>Ga0315314_1003579_pt1 | contig 12048 bp, 10 predicted proteins | sample TDP9_MG_FD_203631 | JGI IMG/M metagenome (GOLD analysis project Ga0315314, IMG submission 203631) | Freshwater sediment microbial communities from Lake Towuti, South Sulawesi, Indonesia - TDP9 | ecosystem: Environmental > Aquatic > Freshwater > Lake > Sediment | place: Indonesia: South Sulawesi...
TCCTCTCCATGGGGTGAAAGCCGTCTATGCCCATGCCCACCAGATCGTCCATGATGGCGTTCACGTTTCCGTCGCAGTGAAGCAGAACTTTAGCCCCCCTCCCCTTGAACGTTCTCGTCAGCTCCGCTAAGTATGGTAGGACGCGCTCCCTGAAAAGCTTGGGAGCCAGGAAGGGCCCGTGGACATCCCCCAGGTCTTCGTTCACAAAAATGATCTCCACGCCCGCGTCCATGCACAATTTTCCTATTTCTAAACAGTACCAAGTCTGGAGTCCCAGAAGTTTCTTAACGAGTCTGGGTCTAAGGATTAAGTTTTTGAGCAGGGCGTCAAAGCCCATCAGGAAGCCAGCGGCCGTAAGGGGTCCACCTATCGGAAAGGCTACGGCCACGGCCATGTCGTCTCCAACCATCTTTAGGATGGCCTCCAGGTTTCTCAGCCTACCGGGCGCGCAGGGGTCGGGCATCTCATACTTCTCCAAGTCCTCGGAAGTTTTAATAGGCCCTTCTAAATACCAGGGGAGTGCCCTGAACTCGGAGGTTAGCCTATACTTGATGCCCCACTCATCCACCTCCACGTTTGGGGCTATGCGCCTGTTCGTCCAGCCCTCGGGAGCCCCAGCCCCGCTACAAATCATGTCCAGCCCCAGGGCTCTGTGGCCCTCCACAACCACCCTAGGCGTAACGGAGGGGACTTCTCTTCTCAGGATGTTTTCAAAGGACCTATGCTCGTAGAGAAAGTCGAAGAGGGGGACCGCGTCAGGCTCCTCCAGGTCTATGGCATCGAAAACCCTCTCCCTAGACAACCCAAATTCACCCTCCACATCAACAGCAGATATTTTCCTATCCCAAACGGATTAAGTAGTTTTCTCAATAAAGCTCAATAAATTTCCTTTTTAGTGGCGAACTATCGCATTTCATCCTCTCCCAAAGTTGAAGAAAAAATAATAAGCAGGGGCTAACCTTAATCAGGAATCTGCATCAGGAGATGAGCGCATGGAAACAGTTGATGTTCGTTCCGTCATCCTTGAAGCCAAACCTGAAAAACTGGTCCTTCCAGTTCCAAGCCTTGATCACAGCGGGCACGTTGTCCACACTGCCCTTATGGGGTATCCCCAGTTGGCGGCGGACCACCTCCTCAACAGGGAGATGCGAGGAAGCCTCGTAGAAACCGTGGGCAACGTGATCCGCCAGCTCAACCTCGAATTCGTGAAGAGTGAATCCTCCCCAGATGATCCGGTGGAGGCTCAGAAAAGGAAAATTCTAGTCCGCCAGAGGGCCTATGAAGCGATTATCGAGATTGCAGTTAACCTAATCGGAGTGGAGAGCAAGGCAGTCGGATTTTCAGATGAGGAGGCGGATCAGGCTTCTCGGTGTATTCGTCAAGCCTTAGAGACCTGGGAAGCCCTAGAAACGGGGGAAACTAGCTCCGGGAGCCCTATCGCCAAGGCGGTTGCTGAGAAAATTATCTCAGATATGAAGAAGGTGATGGGGGGCGCGGGCATGGTTGCCAAGATGGGGGAAGAAATCGAGAAGAAAGTTAGGGAGGAAAGCTTGACAGTGAGCTTCCTTTCAGCGGCTAAAAGGGTGATTCAGGGGAACGTCTATTATCTGATGACCGTGAAAGGCATGTGCAAGTTTGGCAACGACTACGCCCTCGGGCTCAGATGGCTAAGACACCTAGGTTATGTTCAAGTCTCAACCAATCCCGTGTTGGCCGCAAGGGCCTACGACGATGACCCAAGCCTCTGGGAGGACTTTAAGGAGGTAGCGAAGGAGCACAAGGAGTGGTTTAACCGTCCAGAAGACTTCGGCGACGAGATAGCCATGCAGGCCACCATGATCGCCCTCTGGCCCAATTTGGCCGTATACCGACCCGTCGCCCTTCTGCGGAAGTTGCATGGCGGCGTGGTCAGCTATCAGCTCAACCCCAACGTGGCCTCAAGCGTAGAGGGAAGCATGAAGGATGGCTTAAAAATATACTCCGCGGCCCAAGAGTTCCTTCAGAAGTATGATGCGTACCTGGCATGGGGCTACTCCAACAGGGAAGAGCGGGGGAGGCCCAACATCGTCTTTAAGGTGGCAGGCGAAAGTCCCGCCGCCATCGAGATTACAACAGCCTTCAACAGACTCGGTATAGGGACGAACAACACGGTAACCTACGCCGTCTCCCAGGAGACTGCCCTAATAATAGCAGCCTTGAAGGGAATGGCTGAAGCCCTAAAGATGGGGATTCACCCCACCCAGAACTATGAGACCAACATGGGCGGCCGCCTGGAGAGCCACCTCCGGGACCTAGCGGCCGAAAAACTACTGAGGGAGGCGCTAGCCAAGGTCCATGACAAGGAAGGATTTTTAAGGAGGCTCGCTGAGAAGCTGGGCGCCTTGAAGGAGCTGGATAAGCCATCCTCCTTGGAGGAGAAGGCAAGGGCGATCTGCTCCTTCACATACCTGAAGCCCCTGGCCAATCCCGCCTTTGTGGAAGCCATAGCCTCCGCCAAAATCCGCGGCAAAACCAAGGAGGAAACCGCGGCCTTCTTGGCAAGTTTAGAGGATGACATCGGCCTTTCAGGCACCTTCGTGGCCCGAAGGGTTTACAGAATCTTCTTCAGCCCCGAGAATAGGCCCAGGTGGCTCGCCTACCTCCAGAAGAAGTTTGAGGTTTCCCAAGCCGAGGCAGAGGAGGTCATGGACAAGATGGATGTTCTCCCAGCCTCTAAGAGGAAGCCTAGCGATACCTACCTAACGCTGGGGCGGAGGAACATGACCACCACGGAGTTCCCCAACCACCAACAGAATGTGCTGGAGGCATCCCGCCAGAAGGGCTTCAACCTAGACGATTTTGACAACGCCGTCCTGGAAGAAAACGATCCCCAGGTCCTTCAGCGACTCTTAAAACTGGGGGACTTCCGCAGGGCCTACGAACTCACCCCAGAACTGGCGGAAAACCTGAGGAAAGCGGGAATCCAAGGGGACTACGGCCAGGGAGGCGTAAAACCATCCGAGTGGCCCGCCTTCGGCTCCGTGGTGAAAACCATGAACGAATTCACCAACGCCTACAACCAATTCAAGGAGAAGGCCATCCAAATCGTCCGCGAGGCGGCCAAAGGCTCCTAACCAAATCACATCGTTCTTTGAATTCGGCCTTTTCCAGACTCAAACCCTTTCACGCCTTTCTGCTTCAACAACCTAAGACCTAAAGATTGTTGTTAGACGCTGCTTTAATGAAAGTTTAAATTTATGTATTTAGTATTTGTATTCTGGAGATGTATATGAGCGAAGTCAAAGTTCTTGAGGGCTATAGGATTACGTTGCCTGAGGTGGTTAGGAGAAAGTTGAGGATAAGGAAGGGGGACGTTCTAAAATATGAGGTGCGGGGGCGGGAACTTATACTTAGGGCTGAACACCTGCCAGTCTCACCCACCATGGAGATGCTGGGGCTTGCGGCAGGGTTTGATATCACCCCTGAGCAGGCTGTGCTAGAGGAGGTGGAGGAAAAAATTGCAAGGACAGCCAAGGTTTCTAGACGCTAGCGTTTTCATCAATTGGTTGAAGACTGATCCAAGAAGGGCTTTAAGTGATGAGACGGCTTTACTCTCCGGATATATATTATATAAGGTTGAGTTGGGGGAGCCCATCGTCACAACTTCCTCCGTCAAGGACGAGGTGAGCATCTGGCTCTCAAGGTATCGGGCAACAAACCTACAGGGATTCCTTCAACTCTTAACCGGCTACACTTCCCTCGAGCTGGTAAACCCTACATTGGATGATCAAGTTAACGCTGGAAAAATCCTCGGAAAATACAAATTAGGGTTCGTTGACCTCTTAAGTATCTGTGTAATGAAGAGACTAGGACTTAAAGAAATCTACTCCTCAGACACAGGACTCGACTCGGTGCAAGGCATAAGGCGCCTATTCGATTCACTGAAAGATGAAAGGGGATTCAAAGACTTTTCAAGCCTACTCGCATCAAGAAAGAGTATATCAATAGGAGCCTGCGAGTAAGCGGCTCACGCGTCTCCATTATCAAAACCATTTTTCTATCTACTGGAGTTACCAAAATTTCTTTAACTCAAAGTTTCAATTGATGCCAAGAGGGTTATGGAATGGATGTGGAAGAGGCTAGGAAGAGGTTGAGGGGACCTTTTGTGCCCATGATAACCCCCTTCAAGCCCAGCTTGGAGTTGGACTTGGAGAGCTTCAGGGAGAACGTGCGCTTCCTTCTCAATAAGGGTGTCCGTACGGGCAAAGGCGTTTTAATGGCGGCGGTCGCCGCAGGGGAGTTCCCCACCATGACCATGGAGGAACGGAAGGCCGTTGCCAAAGCCCTGGTGGAGGAAGCCAAGGGAAGGGTTCCGTTAGTGATCGCAGCTCAGCATACGGATCCGAGGCAGGTGATTGAGCTTTGCCGACACGCGGAGGACTTGGGCATAGACGCCGTTCAGATGGCGCCCACGTACTACGATCCGGGCCAAACCGATGAGGACGTACTTCGCTTCTATAGGTTGGTGGCCAAGTCCACAGGCGTGGGGTTCATGATTTACAACACGTATTGGCATGGCTACAATCTTCGGGTTAGGATCATGCCTAAGCTGTTGGAGATAAAGAACGTGGTCTGTATGAAGTGGTGTGCGCCTACTGAGTGGCAGTACAGGGAGATGCTGAGGTTTTACGGCGACAGGCTTGCCTTCATGGACAACATGAACGTCCACGTGTGGAGCCACATGCACGGAGCCACGGGCTTCCTATCCCATGTGGGCAACTTCTGGCCTGAACACGAACTCCTGGTCTGGCAACTCCTCGAGGAGAAGAGGTACGAAGAGGCTAACGCTGAACTGTTGAAGATCAATTACCCCTTCTACGATTTCATCCACGAGATGTCCGCGTCCACAGTCATCGTAGATGCTAATGTCACCAAGGCAGCAGTAGAATTGGTGGGGTTACCTGCTGGTCCAGTGAGACCGCCAGCCAGAGACCTTACGGCGGAGGAGAAAAGAAAGCTTCGGTCAATATTGGAGAAGGCCGGCGTGCCCTTTAAGAGAACCCATTAATGGGAACTTTCCAGAAATTTTGAAATTCCACATTCCCACCATACTTGCTGGCTTTTGACTGCTGAGGCTGGAGTGAAGCCTTCGGCGACTTATGAGGTGGCGTTGGCTATGATCTCCCTGTTTTTTGATGACCACCAGATCAAAATTATGATGATGACTAAAACCAGAGATAGAATTAGGATCGGGATAACATACTCGGTGAAACTATAACCTAACGTTGTTCGTTTCCCAAGTTAATTTTAGAAGTGGAAAATGCAAAAATACTTTATGAATTGGAAATCAGTATTCAGGCTCTTTAACGGATAGGAAACGTGACGAGAGCAGAAGCCTTCAGGGCTTCTAGGCATTTTTCTAGGTTTTGCCTCGTCACTTTCTCTATAACACAATCGGGGCTGAATGCTGGTCCCTGGCTCCAGTTCCATTCAGGATCCTTATAGGCTTTAACGAGGACAAACTTCATCCCCAACTTTTTTCCTGCGCCGTCAGCTATTTCGCTGTCTCCGAACATTATCATCGCGGGAAATTGGACATTCAACTTCTTTTTGACCTCCTTAAACATTAGGGGACGGGGTTTCTCCACTCCTACCTCTTCAGAAATTACTGTGGCGTCTATAAGATTCCCTATTTTTGTCCTCTTTATGAACATCTTTATCCTTTCAGACCTCTCATTGGTGAGCAGAGCGACCTTTATTCCCCTTTCCCGCAGGAACCTAAGGGCATCTGTCACGTCAGGGTCGGGTCTAGTCCCGTCTTCAAGTGATTGGCGATACATGTTAAGGGCTTCACTGGGTTTGACATTTTTTATCTCCAGCGCCTTTAGGGTCTTCTCAAACAATTCGAGTTCACCAAAGGTGTGGCTCCAGTGGGGGCGGTGAAGGCACCTGTTTAATCCTTTGTAGGCATCGATAAAAGTCCGTTCATCCTCAAAAATCCCTCTCCTTTTCAGCCAGGTGGCAAGATTCTGTAGGGCAATCCTCGCGGAGTTGGCATCATCCACCAATGTATTGCCCACATCAAATACGCAAGCCTTAATCAAGGTTTCAGCTCCTCATTTAATCGTTTTCTCATCCATTTAATTTCACTTCTGCTGAAAAGATCGGATATTGTGGAAACACTAATATTTCCTTCTGTTGCATTTAAGGTTTTGAGGGAATCTAGATGAACCAACCCTGGAACGCGCATATCCATCTAGGTATAGTTCACCCCATGGTTTTCCCCGAAACCCTTAGGGGGGAAGGTCCCATACTCGAAACCGTGAGTAAAATAGCCTTGGACGAATTTTTCAGTGCCATTGAAGTCTCGTGGGTCAAGGACCCGGAGACCCGCGTTAAACTTGGGAAGCTGCTGGAGCCAACCTATTTGGATGTGGTCTTCTGTGGAGGCCCGCCTATACTCATCCAAAAGCTGGATATGAACTCCTTTGATCCATCCGTAAGGCGTGCGGCGGTGAAGGGCGTAAAGGCGCTTGTGGACGAAGCTTACACTGTGGGAGCTAAGATTCTCGTCACGTGCAGTGGCCCTGACACAGCCCAAGAGAAGCGGGGTCAAGCAAAGAACCTACTGGTTGAATCGCTGAAGGAGGTTTGCACTTACGCTGAACAGAAGACTGAAAGCTACACTCTTTTTGTCACCTTGGAGAACTTTGATAGGGAATACGATAAAAAGCTGTTGATTGGCCCTACCATAGAGGCGATGGAAATAGCCGAGGCGGTAAGGAAGAAGCACAAAAATTTTGGTTTAACCGTGGACCTAAGCCACCTGCCCCTACTGAAGGAGACGCCTGAAGAGGCGCTTTTAACAGCAAAGGACTGCCTGGAGCACGTTCACATAGGCAACTGCGTTATGGCAGACAGAGCCCATCCCCTGTACGGAGATCAGCATCCCAGATTCGGCGTTGAAGGCGGCGAAAACCAGGTTGAAGACTTAGTCGCCTTTCTTAGGGCCCTCAAAAACATCGGATACTTCGGCAAGAAAACCGTGACGAGGCTGCCGGTGGTGAGCTTTGAGGTGAGGCCTTCGACAGGAGAGACTTCGGAGATTGTTATAGCCAGCTCAAAGAGGGTATTCTTGGACGCTTGGGCTAGGCTGTAGGCGTCTAGCGTAAATGTTAAAACGGAAAGTGCTCCCTCTTATAAGAGTGGAGGAGTAAATATGAGCCGCGCAGGTTCTTCAAGGCCAGAGGTCTATGTGACTAGGGATTTGCCCAGGGCTGCCATGGACATGCTTAAGGTAAAGTTTAACGTAAAGGTTTGGCCGGAAGAAAGGTCTCCGCCAAAAAGCGTCCTTCTTGAAGAGGTCAAAAACATCGACGGCCTATACTGCGTCCTAACTGAAAAGATTGATAGGGAAGTCATTTCGATTGGTAAAAATTTGAAGGCCATATGCCAAGTGGCGGTGGGCTTTGACAACATTGATGTGACAGCCGCAACGGAGAGGGGAATCTATGTGACCAATACTCCTGGGGTGCTGACGGAAACCACTGCTGACTTTGCTTGGGCGTTGATGATGGCTGTTGCCAGGCGGGTGGTGGAGGCTGACAAATATGTCAGGCGTGGTGATTGGAAGGTACCTTGGGGCCTCATGATGTTTGTTGGTCAAGATGTTTGGGGGAAGACCCTAGGCATCGTCGGGCTCGGCAGAATAGGCTCAGCCGTGGCGAAGAGGGCCCTAGCCTTCAACATGAAGGCGCTTTACTACGACATTGTACGCCAACCAGAGTTGGAAAAGGATTTGGGCATTGAGTATATGGACCTTGAAACCCTCCTCAAGCAGGCGGACTTCGTCACCGTTCACGTGCCCCTGTTACCTCAAACTCATCACCTCATCGGCGAAAGGGAGCTGAAAATGATGAAAAGGACGGCCTGCCTTGTCAATACTTCCCGGGGACCCGTGGTGGACGAGAAGGCCCTGTACAAAGCCCTAAAGGAAGGTTGGATCTGGGGGGCCGGCCTCGACGTTTGGGAGAAGGAACCCGTAGAGATGGATAATCCATTGCTCAAACTGGATAGTGTGGTGGTTGCGCCCCACATAGCCAGCGCCAGCATCGAGACAAGGACAAAAATGGCCGTTATGGCCGCGGAAAACCTAATCAGCATCCTAGAAGGAAAGGTTCCGCCAAACCTAGTAAACCCAGAGGCGAATTTAGTGAGCAATTGGAAGCTCAAACCAAGGACCTAGGCTCTCATGAAATCTTAGAAGGAAAAAAAATTATAGCACAATCAAGAGAACCAAATAGGTTGGGAAAGTTAGTTGAACGAACAAGTTGGAGCTTGCGGTATCTACTGCGGTTTTTGTCCAGTGTTTGGACTTGAACATAATAGATGCCTTGGATGCGAATGGGTTAGTAGACAACTAAGAAGAACGAGAGAAAACCAACAAGGCTGTGTTTTCTGGGAATGCACCCAAAACAATAATGTCAAATGCTGTTTTCAATGCAGAGAGTTTCCATGCAAGACGCACTATGACCCAGAGAATGCGGTTTACACCGGACAAGCTTTAGACAGTTGGAAAGGATTACGAAAAACTGGAATGACATTCAGAAAAAGGGAAACTGAAGCGAACCGCTGACGTATGAACCTCAAACTATTTATTCTTTGATGAGGAAAGTGGGTAACTGTTCTGAGCCACATCGAGGGCTTGAAATATGACATTACCCTTTCAAGTGAGAGCTCCTGATGGAAGAGTATTAAAGTTAACGAATGAAGGGTGGGGGCACGTCTGCACAGTCCATCCGGAATTGCGGGGTGAGCTAGAAAAGGTAAATCAGACAATGAAGTCACCGGACCTTGTCAAGCAGGGCAACAGGGCAGACACCTTCATGTATTACAAATTCTTTCCTAGAACCGTCGTCTCCCCGAAGTATTTGGTTTTGGTAATAAAGTATTTAAACACCGAAGGGACTGTAGTAACAGGGTACTTCACCGAAAGGATTCGGAAAGGTGAGGTTTTGTGGAGAAAACCATAGTGTTTTTCTATGATAAGGACGGCGATGTCATGGACATCTCTCTGGGGAAGCCTAAGGCAGCTGTCTCCGAGGAGGTAGACGACGACATAGTTGTCAGAGTAGACCCGAAATCCAGGGAAATCGTGGGATTCACGATAATAAACTTTGTTAGCGTCTTCCTCAAAAGATTCGCCACCAGGGAAAAACCAATAGAACTGGCTCTCCCCACTACCAAAGAAACGCCATAGAGGGGCTGTGGTGGAAAGGATGTGCATTCTGGGTAAGGATAGGCTGATAGAATTAATTGGAAAGTATGAGGTCATTCGCCCCTACGACCCAGCCCTGTTAGACGGAGACAGCTACGTCTTGACGGTTAAGGAGGAGGTAACGTTGCAATATTTGGAGCATCGCAATTTAATATCCAAGGAGATCGTTTTCACGCCTCCTGAATACGTGGCTCACCTAACAGCCAAGAGCCGCTTCGGCCGCATCGGCCTATCCTTCCTAAACGCGGCTAAGGTTCACAGCGGATGGGTCGGGAGGTTAGCCCTAGAGCTCGTCAACCTAAGCAATAGTAGGACTCCCATCACCATCAAAAGCGGCGACCCCCTAATGCACATCGAGTTCATAACCAGAGAAGGCGCCCCCTCCCCCTACACGGGACCCTACATGTTTCAATACATGAGCGAGGACGAAGTACAGGTTTACAAAAACATCTTATCCAAGGACTTTAAGGGCCTCTTTAACGAGGCCCTTCTAGAAAAAATGATCAAAGAACGAATCACTGAATAAACTTGTCCTTTCCCCACTTTTCATGGGGTAATCATTATTCCATTAATCAGAACAGCCCGTTCGTAATTTGTAGAATTACTCTCCCTCTTTCCTTTCATACTCAACAACCCACTTTCCTTTGCCGACGGTGCCTAAGGTCCTGATCCTCTTCTTTAGCTCTTCAATGGCGCTCTCAGTGCCCCTAATCCTTCTTTCGACGTTGGAGAGTTCTTCCTCCAAGGGTCTCAGTTGTTGGGATAGGTGGTGCATGGAAAGCTCAATCCTTGAGGCTTCTATCTCGTCCCTTGCGGACCTATACCTGACCCTTAGATTGTCAATTTCCCTCATGGTTTCCCCTACCCTTTTACTTAACTCACCGCGCCTTTCCCCAAGCTCCTTAAGGGTTTGCTCAAGCCTCTCCATCTCAGCCTTCGCTTCGTCAAGGGATGACATGTGTAAAACACCCAAGATTATTGTATTTTAACTTTACCTTTGAATAAAATTTGAAACGCGCTGTTACGGAATGCCCATTATCCTCTTCTTTTCCTTAAGCCAGTCCATTTGAATGTCACGAATGATTTTGACGGTCCTCTCAACCCACTCCTCCGGCGTTCCTGGCGCTGCAGGAGTGCAATTTAATTCCACTCGATAATAGTTCTCCCCGGGATCCTTCGTACAGATTAACTCATTTTTTGTTCCCCGTTTTTTGCCACGAACCGAGAAAACGTAGTTAAAGAGAATCTTTTTTATAATCTCACCCTTTGGAGTCTCCAACTCGGGTTCTTCAACTATACCTTCAGTTCTTTCATAAGCCCCTAATTCCAATTCCTTAATTCTGCCAATAAGGTAACTGAAGAAGAAGATAGCCTCATTTTCAAGAACCTTAATGGGCATAGTCAACCTTCTGGCCTGATAAACCCTAAAAATTTCTTCCTGACGCGCCTCCTGCTCCTTTTCTGTTAGCTTAAACTTCCTGATCATGGAGGGGGTATACATCCTAACAGCTATCATGGCTGGTCGAAGGGTGGATAGAACCGAGGCCAACATGGCTAGGCCGAATCCAACGGCACTCCACCACCACTCCAGCTTCTCCCGAACCATGAGGGCGACGCCGAGAAATGACATGACGCGGTAAAATCCAAGGCCAAATAGGTATCCTAGGCCCCCGCCGACCATGCCGATGACGATACCCTCTGCCACAAAGAGGAAGGCCATGTGGGCCGGGTTGAGCCCAGCAACGCTTAGAATTTCCATCTCTCGTCGCCGTTCATAAACCGCATTTAGCATCACCGTCCCAACGTTTAGGCCAACCATCACCAGAGGAATCAATAACTCAGCAGCTCCTTTGGCTTCATAGCGGAGGCCCAACTGGTAGAGGGTAACACGGCCCTCCCTGGAGACGTAAACCCAGTAATCAAAGGCAAAAGTTAGCACGTCAATTATTCCCTTGAGATCCTCCGTCTTTGCTGGTTGAAAGGCGATTCTGGATAAGACCGCAAATTGTGGAGCCACGGTCTTCAATTCTTCAGAAACCGCGTTAGCTTTTTGTTGAAGCTCTAGGGCAGTCCGCCAATTAACTATAATTATATCCGAGCCGTTACAGACCCTTGTTTCTGATACGCCATTTGTCTTTACTATTCTTTTGGGTCCGAAGTCTTGACCGTTGAGGTCAACGAGTTGCTGGTATCTGTTGTCGTCGAAGAGACCTCTAATTGTAAGGTTGGCGAGGGCGCCGGGAACACCGCGGATATAAAACTTAATTATGTCGTCAGGGTTTACCCCCAATTCAGCCGCTGCTTCAGCGCTAATTAAAATGGCACTTTCATCTTCGTCACTGAGATATGATCCACTTTTCATTAGCGTATTTAAATGGGTGAATAGGGTTTCGTTGGCGGGGGCAACGCCGAGGGTTCCGTGAAGAAAAATTGACTTACCTGCTTTTTCGAGGCGGCCAATGGGTTCGGTGTCTGGAATGTTTTCTAGCTTTGGTGCCACAAACTTTACGTTCAAGGAGCTTAAAAGCAGGGATATGTCGTCGGAACTTAGGGGTGTGAATGGGATTTGTACCCCTCCCTCCTCCGTTTGGGTTCCGGGTCGCTTAACTAAAATTCCCTCAGCAGGAGACGTTATGGTCAATCTCTCCGAGGTTAGGCCGTAGACTGTCCCAAAGGATGTTAAAGACGTGAAGGCGAGCACCAGAATGACCACCGAAGTTACGGTGAAGAAGCCTCGTAATCTCCTGCGCCTGACCTGACGTTTCGCCATAGAAAATATTATTGAAGCAACG
>Ga0315314_1003580_pt1 | contig 12047 bp, 9 predicted proteins | sample TDP9_MG_FD_203631 | JGI IMG/M metagenome (GOLD analysis project Ga0315314, IMG submission 203631) | Freshwater sediment microbial communities from Lake Towuti, South Sulawesi, Indonesia - TDP9 | ecosystem: Environmental > Aquatic > Freshwater > Lake > Sediment | place: Indonesia: South Sulawesi...
ACCTTTATAGCTCTTGAAAAGCCATTCTCGGCGTAACAGGTATAGACGAGTGCGCTTGATCCCTAGCAAAGCCTGGGCCTGCTCTTCTTTTACCCTTCCTTCGTTGAAGGCTTCCAAGATCTCTTCGACAAACTCTTGGGGAAGACGACGGTGCAGTTGGGGTGCCATAAGTAGACCTCCTCTTTTTGGAGTAGTCTACCCATTCTGGCAGTATCCGCTGCCTTCCCCCGTAGTTCACTTTCTAGGGTTCCCAATTGTTCACTTTCTAAGGTTCCCACAAGTTCACTTTTAACAGTTACAGAACAAAAATTTAGATAACTGTTGACTATTGTTGTAAAAGGATGTATAATATTGAGCAAGGCAGATTCGCTTTGAACGATGAAATGCTTACCATCAAAGAGGCAGCCCAAGTTCTTAAAGTAAGTCCCACAACTGTAAGGCGATATATCTGGCGCGGCCTTCTACCAGCATTTCGGCTAGGGCCCCAGCAAATGCGGATTCGCCGTGTGGATTTAGATAATCTTCTGCGTCCGCTCAAATCCCCTGCTAGCAAAGTGAGCAAGAAAGCGCATCTTCGGAAAAAGAAAGGATAATTACAGATGAATACAGTTGTTAGAAACACAGGCGAACTCTATGAAAAGGTGCACGTCACTATCCCCTACGACATTGCCAAGGCTGAACTCGGAAAAGAAGTAATTCTCTCATCCCGGCATCCAGACCCCGATGTGCTTGCGATCCTCGTGGCCGACCATCTTTCAAAATCCGGTATACAATGCGGGTTAGAGGACGTGCAAATAGTTTACCCGGAGTTCGGAGCTGAAATCGCCGACTACAACGCCGACCTAGATGTTTTGCGTCCCGATTACACATTCACGGCGATGGTCAGGCGTAGGTAAGTTGACCATATATCGAGGGCTATCTTTCTCGGTTAAACGCCCCCAGTCCCGGATACCGCGCCGCATCGCCTAACTCCTCCTCGATACGCAGTAGTTGGTTGTACTTGGCTACCCGCTCAGAGCGGCAGGGGGCTCCTGTCTTTATCTGTCCTGTGTTGAGGGCCACGGCCAGGTCGGCTATGGTGGTATCCTCCGTCTCCCCGCTACGGTGGGAGATAATCTGCGTCCAGCCCGCTTTTTTGGCCATCTCCACGGCTGCTATAGCCTCAGAAAGGGTCCCTATCTGGTTCACCTTGATAAGGATGGAGTTGGCTGCCTTTTCCTCAATAGCCCGCTTTAGACGCTCGACATTCGTTACCAGCAGGTCATCGCCCACGATCTGGATCCTGTGGCCAAGTCGCTGGGTAAGGAGCCTCCAGCCCTCCCAATCGTCCTCCGCCAAGCCATCTTCGATGGAGATGATAGGGTAGGTCTCGACCCAATGGGCGTAGAAATCGACCATCTGGGCGCTGGTCAACTTCCGCCCTTCTTTCCTGAGATGGTATACCCCCTCTTCATAGAACTCGGTGGCCGCGGGGTCGAGAGCGATATATATATCCTCTCCGGCCTTATAACCTGCCTTCTCTATGGCTGCCAAAATCACCTCGAGTGCCTCCTCGTTGGAGCCCAATGATGGGGCAAAGCCACCTTCATCGCCTACGTTGGTGTTGTAGCCTTTCTTCTTCAGAACCGCCTTCAGGCTATGGTAGACCTCCGTTCCCCAGCGTAAGGCCTCGCTGAAGGTGGGGGCTCCAGCGGGCGCGATCATGAACTCCTGGAGGTCGGTGGAGTCAGCGGCGTGTTTCCCCCCGTTGAGTATATTCATCAGGGGGACGGGAAGAGTATTGGCCCCCACGCCCCCTAGGTAGCGATAGAGGGGCAGGTCTAGGGCGTCAGCCGCTGCTTTGGCCACGGCCAAGGACACGCCAAGAGTGGCGTTGGCCCCCAGGTTCGACTTATTGGGCGTGCCGTCCAGCCCCACTAGAAAAGCGTCTATGCCGGCCTGATCGAGGGCATCCCAGCCGATGAGGCCTTCGGCGATCTTCTCGTTGACATTCTCCACCGCCTTAAGGACACCCTTGCCTCCATACCGCTTCTCGTCGTCGCGGAGTTCCAAGGCCTCATGGCGGCCGGTGGAGGCGCCGGAGGGAACCGCTGCCCGTCCCACGGCTCCTCCGAGCAAGAGGACCTCCACCTCCACGGTGGGGTTGCCCCGGGAGTCGAGGATCTCCCGCGCGTAGATGTCTTCGATCATGGTCATGGTAAGACTCCTTTGGGAAGTGAGATTTTTGAACATTGTGTAGCTAGATTAATGTCCTAATTGCGCTATTCAGAAATGCGCTAATTGTCAACTCCTCAGCGCATTTTAACACCTCTCAAAATTCGCCTTAAGCTAACTGTTGGTTTGTAATTGGCCCCACGTCCCTTCCCATAGAGTTCAAGAAGACCATCGTCTACTAACTGCCTTAGTATCTTCTGGGCTATATGTCTTGTGAAGCCGAGAGCATTTCTTACATCGCTATTAGTGACAAAACCCTTAGCCAATACAATCTTACCAATTTGAACCGTTTCCTCAAGTAGTGGGATAGCTTCCGCTGGTTCTAAGACTAAATACCTATACTTGCCTCGGGGCCTTATTACTATGCCTGCCTGCACCATTTCTCTTATCTCCCTATATGCCCAATCTCTATCTACTTCCGCGATCTTTTGATACATACGGTTGGTGAAGCTGCCACCCCCGTATTGTCGAGCATAGGCAAGTACTCGCATTTGACGTAAATTCAAACCATAGTCTGAGAATCTCAATAACCACCTTTGCGTTTCCAGATCGAAGATCGGGGTATTCTTCAACGTAACGGAGAACATAAAAGCTTCTTCTTTAAATTCTGGAGGTTGTAGGAAGTTCTTCTCCATTTCGTCGAACATTCGAGGAATCCCTTCCCCCAGTTCCCTCATATAGCCGAGGTCAGTGAGGACCCTTACGATAAGGGGGTTTCTTGAGAAATGGACTCGTTCCCTCCGCAGGAGTTGATCTAACGTTATTGGGTCAGGAAGTCTTCCTGGGCTCCTGATCTCCATATGATCATCAAACATCCACACTTCAATTGAACTGCCGGTCAGGCTGTAGTCTCTATGGGCTACGGCATTAACCAGCGCTTCCTGCCAAGCGAACTCGGGGTACTCAAATCGCTCCCGGAAGAACAAATCGTGTAGAACTACCCTCTCTTTCACATGCTCTTTGATGGTTGCATAGGCGTTGGGTACTAGTTCGAGGAGAGGTTCTTCTATTCTAATCCGTTTTACGATATTAAGGTCGGCTCCATATTTCCTTTCTGTCCCCTCAAATTTAACGAAATCAACACCACACCTAGGGTGCCACTTCAGGGGGTCTTTGGCGAAGAGAAGAAGCGCTGCCATGGTAAGATATGGCTTGGCATCACGAAAGTCGAGGAGGCGATATTCATCGTGCAGAAGTTCCTGAGGTGAGCGTGGGTCTTTGACGCCTTCCTTAAACTTTTCCAAAAGTTGCCAATCCAGATCCTCAAAGGAAGCAATGGGTATAAACTGCCTTTCGTACAGGGTTCCGGTTTTGGCTTGTTTTAGAGCACTGATCTGCTCCGCCGGAAAAGGCTGGTTTTTATCACCCACCCTGAGTAAATATCGGCCGTCAGTGAGCTGATGAGTGTCAAGGCTGTATCCAATTTCGAACATAAGGGTGAGTTTACTCTCATAAAAGAGGCGTTCAATATTAGGGCGCAGTACGGGACGGATGAGGGTGCTGGGTACTTCCAAAAGCAGTTTTAATTTGTCGCTGGGATAATCAACTCCGGAAACAATTCCGTCATCTTCCACTCCCACCAGTAGAGTACCACCGTCTGCATTGGCCATGGCACTGAGAGTCTCGGCAATATCTCTTGCGACGTCCTTTGCTTTGCGGCGTTTTATTCTGCCCTTAGGTCCTTCGTAACAGCTTTTGAATTCTAAGAATTGCCCCTCTTTACTTTCAAGCAACTTTTCGAGGAGATCAGTATCCATCCAGTTCACTCCGTCTCAAGGAAAGGAATAGCGATCACTCTAACGAAATCCCTTTTTCCCCACGAAGCAGCTTGATGCCTATGACCGTTTCAGCCCAAGCGCCTTATAGAGCCCCTCGAAGTCGAGATATTTTTCTAGTAGTTTCTCGAAGCGCTCGATCTTCCTCTTCTGGTGGAAACGGGTCTTCCCGAAGTAGCGCTCGATGATCTCCACCGTGGTTAGCGTGTCCTGGCTCACCGAAATCATGGGTACCCCTAACTCCTCCGCCCGCGCCAGGATGACGGCGTTAGGATAGAGGTTGCCGGTGAGGATTAAACATTTGGTGGAGGTCTCCAAGGCTGCCAGTTGGATATCTGTCCGGTCGCCGCCGGTGATGACCGCTTTGTTGGGCTTCCGACGGAAGTAGGAGAGGGCGCTGTCTGCGCTCATGGCCCCGATCATCAGATGCTCCACTAACTCGTCTGCCTTCTCCGGGGAGTTGAGTATCCGTCCGCCCAGAACCTCGGCCAACTCTCCTACACTCATGGAGAGGAGAATCCGCTCTTCTGGCAAGACCGCATAGACCTTTATCCCTCGATCCTCGAGGAACGGCTTAACCGTCCTCCGCACGTATTCGAGCCTCCGCTTAGGGACGGCGTTGAGGACAGCCCCCAACATCGACTCGCCAAAGATCTCCTGGCGGAGGAGCAGGCTATTCAGGGATAGATCGTCCTCATATCTGATGATAACCAACTCCCAGGCCCCCAGAAGTTCCGCTACCCTTTGAGATGGGAGACCAACCAAGGCTCCATTGGTCAAGGAGGCCCCACCTCCCAAAAGCATCACATCCTTACCTTTAGACGCCTGCTCGTAGGCCTTCTTTATGCGCTTTCCTACATCTATCCTCTCCCCTTTGAGGATCGACTCCAGGGTTAATGGGTCGAGGCAGACCGGAGCCAAGATCTCCGGATCTTCCTCCAATTGAAAGAGTTCCTTGATGAACTCCACATCTTCATCTACGGCGCGCCCCTTTATTCGTTTGGCCGTGCTGCTTATGGGCTTCATATAGCCCACGCGGAACCCATCGCGGCGAAACCTCAAACCCAACCCTACACATAATGAACTCTTGCCAGAGAAAGGTTCCGCCGAAGTCACATATATAGCCACCGCTTTTTCAGCCATCTCTCCTCCTTCGCAACTGAGGCAGAAATAAAGCCTTCTTAACCTTGGAGAGCCATCCTCAGATCGACAGCCACCGCTCCCCTTCCCTCCTCGCAGACTATAAGGGGGTTTATATCCAGTTCTACGATCTCTGGGAAATCGGTTACCAGTTGGGAGACCCGCAATATACAATCTACGATCGCCTCTAGGTCCGCTGGCCTCTCCCCTCGCACGCCCCGCAGTAAGTTATAGCCCTGGATCTCGGAGAGCATCTCCCTGGCCTCCCAGCGAGCCACGGGAGCGATGCGGAAGGTCACATCTCTGAGAGCCTCCACGTAGATACCACCTAAACCGAAAGCCAAGAGGGGGCCGAATTGTGGGTCACGGCTCATCCCCACCAGCACCTCATGGCAACCTACAACCATCTCCTGAACTAGCACCCCCCATATCTCAGCCTCGGGAATGAAGCGCAAGGCTCGATAGTTCAAAAGGTCGAAACTATCCCTAACCTCATCGGGCCCCCTTATATTGAGCCTTACCCCTCCGATGTCCGTCTTATGCAGTATGTCGGGAGAGGCTATCTTCATGGCTACCGGATAGCCGATATTTCCCGCCGCCTCGACCGCTTCCTCTGGATTCCTGGCCAACATCGAACGGGGCAAAGGGACGCCATAAGCCTCCATCACCCTGCGCGCCTCAGCGTCCCCCACCGTAAGCCTTCCCTCGGAACGAACCTGCTGGAAGACCCCTTGCACCCATGAGGAATGGGCCTCGAACCGCTCGATCTCCCGAGGAGGGTTGTCTAGAAACCTACGGCGTTGATACATGGCTAGCATGGCTCTTACCGCGCGCTCAGGAAAGGGGTAGTTGGGGACCCCATGCTCTCGCAGGATCTCTATCCCCGCCTGAGAGATCTTCCCTCCCATGAACGAAGCAAATACCGGCTTTTCATACCTCTTTGCAATCTGAACTACAGCCTGAGCGATATCCTCCACATCTATCACCACCTGGGTGGTGAAGGCGGCGATGACCCCATCCACATTCTCATCTTTGAGGACCGTCTCCAGGGCGTATCCGTACCTTTCCGCGTCAGCATCCCCTAGACAATCGACGGGGTTGTAGATGTTAGCCTCAGGGGGCAGACGCTCCCTCAGCCGCTCTATCGTCTCCCGTGAGAGGGAGGCCATCTTCAACCCTACTCGCTCCACCTCATCGGAAGCCATTATCCCCGCCCCCCCGCCGTTAGTGACGATGGCGATGCGGTTACCATTAAGGAGAGGTTGTTGGGAGAAGGCAAAGGCGTAGTCGAATAGATCTTCCATAGAGTTGGCCCGCACGATCCCCGACTGCCTCAAAGCCGCATCATAAGCCTTTTCCGAGCCGGCTAGGCTACCCGTATGGGAGGAGACAGCCCTGGCACCGGCTTCGGTGGTCCCCGCCTTGATCACTACAACGGGCATCTTGGGGGTGACACGACGAACCACCTCCATAAACCTCCTCCCGTCCTCGACCCCCTCCAGATAAGCGGCGATCACCTTAGAATAGGGGTCTTCCCCCCAAGCCTCCAATATATCCACCTCGTCGACATCCGCTTTGTTCCCCAGGCTCACCATCCGGGAGAAGCCCACCTCCTCGGCGACCGCCCAATCGAGGATAGCGATGAGAAGGGCCCCCGACTGGGACATCATGGCGATATTGCCTCTCTTGGGCATGCTGGGCGAGAAGGTGGCGTTGAGGGAAGAGAGGGTATCGATGAGGCCCAGACAGTTGGGGCCGATGATGCGCATACCGTAACGGCTGGCTATCTCCGCCAACCTCTTCTCCTCCTTCAGCCCCTGACCACCCACCTCCCGGAAGCCAGCGGTGATGATCACCACCCCTCGTACCCCCTTCTGGCCACACTCCTCCAAGACCCGAGCCACTACGGGGGCCGGAACCACAACCACCGCCATCTCGATCTCCCCAGGGACATCGAGGACGGTAGGGTAGGCTTTGAGACCCAGGATCTCATCGGCCTTGGGGTTGATGGGGTAGACCTTGCCTTTGTAGCCATATTGGAGGAGGTTCTTCAAGACGCCATGGCCTAACTTCCCCTCATCACGAGAGGCACCGATGACGGCCACAGATTGGGGAGAGAAGAAGAACTCGAACATCTGTCTTCAACCCAGAGCGCTTCGCATATATTACCGCAAAAGGGTGAACAAGGCAATCGATGAAGATGACCTTGGCAAGGACCCATGATGGGGAAGATATTTTTCTCAGGGAAAAAGCCTGTCCATCTGGACAGGCTTCTCCTTCCCGAAGGTCTTGAGGCTCAATCTCCTTATTTGGTCAACTCTTTCCAGCCCGCTCTTATGCTTTCCACCAGCCCGCTCTCGACTGCCCTCTTGGCCTGCCCCATGGCACTGACCACTGCCGGCGCTTTGGAACGTCCGTGGCCGATAACTACCACGCCGTTCACCCCCAAAAGGGGCATCCCTCCGATCCTCGAATAGTGGTATCTCTTCCCCATCACGGCTAAAGTGGGCCGAAGGGCGGAATCGAGGATCTCTGAGGGCAATACCGCGGCCAGTTCCTCTTCTATCACGGCCAAAAGCCTCTTGGTGAGCCCCTCCGTTAGTTTCACGACCACATTTCCCACCAGCCCATCGGTCACCACCACGTTGGCCCGTCCCAGAGGGATATCCATCCCCTCTATATTCCCGATGAAGTTTAAACCGCTCTTCGCCAAAAGGGGGAAAGCCTCTATGATCGCCCTGTCGCCCTTGCCCTCTTCCGCCCCGTTACTGAGGAGCGCTACGGTGGGGTTTTCGATCCCCATCATCCTCTCCACATAGAGGCTACCCATGAGGGCGAACTGCAAGAGATGTTCTGGCTTGCAATCGACGTTGGCTCCGCCATCTAGGATGAAGGTCTGATCCTGGATCCCCAGATAGGGGGTCCCTATAGTGGCACGGAGGATCCCTTCGATGGGACCCAAGACCCAGAGAGCGGCGATCATAGCCGCCCCAGTATGACCCATAGTCACCACTGCATCGGCGGCTCCCTCTTGAACCAATCGAGTGGCTACCACGATAGAGGCCCCCTTCTTACGTCGAACCGCCTGAGCGGGGTGCTCCTCCATGCCGATCACCTGGGGTGCCTCGACCAGGGAGAAAACGATACCTCTCGTCTCCGCCTCCGCCAGTTCCGCCTCGATGGCCTGGGGTTGCCCCACCAGGATCAACTCCACATCGTGTTCCCGCGCTCCGGCGAGAGCACCTTTTACGATCTCTCGGGGAGCATAATCGCCCCCCATGCCATCCACCGCTATCTTCAACTTTACCTCCCTTTCACTTTCTATGGGCTATCAACCTCAGAAGACCCAGGCTCAAATGAACCATTCGATCTTCAGGCTGGTCATCCCTTCCTTGAAGAACTCCACCCATTCTTGCCCTGACAACGGCCTCTTCGGTTCTTAGAACACCTGCCATTATGCAGGGTTACGTTCTAAACCCTCTTCGTACCCATCTTCCACCTTTCGTGTTATACTGGGAAAAGGTGGTCATAACCAGAATCTCGTAGGCGCTTCTCTGATCCGTAGGAGGAGAGATTTGCCTAGATATGCGCACATCGTGGGCTGGGGAAAGTATATCCCAGAGAAAATCCTCACCAACAACGATCTGGCGGAGTTAGTGGATACCTCCGATGAGTGGATCCTGGCCCGTACGGGGATATCGGAGCGGCGGATCGCCGGGCCCAAAGAATCGACCTTCACTATGGCTTTGAGGGCTGCCCAAGAGGCCCTCGAGGTGGCCAACCTAGACCCCCGCAGGCTAGACCTCATTATCGTCTCTACCGCCACCCCCGACTACCCCTTCCCTGCCACAGCCTGTTTGGTGCAAGATGCGCTGGGGGCTACTCGAGCCGGGGCCTTTGACCTAGAGGCGGGCTGTGCAGGCTTCGTCTACGGTCTGGGTGTAGCCAGCCAGATGATAGCCACCGGAAGATACAAAAACGTCTTAGTCATCGGCGCTGAAACCCTCTCCCGTGTCCTAGATTGGACCGACCGCGCTACCTGCGTGCTTTTTGGAGATGGAGCGGGGGCTTTCCTCCTACAGGCCAGCGATACTCCGGGAGGGGTGCTCTCTTTCGTCTTGGGAGCCGATGGGTCGGGAGGTCAACTCCTTATCATCCCCGCTGGAGGGAGCCATCAGCCGGCGAGCATGGATACGGTGAGCTGTAGGCAACACTATGTGCAGATGAGGGGGCGAGAGGTCTTTCGTTTCGCCTCCCGCATCATGAGCAAAGCCGCCAGGGAAGCGGTCCGAAGGGTCAACCTGACCACCGATGATATCGACCTCTTCATCCCCCACCAAGCGAACCTGCGGATCATCCTCTCCGCCGCCAAGGAACTACATCTTCCCATGGAGCGGGTCTTCGTTAACGTGGAGAAGTATGGCAACACCTCCGCCGCTTCTATCCCCATCGCCTTCTGCGAGGCTATCGAACAGGAGCGGTTGAAGCCTGGGGATCATCTGGTTTTTGTGGGCTTTGGTGCTGGGCTAACCTGGGCGGCAGCGGTGGTAAAGTGGCAGGTTCCCGTGCCCGCACCTCCACCCCCTCGTCGAGGACGCCTCTTCCGTTGGTTGCGCTACCGGTGGGCTAGGCTTGTCTCTCGCCTGCGGCGTCTGAGGCGAAGGGTTATCTTCTGGTGGAGCAGGATCAGGAGAGAGGGGCCCTCTGGGTGGTGAAACCTCCCACTATCGGTATCGCCCTCCCGCACTGGGGACATCTCCCCTTTTGGATTCGGTAGGCAGCCACCCATAGGCCATGCCGCTGAATGAGGAGTTCTCCACAATGGGGACAATAGGTATTCTCATACCGATGTCCCGGCACATTCCCCAGATAGACATATCGGAGCCCCTCTTCCCTGCCTATCTCCCACCCTCTCTCCAGAGCCGCGAGGGGGGTAGGGGGCTGGTGGAACTTGTAAGCCGGGAAATAGCCGCTCAGATGCCAGGGGGTCTCTTCCCCTAGTTGGTCGCGGATGCGGGCGGCGATGGCTCGTAGCCCCTCCTCCTCGTCGTTCACCCCCGGTGTCACTAGGGTGATTATCTCCAGATGCACCCCCCTCTCCTTGGCTAGGCGGCAGTTCCTCCAAACCACTTCTACATCGGCTTTGCAATACCTCTTTACGGCCTCCTTTGAGCCTTTTATGTCCACATTCATCCCATCGAGCCCCGCCTCTATCAAGAGGTCGAGGGCCTCTTCGGTCATATAGCCGTTGGTGACATAGGTATTGTATAGGCCTCTCTCCTTCGCCAGCCGAAAGACCTCCAGCGACCATTCCAAAGAGAGGGTGGGCTCGTTGAAACTTATGGAGGTCCCCCAGCAACCTCGAATTAAGGTCTCTCCCACGAACTCCCGGGGCGACATATATGTGGAGCCTTTAGGTTCGGCCTTGCTTATATCCCAATTTTGGCACCAGGGGCAGGCGAAGTTACAACTCCAACTGCCACAGGTTAAGGCTACGCTGCCGGGGTAAAAGTGAAAGAGGGGCTTCTTCTCGATGGGGTTAGAGGATAGGGAGGAGATGTCACCGTAGATGAGGGTATAGATCGTGCCTCCCTCGTTTCGCCTCGTCTTACACCAGCCTACCTGGCCTTCGCGCAGGGCGCATCTCCGCTCGCAGACGAGACACCTGGTGCGCTCGTTCAGCCTCTCTTGGAGTAACCCTTCCCTGAGAAAGGGGCTACGGTTCATGGGAAAAGGCCTCCTTGCCCATGCGGGTGGGATTATTCGTAGTGGGATAGCCTCATAGCAACCAAGTCATCGGTCAAAACGGAGTCCAAGCCTCGGGCCTTGTGGAGAGGGCGGCTCAGTCAATAGTACGAAAGTCAAAGCGTTGACTCAAAAATTTTAAGGTTCTAACTATTGACTAGGTGGTACATTTGTGCTATAATTATAATGCAGGTCTGCGCGGGAGCTACCGAAGGTCGTCGCAAAGACGGCAGCACTCGTTGGAGTGTGGGATCCTACGGCCCGGGGCCTGCAATACTTTTTGTTTCCTCTTTTTTCCCCATCCCTATAAGTTTCTTAGCCAGGGATACTTATTCAGGTAGTACTGCACGTCTGGAGGGCGATAAGAGAAGATCTTAAGTCCATAGCCCAACACCTTTCCCCGGTAGCGGTACAGGCGAGGCTTCAATATCTCTAGGTATGAAGGTTCGCAAGAGCCCCATCTGTCTGGTTCTAGAGCATTGAACAACGCTCCGGAGGCACAGTCTGCTAGTTGTAAGTTCTTTCTCGCGCTTGGTGCTATGGTAGAGATATCGTCAATTATGTCGCGAACCTGAGTCGAGGGTTCTATCTGCAAGTACCGCACGTAGTTTCGTAGTTGGTCGTAGTCCAATGCCGAACGGTTACTGAAAATCAGGTCCACCCTACCTCGCCGCTCACTTACGTACCATGTGATTCGTTCCACTAGAAAGCGCACAGAATAGAAGTACAAGCCCTGGCTCGTCGTTAACATTGGGGTCCTGTTCAACCGATCTTTACACATGGCTACATAACTGATTACTGAAGGCTCTTTGGCGAATTCCTCTGCCACAAACTTCTTCTCAAGATGCCTCAAATCGCGCCAATGGAGTACCTTCTTGGGCGAAATCTTGAGTTCGCTTTTTATCTTATTGACGAGACGAGCTACTTTAAGATCGTCAGTTTCATCTACGACGAGGCCCGTGAGAACAAACCAGTCGGAGCCTCCGGTGTTAATACCTTCATCACCCGATTCATCAATGTAGCAGATGAACTTCGTCATGTCCCTGATCTCCGAAGACCGTACGCCGTATGACATATACGCTAGTCAAACGGCTACGCATACCCTCCCCGCTTCTTCTCCAGCCCCGCCTCAGAAGGTTGGTTTTCTCTCTGATGCAGCCAGCATCTCCTTTC
>Ga0315314_1003581_pt1 | contig 12046 bp, 17 predicted proteins | sample TDP9_MG_FD_203631 | JGI IMG/M metagenome (GOLD analysis project Ga0315314, IMG submission 203631) | Freshwater sediment microbial communities from Lake Towuti, South Sulawesi, Indonesia - TDP9 | ecosystem: Environmental > Aquatic > Freshwater > Lake > Sediment | place: Indonesia: South Sulawesi...
ATTCACGAACGATTTCAATTATTCTCTTGACAACACATAAAGCATCATAGCTTTTTCTCCGCTTAACTGCGAAAAGAAACTGTTTAGCGCCTCATAAAATGGTAATGTAATTGTTCCTCCTAAGCCAGTCGGCTTGACTCCTTGTGTACCGCCAAAAAACGTCACCCCGCTTATCAGACTCAAAATCCCAAGGAGAAACCAAGACCATGTCGCCCTCCTTTATCCAAACCCTCCTCTTCATCTTGCCCCTAATCCTACAGAGGCGCTCGTGGCCGTCCTGACACTTAACCAAAATCCTATCAAAACCTAGCAACTTCACTACTATGCCCAACACATCATTCGCAACGGGCAACACCATATCCTTAATCTCTTCTTCGCTAAGGACCTTCTTTTTACCCAAACAGCCACCTTCTTGGAACAAAGGGTATCTCGGCTATTTACCTTTTTCTCCATTAATTGCGATTTCTGAGAACTTACGCTACAAAAACCTTTCAGACTGGATTGGTGTTATTTTGGCGTTTTAAAAGTTAATTCATCCATCTTCTGACTTTTCTGGAGTAAAATTTATATTAATGGTTGAAAAACTGTTTTATGGGGAATAAAATGGAAATAGGAGTAGAAGTTAGGAGAATTGATTCTCAGGGGCGTCTCATTCTGCCTTCGGATTGGCGTGAATCTGAGACTGCAGGAACTCAGGAGGTTTATGTCGTAAAGCGGAAGGGATACTTGAAGATAATCCCGAAACATAAAATGGATTTAACTGAATTCTTTGACAAAGTTGACTTGAACGTGGAGGCTATTGGAAATTGGAAAGAGTTTGAAAAGAAATTTTATGGGGGTAGCAGATGAAGTTTTTAGATGCAAACGTTTTCATTTATGCCTATTACAAGCCTAGAAGGCAACTTACCCAAAAAGAAAAGCTAATGAAAGATGAAGCAAAAGGAATTATTAGTGACATAAACCAAGGAAAAGAAGAAGTAATAACAACTGTTGTACAGATATCAGAAGTAGTTAACATCCTCAAGCATGGCATGCCATTGGAACATCTCACCAACATCATCCTCGGTTTGTTCATGCTTGACAATTTGAAAATTCAAGGAGTAAAAAGAGAAATGTACTTTGCAGCAACTGAGCTGGGGCGCGACTTAAAAATGGATTCCAACGACGCCTTAGCCGTGGAAACCATGAGGCTTAATGCCATAAAGGAAATCTACTCGTTCGACGAAGACTTTGACAAAATAGAAGGAATAACAAGACTACCAAAACTCTAATTAAATCCCTTATTTTTCTAACTCCTATATTAATCGGTGTTTAAGATGATCATATCTAAGGTTGGGAAGAAATACACCCTCGTCATACCTCAAGAGGTAAGGGAAAAAGTCCCTATCAGGGAAGGAGAACAAATAATCTGGACAATCAAAGAGGAACAAATAATCCTTAAGCCGATTTCCTTCCTCCGCCTCGCTGGCACAGTTAGATCCAGCCCTTTGACAAGCAGCAGGGAAGTGGCGAAAGCTTTGGAGAAAGAAATAGAAAAAGACGTGAAGGAAGCATCTTAAATATACTCTAATGCCCTCATCACATTTTGACGATTTGGGCGTGGGGAACGCCTGATATGTTTAGAACGGCCTCAGGGTGAATCAGCCTCTTCTCCAAAGCCTTTTTAACGATGTTTCGTCCAACCATGTTCACAATTGTGGACTGCTCAACTAGGTCTATGGCTTCTTCCACGCTCATTTTTAATCCTTTATAGAAGTCTTCGCGCACGTGGAAAACAATTTTTCCCTCTTTTAGGGTGCATCCGAGGAGCTCGATGTCGCATATGGCGAGGAGCACGAATTGTCCCCATCTTCGCACGTTCGCATAAACTAACACTTGGTCAGTTGAAAGCTCGCCTTCTTGCTTCGCCATTTGCGGTGCTTCCATTCCTTTCTAGTTTAAAGTATGTTAATGTGGTCTAATAACGTTAATGGAAATGTGGTCCAGACTTTATAAATAGAAGTTGAATCCTTCTAAACTGGTCTTATTGAAGACCGTGCTCCACATGCCTCACAAACCAAAAAGTAGAGGCGCTTCTCCTTCACAATTTTCGTGTCCGGACGCTTACACACGGGGCACATCACAAACTCGTCCGTATACCTTTTAATCAGCCGGTCAAGGGTGTCGCGTTGAAACTTCCCCTGGAAAATTGCCCTTCCCCCATCTGTGGTTGCTGCTGTCGCCATCTCCTTTAAAAGAAACTTAAGCACGTGATGCGGATCCCTATTGAGGGCGTCGCAAATCTCCTTATAATTGTGAAGAATGGTTCTGGCGCCAGTTACAGTGAAGCGCGGCTTAGGAATCTCAAACCTCTTGTGCTCGAATATCTCGGGCGGAAGCTGCGAATACGCTCGCTTCAACATTTCCTCATAGCTCAACTTTTCTACCCCAAGTTTTCACAGAGCCTTTTCAAGATACTAAAGAATAAAGATTGCGCCCCTTAAATTTCCTTTTCCAATTTCCCGAACGATTTCATGCGCGTTTAAGTGGTTGCGAAAGCCTATTAATTTACAGAGCTCTTTCAGTGGTTGCGTCAATCATTTTTTTAATTTCGTCTCTCAAGGCTTCAGGGAGACCGAATATGCTTATGTCCATGAAACCCCTAACTATAAGGGCTTCCGCCTCGGCTTCAGAGAAGCCCCTAGCCATCAAATATTGCACTTGGTCTTCGGCTATTTTGCCGACAGCCGCCTCATGGGAGAGGTCCGTGCCAACAACCTTTCCATTAAGTTCAGGAACCGCATGAATGAATGCATTGTCGGAAAGCAGTAGCCCCCTACATTCTAGGTGCGCCTTCGTGTCTTTTTGCTCCCCAACCAGGAGCCCGCGAGCATATATTTGCGCATTGTCAGAGGCTATGGCTCTGGCGATTACTTCCCCTCTGCTTCCTTCAGCTTGGAGAACAACCTTTGAGCCGATGTCTATGTAGGAGTTTCCTGTTCCATACACGATGGAGTTGAACCTAGCCTTGGAGTTAACGCCCTTACAGTAGGCGGCTGGATACATTTGAAGGCTCTTAACGGGCTTAAGGCACACGTAATTGTTCACAAAAACCGCATCGTCCTCCAAAAGCGCCGCGGTTCTGGGGCGCACATCGAAGTTTTGAGCCCAGTTATGAATCATGGTGAAAGTAAGCTTTGCCCCTCTTTTAATGTAGAATTCGGAGATTCCGACGTGTAGCCCCCGCTGAACATTAGGGTGCACAACGCATCCAGTTATTATTTGAACCTCTGAGCCGGGCTCCGCTATTATGATGTTGTGAACGTTCTGGTTTAGGTTATCCCTTGACGTGAAAAGGCAGGACTGAACTGGCAACGTGACTTTCTGGTTCTCCAAAACCCTTAGAAAATATCCTTGATCCCACTTAAGCTCAGCCAAAGCCGTGTACTTATCGGTGTCAACGGCAACGAGCCCCCACCAATAGTCCCTCAACCAATCATACCTTTCAAGGGCGTCCTTTGTGCTCATCACCTCCACTTTACCCTTAAACATCTCCTGAACGCCCTGAAAAACAGCAGAATGGTCAATCTGAAAGTATGTTCCAGCCCTTTCCTTTTCGTCAGACCTAACCCCGACTTTTAGCGACTGTTGAACAACGTCTTCTGGAAGAGATGAAACTGGGCACGTAGCCCATGGGTTAGAGCCCCTTGAAAAGCTTTTTAGGTCTATGTCAGGACCTAGGGCTGCTGGCTTCTCCTTTGCTCGCAGCGCTTTTTCTTTACTACTGGGCATTTTTCGCACCATTTATATCCCTCACTCAATATTTGACCCAAAATTTCAACAGGCTTGCCAGAGCAGGCGATTATTCCGTTGATCATCACGTGGGCCCTTTGCGTGTCCACGTAACGTAGAACATAACCAAGATGCGTTATTAGGAGACCTGATCGCCCCTTGAGAAACTTGTTGACGACCTTTCCAATGAGCTCGAGGTTTTCCACATCCACACCAGAATCGGGCTCGTCAAGCATCACTAAATAGGGTTTCTGCGCAAGCACCTGCAGAATCTCTGACCTTTTCAGCTCTCCGCCAGAAAATCCTAGGTTTAGGTCTCTTTCAAGAAACTCTTGAGGCAATTTCATAGTTTCGGTTAACTGGTTAGCCTCTGCACTTTTTCCCACAAAGCTATGAACGACGTCGCCTAGTTTTACTCCTCTTATGGCAGGCGGATTCTGAAATGCTACGCCTAGTCCAAGCTTAACCCTTTCATTTATGGGCAAATCCGTAATGTCCGTATCATTAAGTGCGATTCTGCCTGAAACAATGCGGTAATTCGAAAAGCCTAAAACAGCCATAATAAGGGATGTTTTTCCAGAGCCGTTCGGACCGAAAAGGACATGCGTCTCTCCCTTTGGGATGTCTAAGTCTACTCCATTCAACACCCTTTTCCCAGATATCTCAACGCACAAATCCTCGATTCTTAACGCGCTCAAGCTAATCGCCTATTAATAGCTAGGCTTCCCATTTTAAAAGGGTTTCAAGCCTGTTGGTTTTAGCTATTGTTTTGCATCAGTTATAACTCAAGCATAAGTCATGCGTGGAAATAAAGTCTTTAAATATAATTGCCTAACCGAATTGTGAAAGCGGCAGAAGAGGAGAGCAGCATCAATATGCCCTCATTAAGGAAAAGTTTGGCGTCACTTTTCATCGCCCTGTTTTTGTGGGTAACCGGCTGGACATGCATAGACTGGATAATGAACAGCTCATATTACACGCAGATGACAGCCCCTCTATGGCTCCTTCAGCTCCCCTTCACCCGAATAGAAATAGTCGTAAGCCCATGGCAAGCATACTTCATATCCATCATCCAAATCCACTTCGCCGCAGTCCTCATGATATACTCCATAATATCCCTAAAATCAGCCTAACCAAAATGCCGAAACAAAGCCTAAGAAAATGGGCTGCCAGCTTTCCCGACTTCGCGTAGCCGAAGACTACACTAACACCGGAAACGGAGCGCGGTTTAACTTCCGAGTTACCGATAAGAGGCGATTTTAGATGCCCCTTATTTTCGGAATGGGATCGGGTGGGTCCCGCGCCCTATGGCCGGCAACCCAACACTTTCAGCTATTTTTTCCTTCATTAAGCTTTCGCTCGAGGCTCAGAAACCTATATATGCGGAGCCTAGAAATTTTCTTTTGGTGGGGTCGTAGTCTAGCCAGGCATGACGACAGTCGGCATGAACTGTGCCTAACCGTTAAGGGCTCCAGAATGTGGTTCACGGGTTTGCGGACCATTACGTGGGATGAAGAGCTTCTGGAGCGAGGAGAAACCCGTAGGAGCGGATATACGCCGTTCCGGGTAAAGGTCACCGGTTCAAATCCGGTCGGCCCCACCAAAACTTTAAACTGAAAAGAGTTTGTTTTTTCAGAGTTTTTATCAAAATTTCTTCGATTTGCAGTTTTTCAATCTGTTTCATCATTTCTTAACTTCCTAATTTCAAAAATGGTTTAAACTGTGCCTTTTGCATGAAAATATTTATCCTACAGGTCGTATTTCAAGTTTGCCGGTAGAAAGATAAGCAGAATAATTCAGTCTTAAGATAAAAGGAAAAAGAGAGAGTTTTTAGAAGCCTCTGTATTTCTTCTTGTATACTGCAACTGACACGGCTGCAACCGTCACTGTCGCGGCTAAGACAATCCACGGAGCTAGTAGAGCAAGCTTATCAGTAGGAACCAAGAATCCACCAACAACTGTGTAGAGGGAAGTCGTTATCAAAGCCTCATCAATTTCGTTTCCTACTTCCCACTTGAACTTGTATGTGCCTACTTTGGTTAAATTGTAATCACGTATCGTTGTTGACCCGCTAGTCACGATGCCCGTGAAAAGGGTCGCATCAGCAACGTAGGCTGGGTCGCTTGGTCCCTTAAACAAAACCGTCATGTTTGCGGTAGCATTCAGTCCATGAGTTGGGTCTTTGTAGTATCCCGCGGCTTCAGCTGTTACGCCCACTCTCACTATTTCCCCGCTGATCTCCGTTCCAGTAGATTTATCCACAATTCCCAGAGAAGCTGAAATATCAGCGGACACTGAAATAACAGAAACGGCTAATAGAATAGAAAATAATAGCAAGGTCTGTTTCCTTGCTTTCAACTTCATTCTGATTCCAATAATATATTACATTGATGTCAACTTAATATTTGTGTAACTCAGTTCCATATCAATATCCGATAATAGTTCAGATTGAAATCTAGATGATTACTGGACTGGCATTGGTTTCTTTAAGATCTGGCTGATTCTGAGTATAAGGAGCTTTTCTTTCCAAAATTTCTTAAAATAGTGTCTAAAATCAATAAAAATCGAAAGATAGCTTCCCCGACATCCGCCGCTAGCTAAACTTTCACTCTTCTAAATGCGATTGTTGCGGCATTTTAAAAATGCATTATGGAAAAGACTGCCACCCAGAGAAGCACTAATAACGTCATCCCTGCTACGTAAATCAGTTTCTTAGGGTTTCGCTCCTTAACAAGGATATATAACATCACTCCTTGCAACCCGGCAGAGCCCCATAAAGGCGCAACTTTCCAACTCGTATAGATCAGGGGCGATGATGGGTAGATCCAACAAGGATTGCCGAGAGCATCCCAGACGAAACCGAAAAACCACTCCCAAAATAAGCCCCATACACAAAAAAGTACGAACAAACCTAACCACACACGACGACTCAAGACACCACCCCATAACATCTTCTGCAATAATTTATTGCATACTGCATAAAAGAATTAAGAGGCATAGCGGGTTGCACTACTTTTTGATTTATAATTTCAAACATTAAAGAAGAAGTTAGAATTTCCAACGCGTCGATACGGACGCAGTTAGTACCTTATGCTTCAACGATTGTTTCGGTTTCCTCTACGTCCTTCATGGCGTCAATTTTGAGGGCTATGTTGCGTATAGCCTCGTAGTCTGGCGCCTCCGCGAAGGCTACGATGTCGTATCTGCCAAAAACTATGAAGGCCTTTCTGACGCCCTCCACCTTCTTAACGTTGGCGAGGACAGCCTCGATTTTTCCAGGCAAGGCTTCAATTAGGATGCATGCTCTAATCATTTAAGTTTCTCCTAAAACTTTGCTTCAACTAGGGTTTCTGTGTCTTTGACGCCGGAAAGCCCATTAATCTTAAGGACAGTGGCTGTCAAGGTTTCGATGTCTGCGGCTTCGAGTTCCACGACTACGTCCCATCTTCCAAAGACTAGGAAAGCCGTCTTAACGCCCTTAAATCCCCCAATTTTTTGGGCTACAGCCAAGAGCGAAGCAACATCCGGAGTCTTACCAGCTTCACAGCGGATTAAAACGCAGGCAGAAACCACTATCCACACCCCTTTACATCGTCTTCTTCCTGTAGATAACCACGCCTATTGCGAAAACGATCGCGGCATATACAGCCAAGCCGATTAGATAGCTCGACATGCTTGCTAGGGGAGCGCCGCGTGCTAGGATCGCTCGTATCACTTTGTTAGAGTATGTGGTTGGAAAAGCCCATGCGATCTTCATCATGGTTGGTTCCGTGATTTCGCCCCAGGTTCCGGACAGGAACATCATAGGGATTATTGTAAACCATGAGACGCCGACTGCTTGATCCTCGTTTTTGGCGAAGACCGCTATGATGAGCCCTACGCCCACGCACGCAACGGCTAATAGCACCGCTACAAGAAATGCTGCCAACATGTTTACTGCCTTATCCATGCCAGTAGCGCCCATCGGTCTGAATCCTAGGAGATACGAAACTCCAAACACAAACACAGTTTGTATTAAAGACACAATAAGGTTGCTGAAAAGCCCTCCAGCCAAGAAATCCACCATGCTCATTGGAGTGGTTCGTAGCCTTGAAAACGTTCCTTTGTCACGCTCCTTCGCGATCGAAGCCGCTGTGCTGAAAACAATCGTGCTCACGGCATAGGAGAGGGTGCCGACTACCATAAAGTTCATCATGTTGAACTCCACAGCGATGGGCTCATCTAATGATTTCCAATATTGCTTGGGCGGGGGCTCTCCGGCAAGAATTCCAGAAATGGTCATCACCCGAGATGTGATTGCCCAAGAACCCGAAATATCGGTTTCATCTACAAAGAAGGTGACCGTTTCGTTTGCGTTCGTTAGATTATAGCCGTCGTCTATGATCAAACCAGCTTTAATGCTGCCTTGACGGAATGCATCCTTCAATGAATTGATGTCATCGAATTGAACCATCGTTAATATGTCTTTCAAACCCAAATCAGTGGGGGCATTCTCGAGCATTTCAATGAAGGGCTCTGAATATGGGCCGTGGTCGTTGTTTACGTAGCCAACAGTATAAGTTGTGGCTCCTCCTCTAAAGGCTAAGCCAACCATGAGCATTATCATGATGGACATCGCTAACAGAAAGAACAAGTACACTTTGTCGCGCAATATTACCTTTAAGTTTTTGACCGTGAGATCGATTACTGTTGCCATTTATCTTAGCCTCCTTCCAGTGAGGTCGATAAAAACGTCTTCAAGCGTGTTTTCGCGGAACTGTATTCTGCCAACCTTTACCTTTGCTTGAGTTAAAACACGCATTATTTCCCCGATTTTGGAAATGCCTCCTGAAGCAACCACTACCAAACGGTCCCCTACCTCACTCGCTGTCTTGACGAATTCTAAGCCGCTAAGCTTCTTTATTGCAGCGTCTGCTGGACCCGTGAACTCCATTTCAATGACATCGCCCCTGCCCGCCTTCTCCTTCAAATCTTCTGGATTGCCCTCTAGAATGATTTTCCCATAGTCTATGATGGCTACGCGGTCACAGAGCTCATCTGCCTCCTCCATGTAATGGGTCGTCAATATCATGGTCTTCTTTCTCTCCTTTAGTTCTAGGATAAAGTCCCAAACGGCCCTCCTCACAGCCGGATCCAAGCCTAGTGTAGGCTCGTCCAAGAATATTATCGGGGGGTCGTGCACCAGCGCCATAATTAGGTCTAGGCGGCGCTTCATTCCTCCGCTGTAGGTTATGACTTGATCGTCGGCTCGGTCAGCTAGCCCTGTCTTTTCGAGGAGCTCGTCTGTTTTCTCCTTAAGCTCCGCCTTCGGCATTTTATACATTTTTCCAATGAGCGTTACGTTCTCTCTTGCAGTTAACCTCTCATAGAGGGTTGTTTCCTGAGGGCAGAAGCCAATCATCTTCCTTATTTCTCCTGGCTCCCTTCGAATGTCATATCCCCCAACAGTTGCGGTTCCATCGGTTGGAGCGAGCAAACAGCACAGCATGCGCACGGTCGTCGTTTTGCCAGCCCCATTCGGACCAAGAAGCCCCCAAAGCTCGCCCCCTTTTATCTTGAAGTTCACATGGTCAACTGCAACTAAATCTCCAAATTTTCTAGTTAAGCCAGCGGCTTCAATGTCGTATTCTTGCTTACCCATTTATTACGCCAGCATCCAGATTTCGTTTTCCATCTCCTTAGCCTAACTTTAGAATAAATTATTTTCGGCTCAAGAAAGCTTTCATAGCCAATTGTGGCTGACGCAGAGGACAAACGGCTCAAACTTTAACGTTAACAATATTTGCGGTGGGTGGATGCAAAGGCATAGGAAGCATAGGGGATTGAGGCTCTTCATGTAAGGATGTAGTGGTTTTTATGCTGAGGGTTAGGGTTGCCACGAGCCCTAGTTCGTGAACCTGTTCGGCGCACTTGAGATAGGTCCTTAGTGAGCTGATCATCTCTTTAGACTTGATGGTAAATAACTCGACGCCGACTAGCGGCAATTGGGCGAACGTGTCAGTTATTATGCCATTATCCAAGATTCGGTCGATAATCTCTAACAAGCTAACAGGCGCTGCTGGAGTGTCTGCTGCCACTTCTATCACGATCGCATATATGTTCTACAAAAATACATTTATAAATCTTTACAGTATAGTAGCCGTCTGAGCAGACAAAAGTCGGTAAAAGAAACATCTAACATGGCTTAAACATCATCAAAAGTGGACCTTTCGGTTTCAGAAATAAACTTTAATAAAGATCCGCCACACGGTGCTCTCATAGAGGGGATTCAGCGTGCGAAAGGTTGCCTTCATAACTTTACTATGTGAAAACTACAATGAGGAGGCAGACATGGAGATAAAGCAAATCTCCAACATTATTAAGCAACTTAAAAAATGGAAACACGAAAAAACAACAGTATTATCTGAAATTTAACTCTTTGTGAAAGAGTTACAAACTTTTGTCTAGAACGATCTATTTAATATCTGACGGATATTTTAATGCGGCTTCCCGAATTACGTTCTCTACGATTTGTTTCGCCTCCTCAGCGTAGAAAGCGAAGGAACTAGCAAATCTAAATTTACAACATCTATCGCCCTTTGAGGCGCATTTATCCTCAACGACTGTGATGTTTTTCTTCCCGAATAGTTTAGAAAGGAAACCTGACAAAAATCCTCTAAAAAATTGGCAACCTAGCTGACTGCCATTATCGACCACTGTTTCAAATGAATCAAAGATTAGAACCCTCCCTGAACCCCTCTTGTAATCAACGTCTCGGAAGGATATTTTTCCCCAGTTCTCCTCATTCTTCAACTTAGAGAGAAGCCTAAGCACCTCTTCCTTTTTCCCAGTTTTCTCCATCATTTTTTCGCAAAAGTGCATGCCGCATTTTTTAGCCGCCTCATATAGTATTACTGATGCCGCGGGGGAAGAGAAAATTTCCTCTAAGGCTGACTCAAAATCGCTAAATGTTTCAAATCCTAGAAATATGCCCTTGTTGGCCAGCGCTTCCTCAGAAGCAATGTAAGCGTTATCTCTACCTCGTCTAGAATACCTTCTAGTAGAAATCAGGGCTTGGCGCTTACTTTCTTCGTCGGCCATTCTTACCAGTGTATATTTGTTTTACACAGATACATTTATAAGTTTTATCTAACCGCGAAAGAAAAACTAGGGGGTCTTTTTCTAAAAAGTGGTTCAATAGGGGGTAAAAGGGAAAAGCTCCTAGGATGGTCACACTTAACAATAATTCAGAGGAAAAACTAGTCATAGACATGTGAAGACGTTTTATGGTTGAACTTTTGGGGTTGCTAATGGATTTCCTTGTAGTTGCATTTGATTATTGTCTTTGTGATGCCTGAAGCTGCGTCGTCTAGTCCACGCCTTATCCTCTCTATCTTCCTATAGTATTCTTTTCCACAGTACCACTTGTCGCCTTCACAATCCACCTTTAAATGCTTGCAGCCTACGCAAACGTACACGACTTTCCGCCTTCTAACCTCTGTCCCAGTAGCCAGACCACTAATTTGTATTAGTTTTCTGTATAACATTTATGAATTGAAAATACAGATTCACGATCAATGTTCAAAATGGTTTGGTGGGGCCGAGGAGATTTGAACTCCTGTCTGATGGGCCCAAGCCATCAAGCCTAGACCAAGCTAGCCGACGGCCCCTCACAATAGCCTCTGCCTACGAGCTTTAAAGTTCTTTAGCTCGAATGATTTTAATATTTTAGGCACCAGCCAACTTTTATTTTTTCCGAATAACTTAATTTAGACAGACATTAATCCTTAATCATGTGCCCCGGTGGCTCAGCGGCTAGAGCAACGGCCTTGTATGCCTATGAGCGGAGAAAGCCGTCGGTCGCGGGTTCAAATCCCGTCCGGGGCTCTTCTAAAATATGGCGGTTTTGTTGGTAGCCCGGGATACGTGACTTATCTCGTTTAAATTTCTCAAACTGAGAAGATCATAGCTTTGGTTGATGCAAAATATCGGTTTAAACTATGGTGTTAAGACCTTTAAGGAACGATGTCTACGAGGTAGAGGCAAGATTCCTTAAAGACCATCACAGCTACGTGCTAAGGCCAGTGATCTAGGTTGGCGCAGAGAGATTACTACGGTAGATAGATAACGTCAGCGCGGCATTGTTCGCAGCGGTGGAACTGAGGGATTATCTTCTCGCATTCTCGTCGCGCCTTTCTAAGCTCGTCGCAGGAGGGGCCAAGCCGGTTTTTCATCTTGCCCGAAGGAATGAGAGGCATAATATTCATTATTTTAGCTCCTGCTTCCTTGATCCGCA
>Ga0315314_1003582_pt1 | contig 12044 bp, 11 predicted proteins | sample TDP9_MG_FD_203631 | JGI IMG/M metagenome (GOLD analysis project Ga0315314, IMG submission 203631) | Freshwater sediment microbial communities from Lake Towuti, South Sulawesi, Indonesia - TDP9 | ecosystem: Environmental > Aquatic > Freshwater > Lake > Sediment | place: Indonesia: South Sulawesi...
CAAAAGCCAAAAGCGGGAGAATGCTTTTCTCAGGAGAATTACTTGAATTACCTTCCCCAGCCGGTGATCGCCCAGGTCCAGGGCATGGCGCCGGCCGAAGTGGAAAGGAAAGTAATCCAATTGCGGATTGCGGACTGCAGAATGGGGAAAGGCGAAAAGGATTTCTGATATACTTTATTTGATATTTTTCCTGCATGAATCTGCGACAATCTGCGTCCCATAGAATTTTGTGCGAGAGTGGCGGAACTGGCAGACGCGCTGGACTTAGGATCCAGTGGGGAAACCCGTAGGGGTTCAAATCCCCTCTCTCGCACCATCAGTATTTCCAGTTCCCCCCTTTCGACCCGTTTCTTGGATGTGTCCCTTTTATTTAACGCCTTGGACTAACGAACAAGATAGGGCATTCTGACTTCGAGGGCTTTAACCGGGCATTCGATTTCGCAGGGCAAGCAGTACCAACAGGTCTCATTCCACTCTGCCGCCCGCCCGCAACTCAAACAGCGTTCTGCTTCTTTCTTAGCATTCTCAGGCGAGAGGACCTTTTCGGTTTCTAAATCCAACCTCCTCTCGGCCAAAGGAATCCGGGCCAATTCTCCCCTTGGCCCGCCTTTCGCTCGCGCTGGATCCACTTCGTATTCTTTGATATATGGCCCATTCCAGAATCCCCTGCCCCAGCGAAGCCCATCGCCCCTGAGGAACCTGTCCACGGATACGGCTGCTTCCTGGCCAGACGCCAGGGCATGGACAACCGAATTGGGGCCGGTCAGAGCGTCCCCGCAAACGAAAATCTTATCTTGTGTTAAAGACCGCTTGGTCAAAGGGTCTCCGGCTAAACATTTTGAGGTTGGATCAAATAGCTCCTCGGGGAAGCAGTCAGGCTCCACTCGCTGACCGATGGCCACAATGATCGTTTCCGCATCAAGAATAAGCCCGCAAGCTGGCTCGAGGGTAGGATTAAATTTTCCGGAGCTATCGAATAAGGAGAGGCACTTAGAAAACTCTACTCGGATGGGGGTGTCACCCTGGACTACCAGTCGTTTGGGGCCCCAGCAGTTTTCCATGATCACTCCTTCCTCTTGCGCCTCCTCAAGCTCCCTCGCAAAAGCCGGCATATGGGCGTAGTCTTCTAAGCAGACGATACGGACTTCGGGCGCTCCGAGCTTCCGGCAGGTCAAGGCAGCATCCACAGCGGTGTTTCCTCCACCAATGATGATTATTGATCGGCCTAAGCGGGATGGGTTTCCTTCTTTGGCTTGCCGCAAAAGCTTGAGCCCGGGAATGATTCGCTCGCAGTCTTGGCCGGGCATATCCAGCTCCATGGCCGTACCAGCTCCGATGCTCAAAACCACTCCATCAAAATCCTTCTCGAGCCTTCCCAACTCTATCCTTTGGCCGATCCGTTCTCCAGTCCGGAATGATATGCCCATTTGATAGAGCATCTCAACTGCTTCTTTTACCAGAGATATCGGTAAACGAAAAGACGGAATCGCATAGCGTAAAACCCCCCCAGGTTCATTTTCCGCTTCGAAGACAGTGACCTTATGCCCTTTCGTTCGCAATTCATAAGCGGCCATCAACCCAGCAGGTCCAGAGCCCACTACGGCCACTTGAAAGTCTGTCTGCTCTGCTTCTTCTGGCAGGCAGTAAGAGATTTCGGGATAAGAATCAGACAGGTAGTGTTTTAGAGCACGAATATGAACTGCCCCGTCTATTTTCCCCCTCTCACAAGCCGCCTCGCAGGGATGGGAGCATACCCGGCCCAGAATCCCGGCGAAGGGAGAGTAAAGTCTCATTTCCTCAGCGGCTTCTTTTTCCTTGCCCTGGGCGATCAGGCGAATGTATCCCTGACAGTTCATGTAAATCGGGCAGGCTGCCCGACAAGGCGCAACGGAGAGTCGAATGTTGTCCAATATGCAGCGCTCGACGCAGATCCCACAAGCATAGCAAAGGCCGCGATCAATCCGAATGTTGATATCCGAGATCATGGCCGTGCCCCCTTGCCACCCATCTTGATGACCGGGTTGGTACTCACTCGCATGTCGTCTGGATGTTCACCCTGGCGTAAAACGACATGGCATAGCCAGTTTTGGTCATCCATTTCAGGGAAGTCGGTTCGGCGGTGGGCACCTCCCCAGCGGCTTTCCTTGCGTTCCAGGGATGCCCGAGCCGAAAGAGTAGCACACTGGATGATATGTTCGACCTCGTATAGCCTGGAAAGCTCATGGCCATTTCGCACCATGACTTGGTCTTCCATCTCCCCTTTAAACCGCCCGGCCCATTCGGCCCAGCGCCGAAGCTTATACTCATTCTTCGGCGAGATCACATAATCGCCGATGAGCCTTCTTACTTTATACTCTAACTCTCGGACGGCGATATCCCGTCCGGTTGCGCTCAATAGGCGGCTGCGCCGATCTTCCACAACTTTTACTTGTTCCTGATCGAGCCGACCAGGGGGCTGCTGCCAAATAAATTTAACCGCCTGCTCGGCAGCCACTTCCCCAAAAACAAAGGCGCCGGTGAGATGCTGCTTAGGCACGCACGCGACGTCGCCGGCAGCGTAGAGACCGGGTATCCCTGTTTCTGCTTTCTCATTGACCACAATCCCCGCCATACCATGTCCGCCACATAGCTGGCACTCGGTTGGCCACAGTTCGATGTCTCTTTTCCGGAAATCCACTCCCCGCCCCTTGAAAAAGCGTTCCTGTACTGGCCTTTCCGTGGCAAAAAGAATATGCTCTATCTCCTCGATCACATCTGGCTGGAGATGGCCCAGCCGAATCCTCAGAGGCCCGCGTCCCTCATTGAAGGCTTGCTCCATGCTGGCAACATCGTGGCACTGCCCCTCCATGAGAATGTGGTCAAAGATATCCAAGAGTCGGCCGCCTCGGGTGAGGGTAATGGCCAGGAGCGGGATGTTAGCGTCCTTGATTAACATGGCCCGGCGGGTATATTCCATGCCGGTCAATAGAGCTCCAGCTCTATAAGCCATCACGTATCCATCCCCGGTATTTCCTGGATAATCAAAAGTCCCATACAAATAGCCAGAGTTAGGGAGGGAGAAACGGGCTGTGCCTCCCGCAGCCAGGATGACGGCCCCTGCCTGGCAGACCACGAGTTCCCCCGTACGAACGTTGACCCCGAAAGCCCCGGCCACCCGTCCATCGTCCATGAGCAGTTCCAGCCCCATGACCCGGTTTATTGCTTGAGCCCCTTTCTCCAACGCCTTTCGGGAAATGATGACCTTGAGGTTTGGCTCCTCCATGGCGGTGAGAAACTCTCCCTTGGGATGATACTGGAGGGTGCGATAGTTCCCCTTCTCGTCCTGGGGGAAATAGACGCCCCAGCCCTCTAATTTCTTCAGCAGAGGGAAAGAACGCCGGGCCATCTCGTGGCTGGTCGGAGCGTCAACGATGCCGGAACAGCTCAGGGTGATCGACTCCACATAGAGTTCAGGGGTAGTGAAGTTGGGGATGGCTACGATATTCAGAGCATCCATGCCGCGCGCGATGGAGCCGCTGTACTTGATGTCCCCTTTTTCGAAGATCACCACTTTGAGATCAGGCTGGAGTTCCAGGGCCCGATTCGCCGCCAGGCAACCGGCACTGCCGCCACCGATGATCAACAGATCGGCCTTTAGGTATCGGTTTTCCATCTCTGATTTCCTTCCTTTCCGAACAATGGGGATTCACCAGTCAAAGAAATTTCTACCCATAGTAGCACGTTTGCCTCCCTCTACGCCCATGATCTATCACATCCTCCCTGCCCTGCCCCATCAAAGGGAAACGTCAGTGGGGGAGCTGGTACTCAGAAAATGTCTTTCTCCTTGTTTTATGGAGAATATTGGATTAAATTATTAGCCGATTCAACCGAGAATTTTTTTCGTACCAGCACTTCTCGAATTCGGCACTTCTCCCAAACAATACCTCTCGCGGGTCGGCAGGGAGTGAGGGTTGAAATTTGAAAACCGAAGGGAAAAGCCAACGAAAGGAGAAAATGACCGCCGTAATAATATTCGGATTCTCCTTGTTCTATTTCTTAAGCAGTTGGCACTTAAAATTGGGAACTGCCAAGAATCCAGGCCCTGGATTTATTCCAGTAGTAATAGGTAGCCTACTTCTTCTCTGCACGGCGTTTTATCTAAGGCGCGTGTTCGGGACCAAATTTTCTGAAAGAAAAACAGGGGACATAGCCGCGGAGGGGGGGAAAAATTACCGGGCTATTTATGGCATATTGGCCTGCACGACGGCTTACCCCTTTATCCTGGAGATACTGAAATTCTTAGTCTCCACCTTAACGGTGGCCTCTGTCATGTTGGTCCTCTTGAAACCCCAGAGACCCGTTTTCTCTTTTTTCCTCGCCTTGGGAATGGCAGTTGCTTCCTTTTTGATCTTCTCTCGACTTTTGGGGGTAGCCCTGCCCAGCGGTTTCTTAGAGGAACTCCTCTTCCGAATCGGAAGGTAGGTTTACCATGGTTGAAATTGGCCAGAGTCTCTTAAGTGGTTTTGCCAGCGCTCTAAAGCCCATTTATCTCTATTATGCCCTGCTCGGAACAATTCTGGGAACGATCACCGGTGTTCTTCCCGGGTTGGGCCCTCTGGGAGCCATGGCTATCCTCCTCTCCTTCACCCTCACCATGGATGCTACGGGGGCGATGATCCTGTTTGCCGGTATCTATTACGGAGCGATGTATGGTGGCTCAACTACCTCGATCCTGCTCAACATTCCCGGAGAAGCCGCTTCGGTAGTTACCTGCATCGATGGGTATAAAATGGCCCAAAAGGGACGGGCCGGGGCTGCTCTGACGGTTTCGGCGGTTGGATCATTCATTGCTGGTACCATCAGCATATTGGGTCTGACCGTGGTCGCTCTCTTCCTCGCAGATATCGCTCTCCGGTTCGGCCCTCCCGAATTTTTTGCCATCGGGGTATGTGGGTTGATTCTCCTGGTTCGCTTGACCGGAGGGTCGATACTGCAGGCCTTTATCATGATCTTCCTGGGAATGGCGCTGGCCACGGTGGGCGTGGATTTCTTAACCGGGATCGAACGCTTTACTTATGGGATCCGAGAACTGGGACAGGGAATCGATTTCTTACCCGTAGCCATGGGTATATTTGGGATTGCTGAGGTCCTCACGACCGTCGAGCAGAAAGAATTTATCCAGCGCGTACAGAAGGTCAAACTGAGAGAACTGTTGCCCACTCGGCGGGAGTGGAAACGATCCTTTCCCCCCATGTTTCGGGGATCCTTTCTCGGATTTTTAATCGGACTGGTTCCCGGCCCTTCCCCGGTCATTGCCACTTTCGCCTCTTATATCTCCGAAAAAAGAATTTCGAAAAACCCGGGGGAATTTGGCAACGGGGCGATCGAGGGAGTGGCAGGTCCCGAAGCAGCGAATAACGCCGCCGTGGGAGGGGCTTATGTGCCCCTTTTTGCCCTGGGAATTCCCTTCACACCGGCGATGGCGGTCGTTCTGGGGGCTTTAATGCTTCACGGCCTGACCCCCGGGCCGAATTTGATCAAAGTAAAACCCGACCTTTTCTGGGCGGTCATTGCCAGCATGTATATCGGCAATTTTATGCTGGTGATCCTGAATCTTCCCCTGGTCAACGTTTTTGTGAGCATCCTGAAAGTACCGAAGAATATCCTCTTGCCAGTCATTGTCCTCATTTGCTTGATCGGGGTATACAGTGTCAACGCCAGTCCTTTGGACCTGCTGGTGCTGGCGGTTTTTGGTTTCATCGGTTATACCCTGCGGGGGGTCGGGTTTCACCCGGCTCCGTTGATCCTGGCTATGGTTATCGGTCCTATGCTCGAAACCTCTCTGCGTCAATCCCTGAATATTACCGGGGGCAACCTCAGTGGCGTGATTCTCCGGCCGATCTGTTTAACCCTGTATATCATTGCGTCCCTCACCTTTATCGTGCCACTGGTGCTGAAGGTGATCAAAAGATCTCGCCCTGCAAAGCCCTCGAGACAGGATGAAGAAACCATTTTACCCCCCTAAGTCCCCATTCCGCATTTTAGAGAATCAGGCATCATTCCTCCAGCTTTTTATTGTATTGGATCATTTCCGGGACCGACTTTACCGCCTCTATCACAATTCTCCCATATTCTTTCCCATCGAGGAATCGGGGAGTCAACCCCATATGGGTCATTTTTTCTTTGACCTCTGAGTCTTGCAAAACCTTCTGGAGGGTATCCTCGAGCTTTTTCTGTATGTGATCCGGTGTTCCCGCGCGTACCGCAAAGCCGTACTCTACCAGGGTGGTAAATGGATACCCTAACTGTTTCACACTTTTTGCATCCGGGAAAAAGGGCACGGTTTCCGATCCTAAATTGACCAGAAGGATCAGCTTGCCCTCCCGGGCGGCCTGAAAAGCCGGTGTGCCGGTGCCAGTTTCGCAGATATCTACGTGTTTGCCGAGAATTGCCGTAGAAGCCTCCCCCCCGCTCTTAAACATAACATATTTCAGTTTTAAACCGTCTTTTACCGCAATCGATTTAATTACCTCCAGGGCCCATTGAGCTCCTCCGCTACCGGCGGATATTTGACCGGGGTGCTTTTTGGCATAGTCAATGAACTCTTGGAAGGTTTTATAGGGTTTATCTATCGTAGTGAACAGCACCCTTTCCTGCGGCATATAGCTGGCGACAAAGGAAATATCCCTGATATTAAATGGCTCTGTCCCCTGAAAATAGGGGCTTGCTAAGGCCTCGGTCATGGGTCCTATCACCACCGTATAGCCATCCGCTTTCTGGCTCAGAGCGTATTTTAGCCCGATAATTCCGGACGCTCCTGGTTTGTTCACCACTAAAACGGGCTGCCCCATTTCTACTTTGAATTTTTCCGCCAACAATCGGGCGCTGACATCCGTCATGCCACCCGCACCCCACGGGACGACGAAGGTAATAGGCTTACTGGGGTATTTTTCGGCGGCTGATAAGGGACCCCCCAAAGACCAAACAAGAACAACAGCCAATAAAATAAGCAGACCCTTTCTCATTTTAGACCTCCTTTATGATGCCTGTTAAAAATGGGGATGGGCTACCCACAGAATGCAGCTGCAATTTGAATTTTAGCACGAAAAAGCCTGAACTCAACCCTTAATCCGCCAGCAAATTTTTCGGCAGTTATTCTTCTATAAAATTATGGAGAGGAAAGTGATGACATAGGTTCATCACTTCTTCCCGCACTTTGGCCTTTACGGAATCGTCATGGGGAGACGAAAGGGTTTGGTCGATGAGATGCGTAATTAGCTTGACTTCTTCTTCCCCCATGCCACGGACCGTGATACCGGGTGTCCCGAGTCTCAGACCACTCGTTACCTCAATGGATTCTGGGTCAAAAGGAATGATGTTTCGGTTAACGAGGATGCCCACCTCTTCCAGAGCCCTTTCAGAAGCATCCCCTTTTAACCCTTTTCCTCGGAGATCTACCAAGACCATATGATTATCTGTCCCCCCGGTGACAGGTCGATACCCCCTGGCTTTAAGTCCGTCACCCAGCGTCCGGGCATTTCTCAGGGTGGCTTCCTGGATCCCAATAAATCGCGGAGTGGTTGCGAGTTTAAGACAGACGGCCTTGCCAGCGATGAGAGAGAGGGTTGGGGTCCCCTGAGTCCCAGGGAAGACCGCCCATTCGATGGCCAGCTGTTCCAGTTCGTTGGCCACTTCACATCCCGTGTGATAACGATGACCTGGATATCCTTCTGCTGTCTTATTATTAAAGACTGAGCCGAGGGCCTCCAGAATGGACCGGGGTGCTGTATTTTCGGCAGCAATCATGTTGAGGGTCATTCGCTGCCGATAACTCTCCTTTCGGATCAAGTTGAAAACTATGCTATCTTCTTGTTCGATCAATGCCGTTGGCTCCCCTCGGATCGAATTTCAAAGAGACGTGAAAGAGACTAAAGCCGAACATCATGCCAGAGGATTCACCTCCTGGGGCCAATTCGTGGCCATCCCCATATTTTTAGTTATTCCCGCTCGCCCAAAATGGGATGTATCCCTATTCTTAAAAGGGAAAGGGGATCAACCCTTGCCCCATTAATTCTGATTCCCCAATGGAGGTGAGGTTTTGTGGATCTTCCCGTGGACCCCACCCGACCAAGCATGGCTCCTGTATTGATTCTATCTCCCTCCTTGACCAGTGCTTCGGAGAGATGGAAATACATCGAGTATAGCCCCCACCCATGATCGAGGATGACCGATTTCCCGGAAAAGAAGAGCTGGTCAACCAGGACCACCATTCCCCTATTACAGGCCAATACGGGAGTTCCCTCCTTTGCCCTCAGGTCGATGCCTGTGTGTGGGCTTCTATGCTGCCCATTAATAATGCGGCTCAATCCAAACGCCGCAGAGATTTCGCCCTCCACTGGACGGACAAAAGCTCCCCTCCATATTCTTTCATTCCGAAAGGCCTGAAACAAGGCCTTTAGCTGCCTTGCCTCTTTATCGACTCGGGCAAGGGTCTTCGCATCCAAATCTACCATAGAGGAAGGTAACGAGAGTTTCTGGATCCCGAAATCGACCTTCTCCACCTTTAGGGAAAGGGCGCTCGAATAGATCCTGCTGTCCCTACCTGTCGCGACGACTCTGATTTCGTACGTGGCCGGCCGGGTGCTCATGTCAATCCCGACGAATCCCTCATGGATTCCATTCTCAGCACCGGCAGCCATGGGAAATCTTTCTCCTCGAAACTCCCCGTAGATGGACTTAAGCGATGCTGGCCCCAATGCTCTTATAAGGCATACATCCCCCTGCTTGACCACTCTCGGGAGATGCTCGATACGGAGATTATTTTCAGCGTACGCAGCTTTTCCCGTCGATACGAGGAGAACTGGGATAAGAAAAAGAACCTGTAAAGACGGTCTCACCTAATAGGGCCCCTTATCAAATGGCGGCCAACAAATGCCGCTCATTCTAAGACTCCTGGATTTCTTTGACTCTTCCATCCCCCGGCCTCTTATCCGCATCCGCCATGAAGATTTTTCCTCGGGGAATTAGGTCTTCCCTAACCAAGTCTAAAATTCACCACCCTCCATGTGCATCCATTAATCTTTTAGCAATCTTCTGGCCGGCATCATTGCTACCCATCAGACTATACGGAGTGCGGGGGCATCTGTATTTTTTGTAGAGGGCTATAATACAATTTGAAAAGTTATCTTCCTTATCCGAAGATAGGGTAATGATTTCCTGGGAGACATCTTCTATTCGCTTATCTAAGGTTCTCTCCATAAGTAAGCCATCTCTCATTTCTCTATTCTCGATCCTCTCATAAGAGATATTTACCCCGTAATCTTTTTCAAAGCTTTTCAGGTCTTTTTCCTTTATCTCTTCTAAAGGGTCTCCTGGATAGAACCGTAATTTTACAAAATATTTAATCATGACTTAATCTCCTCACGTCGTTAGATATTCTTTAAACTTCTGAGTTTTAATTTTCCTCTCCTCTTTTGTTCTCAGGAAATAGTCTTTGGATGGCGCAATATGATAGGTAAAGTGGTTATATTGCGCCTCCGGGCGAAATCGGCTGTCCGCCCAGGCCTTTTCTTCAAATTGGACGCTGATTTTCCCATCTATGATACTGAGTTTCCCTCTTACCCCACACGTAGGACATTCGACGGTTTCATTATCTTTTAATATCCGCAAAAGCCAATCACGACAGGAAGGGCATATACCGGCCTCACCTTTATAGGTAAAATCCTTTTTCCTTATAGCAACGGCTATTTCTTTACCCAATCGATAAGCCAAATCCATCGCCTCATCGTCTAAGACCACCTCGGATATTCCCTGAGTACAAACGGTAATCTCATTAATTTTCGTCAGCCCCATAACATTCAGCAGGATATTGGATTGAACGGAAACATAGGGAGTCCACCCGCGCGTAGCATAAGGGATGATGACCGTTGCCGGCTTCTTGATTTTTCCAATTTTATGGCCCAGAATCCAGCAGCGGTCAATCAATTGCTTGACCACGGCCGTCAATTCCAGGAAATAACACGGCGCACCCAAAAGCATCCCATCACACCCATCGACTTTCGAAAAAATGAAACTGACATCATCGTCTTGTACCTGGCAGACATTTTCCCTGAATAGACAAAGCCCACAGCCCCGACACGGCTGGATTTTGTAATCCGTAAGCCTCAGGAGCTCCACTTCAGCTCCCTCCGATTCAGCTCCCATCAATGCTCGCTTCAAAAGAATTTCAGTGTTCCCGTTTTTTCTGAAGCTACCGTTTAACCCTAATACTTTCATATTTATAACCCCCCTTTCTATCCAGGAAGCAGACAGCGGTTCTAAAACAACTCTCTTCTCTATCGCCCTCCCCCTTCCATTCACATTTCAAGGCCTGATACCGGGCATCGACATATATCAGAAAATCTATGGGGTGTCCCCTTTTTTACATGGATCCCCATTTCAGACCTTATTCTGATAGGCGATCCCTTTTTCCAAGAAATCCTGAATTTCTTCTTTACTGTATCCCACCTCGGCCAGAATTTCCCTCGTATGTTCCCCTAAAAGTGGGGGCCGCCTCCGGATCTCAGGGGCCTTGCCGGAAACGAATATCGGGGTCTTTATGATTTTGAGCCTGCCCTTCTGAGGATCATCGATCTCCGCCATGATATTTCGAGATAGCACATGGGGATCTTGAACAATCTCGTCGATATTCATGAGGCGACCGCAGGGAACGCTGGCCGCAACCAGGGTGGATTCGAGCGCCCGACTTCCGAATTGTTTGGTAACTTTGGTAATTTCAGCAGCCAATTCGGATCTGCTCTGGCGCCTCCCGTCGAGGGTGGAGTAACGGGGATTATTGTAGAGACGGTCCAGCTTTAGGGTCTGACAAAGGTTCTTCCACATCTCGTCGGTTGTGACGGCGATCAGAATGTATCCATCCCTGGTCTCAAATGCCTGATAAGGGGCGGCCGCCAGATATCCCGACCCCATTCGGCTTGGGAGCTCACCGGTCATCGTGTACAGGGCAACGAATTGCCCCATCTGCATGATGGCCACGTCCAGTAAGGCCACGTCGAACTGCTTACCCTTCCCCGTCTTCTCCCGATCCATCAAGGCCAGCACAATGGCATAGGCAGTGTGATTCCCTGCCAGATAATCTACCATCGTCGGAAGAACGCGCACAGGCGGCCGATCCGGTTCACCTGTGTTGATCATGATTCCAGACATGGCCTGTGCCACAGGGTCATAACCAGGCCTTTCTCGGTACGGCCCGTATTGGCCGAAGCCGGAAATGGAGCAGTAGATGATTTTCGGGTTCACCTGGGCCACCCTCGCATAATCCAAATTCAGCTTTTCCATCGTTCCGGGTGAAAAATTTTCAAGCAAAACATCGGAGTTCTTCACGATTCGCAAAATGGCTTCATGGCCCTCCTTTGCTTTGAGATCGATGGCGATCCCCCGCTTATTCCGGTTAAAGTTCAAAAATGCCGAGCCGCTGACGGTCCTTCGCCAGAAATCTCCGGAAAGGGGCTCAATTTTTATCACGTCCGCCCCCATATCTGCCAATAGCATCGAGCAGGCCGGACCGGCAATCACCTGGGTAAAATCCGCAACCTTTATCCCTTTCAATGGGAACCATGATCCCTTTTCATTCATCATGAATAACCTCCCCGCGCTCCGTCTCTCGAATCGAGGTGAATAGCTACAGGAAGAAATACCCCGGGAAATTTTGGCCCATTATACCAACAGCTAAATTTAGGATCAATTTATAAAAAAATTAGCAGCCCCACGGCCCATGCTGTTGGGCGATCCGTTCTATCTCTCCGGCATTTTGGCGAATCAGGTTTTCCTTCCCAACACCACGATAGAGAGTCCTTCCCCGAACTTCGTAATCATGACAGGGATCATGGACGGCCGGGCTGCTCAGAGGTATTGAGAGACTGGGCGAATAGAAAGGTCAGGGAAGTTCAATTCAGACATAAGGGATAGACGGGGATAGGAGGTAGGATTGGAGGGAGTGGCGGTGGTATGTGGGTGACAAAATAGTAAAAAATTCTGATTCCTTATATTTTTTTCTTGCAAAATGA
>Ga0315314_1003583_pt1 | contig 12040 bp, 11 predicted proteins | sample TDP9_MG_FD_203631 | JGI IMG/M metagenome (GOLD analysis project Ga0315314, IMG submission 203631) | Freshwater sediment microbial communities from Lake Towuti, South Sulawesi, Indonesia - TDP9 | ecosystem: Environmental > Aquatic > Freshwater > Lake > Sediment | place: Indonesia: South Sulawesi...
ATGTCAAAACAAGAATTTGAACAGTCATTGGGTCATTCCCCCTTCCTTTGGGAGGTGTTAAAGTTTGGAAAACCCATTTTTACCACCCTAACCGGTACGGAATGGAAATAAGGTTGGGGGGATTGTAACTCAGTTTGGGAAGCTCTTCGTTGTAACGGAGGAATTACCTCAGGATTTGGGGCGAACTCTCAATCTGTCTTTAGAATTCCGCGCCAAAGCGCGATACAAACCCAGGGCCGATTTGAGTCATGCAGACGCGGAAGTGGTTGTGGGCCTTGCAGAAGAATTGTTGAAGATCGCACGGCGCCGGCTTACAGGGGGCCAGGGATAGCCGCAAGTGGCCCTGACCCATCCCCAAATAATCTATAACCCATCAACCAATAACTCCAATTCCTAAGGTCATCCGGTCACTTTACCCGCCTTCGCAGAATGCCCCGTCCGGGAGGACGGGGATGAATGCGAAAAGGGTACCCTTCGAAGCTCCGAAGGAGCGTAGTAGGGTATGCTTCGGCGGGTTTCGCCGAAGCTGTGAAGATGCCCCGTGCGGAAGCACGGGGAGCTTCACTTTTGCGTCTATCGGTTCCTCTGAGTCTTCCGAGCATGATTCCTTTGGCTGACTGAGAAATTCAGTCAACGTTTTCGGCTCGGATGAACAGCGGTATAATAAAAAAATTTTTATTGGAATAATACCAAAAAGGGAGGTTATTAAAATGCCTGCTATATCTCCAAGACTTGGTGAATTTCTGATTAAGATAACAAAGGCAAAAGATGTCGGTAATGCCTTTCAAAAGGTATTTACACAATATCTCGAATTAAAGTTAAGAGACCTTCGTGAAGCCATTGAAAGATTTGAGAGTAAATGGGAAATGAGTTTCGAAGAGTTTAAAGAAAAATTGAAGAGAGGTGCCTTAAAAAAAGATGCCTATTCCTTTGATGTTGAACAGGATTTCTGGCAGTGGGAGGAAGTCGAAACATTGAAAAAGCACTATGAATCCTTAAAAGAAGAATGGATATAAATCAATTTCTGCTTTCGCTCTTACATTTGCTTTCCACGATCGATTTAAAGCCTTTAGTAGAGGATTGGTCGCTGTTGCCATAAACGCAGATCCCATTTTACGAACCATACATAACCGAATAAGAAACTGCCGAAATCGCTGATTCTCTTCGGTCGGGCTGGATAACCACTGGTCCGAAGGTAAAACGTTTTGAAGAGGATCCTTCAGCAACGCTCAGGACAGGGTTTGCCTCCTTCGTGGGTTCGCAGGCAGCGCTTGCCCCCAACTCCTGCACAGCAGCCCTCCATGTAGCCTTAGTTGCCTTGGGTATCGGCTTCTGCATGTGATTGAGCCTGTCGGCGCTCGACCTGTCCTCATGGGTGTTGAACCTGATACGCTAAATATTTGACCCTCAGAAGGTAACAGAGGCTGTAGACAAATCAAGAAAGGGGGAGACAAGGAGAGGTGGAGATGAGGAAGCTCAGACAGCATATCGTCATCCCCGGGGCTTTGTGCTATACTTGAGATGCTGATGGAGATCAGGTGATGAAGCTAGCGGACATCATAAAGCCAGGGTCTTCAAAGAATCACTTGGCTTCAACAGGGAAAACTATGCTGACCTATTAGCACAAATTGAGGAGAAGGCTTTGGAAGGAGAAGCAACCTTTCATTGCGAAGATGAATTCGGGCGGCGCTACATCGCTGATTTGTTAATCCGGGGAACGGGAGGGCAAGAAGCTATCGTGCGGACAGGTTGGCTTATTCCTCCTGGTGCCCGTGAGGCCCACCTGGTAACGCTCTCCGTGAAGAAGTCAGGTTCAGGGAGGTGAGATAAATGCCAGATTTGTTCGATGTCATTGAACTTATTACGGACATTCCAGAGCGTGGGTTACGAGCTGGCATGCAGGGAACGATTGTCGAATGTCATTCGGGCGATGCTTACGAAGTGGAGTTCACCAATGAATTCGGCGAGACTCTAAACTTACTGGCGCTGCATCCAGACCAATTCATCGTTATTTGGCAGGCCAAAACCCGCACTTGGCTGCCCATCTCAGAACGGGTAGCTTCACTGGTCGACCGTATGCCGGAAAAAGTGGGGCAGGAGGTGTTGGACTTCGCCCGCTATCTGCATTTGCGAGAGCAGCGCCAACGGATTGAATCGGCGGCCCATTCAGAGACAATGGTAAAGGAAACATCGCCGTAATGTTTAGCTTTGCTATCCCTATGTCCTCGCCCGACCTCACTTCTGCCGAGATTGAGGCGGTGAACCAAGTGCTTCGGACCCCCTACCTTAGCATTGGCCCATGTATCGCAGAGTTTGAGGAGCGCTTTGCAGTCTACGTTGGGGCACGCCACGCCATTGGCGTCTCAAGTGGCACCGCCGGACTTCACCTCTGCGTCATCGCTGCCGGCATAGGCGACGGAGATCTGGTAATCACCACTCCCTTCTCCTTTGTTGCCTCCGCCAATGTAATCCTCTACGAACGCGCTATCCCTGTTTTTGTGGATGTGGATGAGCGTACAGGCAATGTAAGCCCTGTTCTGGTCTCGGAAGCAGCCGAAGATTTGACCAAAGGTGGAGATGCTGCTCGCCGATGGCTTCCCAGAAATGTTCTTCGTTCATCGTCCATCGTTCATCGTCTATCAGCCATTCTTCCGGTTCACGCCTTCGGCCAACCTGCCGATATGGACCCCATTTTGGAGGTCGCAAGGGAGCACGGCCTTCTCGTCATTGAAGACGCCTGTGAAGCCCTCGGTGCCGAATACAAGAACCGTCGTATCGGCGCTTCAAATCCGCAATCCACTGTTTTCGCCTTTTACCCCAACAAGCAGATGACCACAGGCGAAGGAGGGATGATTGTTACCGACCGGGATGACTGGAATGAGCTTTTCCGGTCATTGCGCAATCAGGGCCGGGATGTCTTTGATGCATGGCTCAACCACACCCGCCTGGGCTATAATTATCGGCTGGATGAGGTGAGCGCCGCGCTGGGCCTGGCCCAACTTCGTCGCATTGAAGAGCTCCTGAAAAAAAGGGAACGGGTGGCGCAGTGGTACAACGAAAGGCTCAAGGATGCAGAGGGTCTGCAGATTCCCTACATTGCCACCACTACCACCCGCATGTCCTGGTTCGTCTACGTCATTCGTCTTTCGACAGAACTCAATCGTAACGCTGTTATTGCTTCACTTGAAGAAAAAGGTATACCTTCGCGCCCTTACTTTACACCAATTCATCTGCAGCCATTCTATGTCCAACGCTTTGGTTATCAACGTGGCGATTTTCCTGTTACCGAAAAACTGGGCGATACCTGCCTGGCCTTACCCTTCTCCGGCGTCATGACACAGGAGCAGGTAGATTATGTTTGTAGTTGCCTAAGAGAAGTCTTAAGAAACCAAGCACTTAAATAATTCGGACGGCAAAGCGATAGTAAAACATTCACGCTAATATATTTTGCTAAAACCTATTCTACTTGAAAAATAAGAATTTTTCTAAACCTCTGACTGAATTTTCCAGGCAGAGTTGATGTTGAGCCTGGTACTCTGAACATTGATCCCATTCTGACCGATTAAAATAGGCTAAAAGTTATGAGAAGTTTAGTTCGCAGAAAAAGTTTTTACTGGATCCTGCTCTTGGATAGTGCGCTGATTGTCTTGTCCTATCTAATTTCTAATCTTTTAAGATTTGAGGGGCAAATTCCTGCCGGGCAATGGAGAACTATTTCATTAATAATCCCCTTCTTATTAATTATCAAGATTCCTATATTCTTTAGCTTCGGACTTTACACGGGGATGTGGCGATATACCGGTCTTATCGATGTGCTAAGGGTTTTAAAGGCCGTCATTACTTCCTCCGGGGTGATCATTTTAGCCATTCTATTTATTCACCGCTTCCAAGGATTCTCCCGGTCAGTTTTTATCATCGATAGTCTTCTGACCTTTGTCTTTATCTCTGGAGTCAGGCTTTCTATCCGGATTACTCTTCTTGAGAGAGGCTTAAGGTTATTCTCATTTAGTAAGCTTTATCCATTTGGGGTGAGAGGTAGAAGGGGGAAGAGGAGGCTGTTGATCATTGGAGCGGGGGATGCGGGAGAGAAGATGCTTCGGGAGATTTATAAAAACCGCAGGCTTGATTATGAAGTGGTGGGTTTTTTGGACGACGATCCGAAGAAGAGAGGGATGAGGATTCATGGGGTGCCTGTTCTGGGTCTCATCGAGATGGTTTCGGATCTGGCTCAAGAGGAAGTGATGGATGAGATTTTGATCGCTATCCCATCGGCCACGGCGAAAGAGATGCGAAACATCGTTGAGGCCTGTGAGGCGACAGGTCTTAAGTACCGGACCACACCTGGAGTCGGTGAGTTGGTTAATGGGAAAATCTCTTTTAAGACTGTCCGTGAGGTCTCTTTTGAGGACCTTCTGGGCCGGAATCCAGTCAATCTCGACATGGGGAGCATCGAGAACTATTTAGCAGACAAAGTGGTGTTAATTTCAGGGGCAGGGGGATCGATTGGGTCCGAGCTCTGTCGTCAGGTGAGATCATTTAGCCCTAAGAATCTCATTCTTCTCGATAAGACTGAGAATAATCTTTTCAACATTGAGATGGAGTTTCAGCAGAGATTTCCAAAAGTATCTATAACTCCGGTTCTTGGAGATGTGCATAACAGGGGTTTTCTTGAAAGGCTATTTAAGACACACAGGCCTCAGGTAGTCTTTCATGCAGCAGCTTTTAAGCACGTTCCCATTGTCGAACTGAATCCCTGGGAGGGTATTTTCAATAACATCATTGGAACAAAGAATATTGTTGAGGCGTCTTACCAATCCGGGGTGGAACGATTTGTCATGATTTCTACAGATAAAGCCGTTCGACCTGTGAGCGTCATGGGCGCAACCAAGAGGGTGGCTGAGATGATCACCTCCTGCTATGCAGAACATCATAACACCAGATCGGACGGGGGCAGGTTTGTATCCGTCAGATTTGGAAACGTAATTGGTAGCGAAGGCAGTGTGGTTCATCTTTTCAAAAAACAGATTGAGCGCTTCGGCCCTGTGACCGTCACTCACCCTGAAATTACTCGGTATTTCATGACCATTCCGGAGGCCTGCAAGTTGATCCTCCAAGCTGGGGCCTTTGGCGAGGGTGGAGAGATCTTCATCCTCGATATGGGAACTCCAATTAAGATTGTCGACATGGCCCGTGATCTCATTCGTCTCTCGGGTTTTGAGCCGGATGTGGACATTGAAATCAAATTTATCGGTCTCCGCCCGGGTGAGAAGCTTCATGAGGAATTAATTATCGAAGGTGAAGGGATTGTCCCTTCCGCTCATGAAAAACTCTTCATCCTGAAAGGAGAGAATAACATCGATCCCGATTGGCTCAATCAAAAGATGGGAGAGCTGGTTGAGCTTGCTTTACAACAGGATGCTTCCGGAATCAAATCGAAACTCAAAGAGATCGTCCCCGAATACCAACCCTTTGAAATAAACGATCGCACGCCATCCCACCAACTATAAAACCTTCTTTCACTTACGCCTGACTCTTTTTTCTCTCCAACGTTTTTAGATTCGTCCTGAAGAAATTTCCTTCCCATAAAAGAATTGCAAAGGAGACAGATCAAACTTATGTGGCTTCTTGCCTGTTTTCTTAAGGCAGACCTTGACGTTCTCTTTAAATAAAATATTGACTGTAGCGCAGATATGGTTAAAATAGAGTAGGTTAGATAAGGAAAGAATGTGAAATATTCTGGTACGGGAGGGAATAGGCTATGAAGGTCATAATGATTGGAGCATCGACTTCAGGCCTCTTTGCGGGGTATCTTTTAGCCAAGGAAGGCGTCGAGGTCGAGGTCTATGAGAAGGGAGAGGTTCTCGGATGCCCCCCGCGCACACTCATCGTAACAGATAAGATCAATGATGTCCTCGATTTCATTCCTGAAGAGGCTATCGTCAATCGGGTAAGGTATCTCGAGCTTTTTACCAGATCGAGGTCAGCGAGGCTTGAACTGGGCCGACCTGATCTGATCGTTGAAAGAGAACGGTTTGTTAATTTGTTAGCCCGCCTCGCAGAGGGAAAAGGAGCGAAGGTAGTGCTCGGACATCGGTTCGTGGGGTTTACCCGGTTTGGCAGAAAGATCGTAGCAACCCTCCAAAACCTTGAGACAGGGGAAGAATATCCTATAAGCGCAGATATTCTCGTTGGTGCAGACGGAGCTTCGAGCACTGTGAGCCATGCTGCGTCAGGCGATGGGCACCATCTCACTGCGGTACTTCAAGCAAGGGTCCCACTGCCTGAAGATGTGAGGCCTGATACTTCACAAGTCTGGTTCGATTCAAATCAAACGAAGTATTTCTACTGGTTGATTCCCGAATCACGGGAGGTAGCTACTGTAGGCCTTATCGCTGATAATCCTCATAAGGCTGAAACGTGTTTAAAGAAGTTTCTTCAGGAGAGAGACATCGAGCCTCTCGAATTTCAAGCAGCAACGGTTCCAATGTACCGGTTCAAATACTCATGGGTTACCCCCAATTCTGGTCGAAATGTTTTCGTTGTGGGTGACGCAGCTGCTCAGGTGAAGATGACCACTGTGGGAGGATTGGTAACTGGGCTGCACGGTGCAAGGGCCCTTGCCAATGCCATCCTCAATGGAAAGAATTACGGGAAGGAATTAAGGGAACTGAGGATCGAGCTTAACTTTCATCTTTTTGTCAGACACATGCTCAACCGTTTCAATGACGAAAATTATGACGAATTGATTGGAATGCTCAATGGAGGACTGAAGGACATTCTTGAAAAATGGACCCGGGATGAACTGGCACAGATTTTTTGGAAGTTGATTCTGACAGAGCCTCGGTTGGCCACACTTGGAGCAAAAACGCTGCTCAGGTCAATATTTTAGGTTCCTCTCCTAAAAGTGATCATAGGTTTGCGAGCAAATAGAAAAAGATGTCAAACGTCTTAGTGACCGGAGGGGCGGGATTTATTGGGTCGAACCTGACCGAGGCCCTGCTCAAAGAGGGCCATCTTGTTCGGGTCCTCGATAATTTCTCAACAGGGAAGAAGGAGAACCTTAGCTTTGACCATGCCTACTCCTCCCTCGAAATTATAGAAGCAGATATCCGTGACCTCACTGCCTGTCGAGGAGCAGTGAAGGGAGTAGAGTGCGTATTCCACCAAGCTGCTCTTCCGTCGGTCCAACGATCCGTGGAGGACCCACTCACCTGTAATTCAGTGAATGTGGGAGGGACTTTGAACATCCTTCTCGCAGCAAGAGATGCAGGAGTGAAGCGATTGATATACGCCTCTTCCTCTTCGGTTTATGGCGATACCCCAACCTTGCCGAAGAGAGAGGATATGCCTCCAAATCCTCTTTCGCCTTATGCTCTTCAAAAATATGTTGGAGAGGAATATTGTAGACTCTTTTTTCGTCTCTACGGCCTTGAGACAATCTCGTTGAGATATTTCAATATTTTTGGTCCAAGACAGGATCCAAACTCCATCTACTCTGCTGTCATCCCGAGGTTTATCGATGCGCTGATCGAAGGCCGTCCGCCGATCATCTTTGGTGATGGGGAGCAGTCTCGGGACTTTACTTATATTGAAAATGTAATTCATGCAAATCTTCTGGCCATATCCGCTGAGCAGCTAAACGGCGAGGCGATTAATATCGCCTGCGGAAGAAGGACGTCGCTGAGGCAGTTATTAAACATCTTGAAAGATATCACAGGCTCGAGGGTCTCACCGGTCTACCACGAACCCAGGAAAGGAGATGTCAAACACTCTCTGGCAGATATTCGCAGGGCAAAGCAGGCCTTAAATTATGAACCGAAGATCGAGATAGAGACGGGGTTAAAAAGGACGGTTGAATATTTTCAGAAATTACGACTTAAGTCACAGCCTCTTCATCAAGGCTAAAGCCTTGAGTTACGAGGCGATAAGGATGCGTAACTCAGGCCTTCAGGCCTGATCCAAGGGGACGGCCAAGGACTGACGCATAATAATACTTATGTCGTCGTGGGTAGATAAGCAACGGGCAAATGACAACGGACTACAGTCAAATCGCGGAGTATCAGATGAAGGAACGAGAAAGATTTGAAAAAATATTGGGTAGATTCTCGAGGGTAAAGATTTTGGTAGTTGGCGATATCATGATGGATCGATCCATTTCAGGGAGGGTTTCCAGGATATCCCCAGAAGCCCCCGTTCCTGTCATTGTGGTGGAAAATGAGGATTTTACTTTGGGGGGAGCTGGAAATGTGGCGAATAATATTCTATCACTTGGCGGGAAAGTCTCCCTTTGCGGTCTCATAGGGGATGATGAAAATGGAAAGAAAATATATAAAACGCTTATAGAAAAAGGAATCAAGACGGATGGAATATTTCAAGAAAAAGGAAGGCAGACTACGGTGAAGACACGGATCATCGCTCACCACCCCCATCATCAACAACTAGTCCGAATCGATCGGGAGACGACCGATAGTCCGAAGGCCTCTACTCTTCAAAAACTTTTAGATTTTTTAGAGACGAATGTAGAGAACTTCGACGGGATCGTTATTTCCGATTATGGAAAGGGGCTACTGAGAAAGAAGCTGAGCCAGAGCATTATTCAACAGGCGAGGAGGCTGAAGAAATTTGTGATGGTTGATCCGAAAATGAAGAATTTTTCTTACTTCAAAGGAGCAACAGTGGTTACCTCGAATATTAAAGAGGCGAGTGAGAAATCAAGGATTCCAATCGCTGGGAAATTATTTGTAGACAGGATGGGGAAAAAGTTGTTGGGCCAGTTAGGGTGTGACGTTTTAATCATTACTCAGGGAGAAGAGGGAATGACCATCTTTGAGGCTCATAAGAAACCAAGACATGTTCAGAATGCAGCGAAGGAAGTATTCGATGTGACCGGTGCAGGGGATACCGTGATTGGAACGATGGCCCTTGCGCGGGGAGCGGGAGCAAAGGTTATAGAGGCTGCAAATTTAGCGAACCTTGCCGCCGGAGTCGTGGTTGAGAAGAGAGGGACCGCAACCCTTAGCCGGGAAGAGTTGATCAAAGCGATCAGAGAGAGGCTTTAACGGAGAGGACGCTCGACGCCTTGCCTGCCTGCGGTAGGCAGGGTGTACAGGGCACAGCGTTAATGAGGAAGAAAAGGCCCTGCCTTTAAATGAGTTCGATTGACCCATTCGGCGGCGCCAAGCCCCGCCTTTTAAGGCGGGGTAAAGAAGCGCCGCTCAGGGTCAACCCTGAGCCCTCGGCCTGAGCTCGGGCCGAAGGCAAGCCCCAGCATTTATGCCGGGGAGCCGAAGGGTTGACTCAATATGGAGGTAGGGCCTTCATTTTAATTCACTATGTTTCGAGGACGAAAATGACCTCCATTCTCACCCTGTATTCGATAATCTTTGAATTTTCCACCGCCACTCGCATCTCAATCACACGTAGCCCGGTAATACCCCTCAAGGTCTTGGTAGCTCTTGCGAAACCGACCTTGACTGCATCCTCGAAACTCTTGGGAGAACCTGCAATAATTTCTGTAACTCTCGCAACCCTGGGCTCAGCCATCCTGATCACCTCCTTCCCTTAAAATCGGCATTTCTGCCTGGCACAGGCACGCCTACCTCCGGCAGGCAGGGATGATAGAAGTCTATACGAAAATCGCCAAAAATTGTCAATGGGAAAATTTGAAAGAGCTCTGAAAAAACATTAGACCTTTTTTGATTACACCCCTGCCTGCCGCAGGCAATGACAATTCCCTAAATCGGGATGTGGGTCGCATAATTTTATTGATAAATTTGAAAATTGTGTTATAGAATAGAGATTTAATGATGTTTCCATAAGTTACAAGGCGGCTGGATGGATCATTAAAGAGGAAAGCGATGACAGCCTCATCACCCAAGAAGCATCATTTAATCCACCAATTTATCCATCACCTAACCGTGGAAAAAAACGCCTCTTCTCACACGTGTCGGGCATATCAAAAGGATTTGGAAGAGTTCGAAAATTTTCTAAGGGGTTCAGGGATGTACCTCTCTCTTAATGGAGAGGTGGAGTTGAAGAAGGTGGACCGGCTGGCTATTCGAAGATATTTGAGCTTCCTCCATCGGAGAATTAAGAAGAGTTCCATTGCGAGGAAGATTTCCACGCTCCGCTCTTTTTATAAATATCTGGTCAAGGAGCAACTTGTCACATGCAATCCCGCAAAAAGTGTTTCAACACCCAAGGTGGAGAAACCGCTCCCTACTACCTTGACTGTGGATGAGGCTTTCCGGCTTGTGGAGTTACCGACCGAAAAGGAGGGGCTAAGGGACCGCGCTATCTTAGAACTTCTCTATTCCAGCGGAATCCGCGTGGGTGAGTTGGTGGGGCTGAATTTGAATCAATTGGACTTAGACTTAGGCATTGTGAAGGTAATGGGAAAGGGGAGGAAGGAGCGAATCGTGCCGGTGGGTTCGAAAGCAATCGAGGCATTGAAGGCCTATTTGGGAGATCGGGGGGCCTTAAGCGGAGAAGGACCTCTCTTTGCCAACCCAAGAGGGGGGAGGCTTACGGCCCGAACCGTGGGAAGGCTGGTTAAGAAATATACAAAACGCTCGGGGATCTACCGTAAAGTTAGCCCTCACACCCTTCGGCACTCGTTTGCAACGCACCTCTTGGATGCGGGTGCTGACATTCGAGAAATTCAGGAGATGTTGGGACATGCCAGTCTCTCCACGACACAGAGGTATATCCACCTCAGCCCAGGCAAATTGATGGAGGTGTATGATAAGGCCCATCCGAGAAGTTTTAAAAGTCGGGAAAGCTCAAAGTTGAAAGCTAAAAGCTGAAAGATGGGATTATGGAAGAGAGTGTGAAAGGGAGTAAGATGATGCAAAAGATGCAAGGGACCACGGTCTTATCCGTTCGGCATAAGGGGAAGGTGGTCATGGCTGGGGACGGACAGGTCACCCTTGAGCAGACGATCATGAAGCATACAGCGAGAAAGGTGCGGAAGATTTACCACGATAAAGTTCTGGCTGGCTTTGCAGGTGCGACGGCAGATGCGTTTACCCTTTTTTCAAAATTTGAGGAGAAGCTGGAACAATATAATGGAAATTTACTCCGGGCGGCAGTGGAGTTGGCCAAGGACTGGAGGACAGATCGGATTCTCAGAAGATTGGAGGCTCTGCTGATTGTAGCCGATCACGAACGCTCTTTGGTCATCTCAGGCAATGGGGATGTCATCGAACCAGACGATGGGGTAACCGCCATTGGAAGCGGTGGGCCCTATGCCCATGCTGCGGCCAAAGCTTTGACCCAGTTTTCGAATTTGGATGCAAGAGCGATCGCCGAAGAGGCGATGAAGATTGCAGCGTCCATCTGCATCTATACCAATGATCAGATCGTCCTGGAGGAGCTGTAATGCAGACCTTCACCCCGTACAATCCCGAAAGCCCCAGGCTTCAGACTGGGGAAGAAGACAATTTTAAATCTGAAGATAAAGAAAAGCCCCGTCCTTTAGGGCGGGGATCTACGGGGTTCACGCCCCGTGAGATTGTCTCCGAACTGGACAAATATATTATTGGCCAGAAGGATGCGAAGAGATCTGTCGCCATCGCCTTGAGAAATCGTTGGAGACGTCAGCAGGTACCTGAACCTCTACGGGATGAAATTGCGCCCAAGAACATCATCATGATCGGTCCTACCGGCGTTGGGAAGACAGAGATTGCTCGAAGGTTGGCCAAGTTGGCACAGGCCCCTTTCCTGAAGGTGGAGGCCTCAAAATTTACAGAGGTAGGTTACGTGGGAAGGGATGTGGAGTCGATGGTCCGGGACATCACGGACTTAGCCGTCAATATGGTGAAGGCAGAGGAATCCCGGAAGGTGCAAAAAAGGGCAGAGGAGATGGCGGAAGAGAGGCTCTTGGATCTCCTCCTTCCTCCTTCTGGAAAGGCCGGCCATAAAGAAGGAGAGGATCAGAAGGCGACACGCGAAAAACTCCGGAAGTTGCTGAGGGCCGGAAAGTTAGATGAAAAGTATGTGGAGGTTGAGATTGTGGATCGGAATCTTCCCATTGTGGAGA
>Ga0315314_1003584_pt1 | contig 12034 bp, 12 predicted proteins | sample TDP9_MG_FD_203631 | JGI IMG/M metagenome (GOLD analysis project Ga0315314, IMG submission 203631) | Freshwater sediment microbial communities from Lake Towuti, South Sulawesi, Indonesia - TDP9 | ecosystem: Environmental > Aquatic > Freshwater > Lake > Sediment | place: Indonesia: South Sulawesi...
TGTAATGTCTTCAAACTGGAACTCGTGTTCGGGAATGTCGAATTCGATGATGTTGCCGACGATGGCGCAGAGGCAGGCTCGTCTGAACCTAGCCTCGCTTACTGTTTCCCGTGCAACGAGCCTTTTTGCTAGGGGCAAAATCTCTAGAGCGCGTTGGTTACTCAGCCACTTCTTTTTGGCATACGGGTCCTTGTTTCCCGTTATGGTTTTCACCAAGCGGTCTCGTTTGGTTCCAAGTCTGGCAGGAACAGCTGTGCGCTTAAACTCTTTGTGTAGTAGGCGTGTGAGCGCTGTCATGGCTTCAAACTGCAGCGTCTTTTCGTTTGTGGCTTCAAGGATTTCCATATAGCCTCTATGGAGCAGGCAAGGCGCACATTCAACATCAACATTCAATGACTAAATCACTTCACTCTCTTAGCCTTAGACACGGCTTCAGCAAATTCAAGCAAGACTCTATATGGGTCTTTCGCTTTCACGATGCCGCTTGCCACCAGAACGCCTTTGGTGCCCAGCTGCAACGCTGCTTCCACGTCCTCGCCTTGGGTTATGCCTGCTCCACACAGAATTGTCACATCACGATTTACTCGTTTAACCAAGTCAACGGTGCCCGACACAACCTCAGGCTTAGCTTTAGACACAGGAATGCCAGTGCCAATCAATTCAGGAGGTTCAACCGCAATCATGTCTGGTTTTAGCGCCGCCGCAGCCGCACTCACAGCAGCGTTGTTGGAACATACAACCTCAATCAAACCACATTCTCGCGCCCTAGTTATTATAGTATCGATGTCAGCAAGTTTCAGCCGCCTCTCAGAATGATTAATCAAAGTGCCCACCGCACCCGCCTCTTTCACGGCTTCAGGTAAAACATGTCCCGTAAAACTCCCATGCGTGACTGGGTCAATGTGCTGTGCAAAAACTGGAACCGAAACAGCGCCAGCGATTGGCACGATGTCTACAAACTGAGGAGCCACGCCCACGCAAACCTTGGTTTCTAAACTGACTTTCTCGCAAACCTTGGCCAGTTTCAAAGCGTTCTTTCCCGTGCCTTCGGCATAGGTTTTGAAATTCACCAAAACAATGGGAGTGCGAACCCTGTCACTTCTGCTCAGCTTTGGCATCTTAACCACACGCCTATAGCATAATGAAACCAAAAGTTAAAACGATTTGGATGAAATCATTAAAAAGTCATTACTATCTCTGAAAAGTTCATGACGCCATTGATGCAAATAGCTTAGAACCATTCAACCCTTCCTAATTTTTTCGTCCTTTAATTGGTTTTGAAGCTTGTACGCCCAAAGGAGGAAAACAATTCCTAACACAATGGCGGAGCTGCTCAAACTTACGAGAGAAAAGAGGTCGCCTCCAGCTTCTGGAAACAAAAGGTTCCAGAGCGGTATATCTGCGGAGACCCCATATGTCCACGCATGCCACATTCCAAAGATGAGAGATATCGACCCAACTACGATCAGAAATACCCCTGCAAGGGCAATAGACTTTCTCATAACGCGTCAACTATGCCAATTGATGTAGGGCTTTTAACCGCTTCACAATGTTAGGATGCGTCGAGAACAACTCAGCCAACCTGTCCGACGGTGTCACTTCTTTTCTGAGTATGTCTTCCACCAGTCTCTGGTCGGGTCGGTAGCCAACCGCTCGAGATATGGCTGCCGAGTCGGCTTCCGCTCTGTCTGGGTCGGAAATAAACAAAGCCTTGAACGAACTGTGGCTGCCCACATTTCTGCGAGCGTGTTTCAATCTACGAGTGGAATTCACGATTTTAGCCAAGCCTTCAGAAAGCTTGCGTGGACCATCCTCAACAATGCTGGCGCTGTGGCGGTCCGCGAAATACTCGCGTAATCTGCTTAAATACAACGTGAACAGTGTTAGAATGAAGTACATCGCGAGGCTGGCGATACCGATGACCGCGGTTCCTCCCGAGCCTCTTTCGTTTCTGCTCCTGTACATTGAGGAGAGAAACATGGAGATGTAGATGTAATAGAATATTGCGGGCAAAATCGAAACGAACATCATAACCTGGACATCGTGGTGTTTCAAGTGTCCCAACTCGTGACCCACAACTGCCTCAACCTCCTCCTCGTCCAGTGTGTTCAACAATTCGGATGTAACCGCCACCCTAGTGCCAGCGACGGGTGAACCATAAGCAAACGCGTTTGGAATCGGAATATTAGCAATCATAACCCGAGGCTTTTTTAAGCCGCTCTTCTCGCTCAGCCTCTCCACCATCTTATGTAACTTAGGTTTCTCAGCTCTTGACACCTCTTTCACACGGTACATCGCGTCTATGAGGTATGGTGCGATTAACCATTGAATGAGGTTAAAGCCAACCACGAAAAGGGGCACCATGAGAAGGTCAACGCCTAACCACCACAGAATAGCCGTGAAGAACAAGGTTGACAAACCGATGATGATAGCTAACGTTCCGAGAACGGAAAAGCGGAGCTCCCATAAGCCCATGGTGGTCATCCTTAGAAATCATGCAGTAACACAGAGACTTAAATCCTTTACTCCAAACTGAACAGTCGTCAAAGACAGATGCACTGAACTTAAGGTTTCTTTGTTTCAATTCGGTAGAGATTGCCAACTTTGGCTAAATGAAACTTTACACCTAAAATTTTCTGCGCCAACCAAATGTTTGTGTCCAAGTGCTCAGTAACCAAACGGCTCAAGTAAACCGAATCACCCTCGGCAAGTGCAACATGGGGCACTAACATGTCGGAGAGATGCGAGTCAACGGTTGCTCTGGACTCTAATTCTCTTAGCAGATTCTCAGCGGCTTCTCGTCCCACCACCTCGCTGGGCTTGCCCAATTCGCCTATGGCGTCTCCGCCTAAGAGGGCGCCAGTGTCGGTTTCAGCCCACAAAACAAGAGAACTGCCCTTCTGAAGCGGATTTGACATGTCATTAACTATCTCGATGTCAGCGTGTAAGCCAGCCGACTTTAAACGTTCGTTAGCCGCAATTGCCTGTCGTTCTGCAACTCTGCGGTCAGCCAAAAAAGTGCACACAGACACTCCTTTTATTTGTTGGAGGTTTCCAAATTCTTCCAGCGTGATGAATTGGAGCTTGGGGCAGGGCTCAACTTCGAGGGTTATTTCACCCATTCCCTTCGGATAGTAACCGTATTTTTGTATGGCGAGTGACGCCTTCAAACCCATTCGTGCCAACAAGGGGAGCAATAGGTGTTTGAGATAGTTTGTTGTTGGTGCATTTTTCACATCGGTTCCACCCCTAGACACATGCAGACGCACGGGATTCTTTGCGTAGGCGCACAAGGGCAGAACCGTTAACAAAAGCATGGGAATGCTTCCAGCCGTTCCTATCTCGGCGTGAATTTCGCCGCCCGCTATTTCTCTGGGAGTAAACCACAGTTCCCGTGACCTGGATTTTGCTCCTTTAACTTCCGCCTTGCAGAGTTTGGCTGCTGTGAGCACGGCTTCTAGGTGTTGAGGCCGCAGTCCTGGCTGAGTGCGTTTCTGGCGAATGCTGAAGATGTGAAGGGGCTCGTTTAAGATGCCTGCAAAGGCAACTGACAATCGAAGGATGGTGCCGCTGCCGCTTTTTTGGCTGCCGTCGATTTCTAACACGCGAATGAAACCTCTAATGGCTAGTTTTGATTTGATTTAGAGAGCGGCTCTTTTATAGTTTGATAACCAACATTAAGGACAAAACAAAAGAGGAGGCTCGGCTGAAAATAGTATTAAGGTGGCAGTTGTATGGGTGAAAAGAAACCAACAGTCGAAGAACTTGCACAACGAATTGACCAGCTCCTAGTCGTGCTGAGGGAAATCTCAGAAGATTTGACTGACATCTCAAAACATCTGAAAACAGCTGGACCTCCAACTCCTGTGGCTGCCCCTGCCGCACCAACTCAACCGGCACCAGCAGTGCGTATGCGGTCTGTTCCAGATGTTAGAACAATGTTTCCTAAAGAATTGGAAGACATGCTCACATTTGAAGAGACAGGAAAATACATAGTAATCAAGCCTCGTCAGTATTTGGGGTCGGAAAACTTCGCCAAAATAGCCTCTCTGGTCAGGAGCGCAGGCGGCGAATACATAAGCGCTGGCAAGGAATCACACTTTAGACTTCCCAGAGAATTGAGGTAAAACTGCTTTCAACATGTTTTTTAATGCTTTCTTGTTGTGTTGTAGCCTGATTTTTATTGGCGTAATAGATATGCATCCTTCATCCTTTACCACGTGCACGTCTGTTTCTGGGTCAGCGTCGACGTAGTCGGCTAGCCTCCAGTGGGCGATTCTGTAACCCTTCTCCTCTTTTGTGAACAGGTCGCCGTAACCCACGTAGGATAAACCTGTAACCTTCAATCTTGTGCAATCCGCTTTTTCTGGAACGTTTATAGAGACCAAATCTATATCTTGCGGCATACCTTTCTCTAACACGTATCTGGCAAATTTTTCCGCTATGTCAGCCGCCAGCTCCAGCTCTCGCACCGTTATCCCAGACTTGTCGGCTTCTTGGTCGCTGATTTCTCGTTTACAGTAGGAAACCGCAATCGCGGGGACGCCGTGAATTGCCGCCTCTAAGGCTGCTCCGATGGTTCCAGAGTTTAGAAAGTCGTCTATCCCCAGGTTGGGGCCGAGATTTATTCCAGCCACAACCAAATCGGGTGAACGCTTCAGAATTTTGCTGACCGCCAAAAGATAGGCGTCGGCTGGAGTGCCATCTATAGCGTGGGCTTTTGAGCCGTCGCTCAACCCAACCTCTTCGATTCGCACATGCCGGGTGGAGGTGATGGCTTTTCCAACGCCGCTAATCTCGTCCTTCGGAGCGACAACCATAACCCTTCCAAGCTTGTCAAACCTCTTTTTCAAGGCGATTAAACCCGACGAGTGGATTCCATCATCATTCATGAGCAAGATTGTCTTCATGCAATACGCACCGTTTTGGGTTCGTTAGGCGTCTTCCATCAAAATAACGTTTGTGTCGAGACCTCAAACATCAATAGCCATAACGTATTTTGAAGCCGTGGAATTCTCCCGTGTAATTTTCCCAAACAACCTCGACATTCGACACTCTCGCGCCCATTGGACCTCGTCTGCAAAACTCAACGAGTCTATCAACCCTGTCTTTTTCTCCCTCAAAAACAGCTTCAACTCTTCCGTCGGGCATGTTTCGCACCCATCCTGTTAAGCCGTGTCTCAAGGCTTCGTCTTGGGTTTCGCTTCTGAAGAAAACGCCTTGAACCCTCCCCGACACATAGACGTGAGCCCTAACTTTCAAGACCCAACAGCCCCATAAAACACTCTAATTTAGCTAAGAGAAAAATAAACCAAAAGTTTCTAAACAATTTTTCCTTACTCCTCACATTGTTCAGGCGTAGAAGAAAGCGACATAAGGACTTGGTAATAACAGCCAAAAAAGTCTAAATAAAAAATTAACGGCGACACTGCTAAGGCATTTTCCTTTGGGGCAGCATTTCTAATTCTTTGGCTCGTGTTTCTATGAACTCTGCGACTTTTTCTTCGCTGTACTTTTTTTCTTCTTTTTGTTTTTTCAGGTGTTCTTTGATTGTGTTTAGGAGGTTGTCCATGTTTACTGGTTTAACAACATAGGCGTCGGCGCCTTTGTTTACGGCTTCAACGGCGTTTTGCAGTGAAGGATAACCCGTGAGAATTATTTTGACCATTTTTGGTGTGGTTTCTTTCATTGCGGTCAACAGTTTTGTTCCTTCAATGTCTGGGAGGCGGATGTCTATTAATGCGAGATTGTAGAATTTGATGCAGGATTTTTCGATTGCTTCTTTTCCGTTTTCTGCCGTGTCAACAAAATACCCTTCTTCTTCCAATATAGCCGCTATGGTCTTTCTTACGCTTTCGTCGTCATCGATAACAAGGATTCTGGCACGTTCATCCATGCTCTTTCACCCCCTTCTAATCTGGGTTTGATTGAGATAGTTACCGTGAGTATAGTTCTCTGACTCTGAACATTTGCCCGCATTGACCAAAACCCTCTGTCTATTTCCTTTTAGAAAACTCTGCTTAGCTGCAGCGACATAGGCGGCGAACGTGAAATTTTTAGAGTTTTTTAATTGGACATTTCGTTTGATTTTTTCATGAAGACTTTTCATAATCAGAATTTCGAGAAAATTAGCTCCTAACCCAAAAATTTTTTCCATAGCGCATGCAAATTCTTCAACTTTGTGTGGAATTTCAAGTCTTTTAATCTTGAAACCTTTTTCCAGATGGAAATAGACTGAGAGCTTAGAAGATTCTCCCATCGAAGACAACCCTTCGTCAACTGCTTCAAGTAGAAATCTATCGAAATCCTTTTCGGACATGCCAATTCCCAAAGCAGAGGATATCCTAAGCTCAGAAATCTCTCTACCATGCCTCTATAAGCAAGTTATGAATTTCAAATTTAGTTGCCTACGAACAAAAATCCGAATCCAATACAACCATAAAGGCGGTGGCACGCACTCCGCCCTTCAATGAAGAAGCGCTGGCTAAGAGAGCCCTTAGACGCAAGTATGGCTTACAGATGCGCTTAACAACCTTCATCTCGAGGTTGCGCGGCGGAGAGAGAGTTAATCTGGAGATTGTGTCTGTAGAAGAGGAAAAATAATCAAAGCTACCTGTGGGCGAAATATGCTGTTAGTTTCCAGTTTATGCTGTCAACCATCACGAAACCGAAGCGTTCAAACTGGATAATATCGTCTGGCTTGAGTTGTCTGCACGTGTCTTCGGCTATGCCCCGCGCTGTTGTGGCGTCTGGCATAATTACTTCACACGGGATTCCTGTTCCTGCTGGAAGCCAGTGAATCAATGGAGCCCCAAGTTTTTTGGCTTTTTCATGTTCCTTGCTGTGAAAACTTGCTTCGATCACTCCTTTTTGAATGTTTTCAATCTGTATGTTGAAGAGCCCCATTAACCGTATTTTTTTTCCACTCTTCAGCAGAGTCGCGTCTTGGGTGGAAATCCAGAATTCGGCTTCGCCCTTTTGAGGTTCAATTTTGAACTCTCGAAATCCTCGTTTTGGGTCATCTGGATGCAGCGAAAGACGAGTTGTAATAGTTTCGAAAAGGTTTTTGACTGTGAGTTTTCTGGGGTCGCGCACATAGAAGTAGCGGTTGGCTAATGGGTCGATGATTTTTCGGTTGATGGCGTACAGGTTTTCCCAGCTTAGGGTTACGTCTACGGTTTTTGGACCCACTTCTATTATTAGGCGCCTTATGGTTTCGGGTTGTATCCCACGCTTCCTCAAGGCTATAAACGTGGCTAGTCGAGGGTCGTCCCAGCCTGTGAAAACGCCTTTCTTTACGCCGTCAACGATTTTCGATTTGCTGAGCAAACCGCCTGTGATTTTCATGCGACCGTAATGGATGGCTTCAGGATACTTCCAACCTAGATGCTGGTACATGTAATCCTGTCGGGTCTGATTGGTGAGATGCTCCTTTCCTCGTATAATGTGAGTGATACCCATCAAGTGGTCGTCGATTCCAGCGGAAAAATTGTAGAGAGGCCAAACCCTGTACTTGCCGCCTACACGTGGATGTGGATACCTCTTAGGATTGATAATTCGCAGAGCAGGCCAGTCGCGCACAGCGGGGTTAGGATGATTCAAGTCTGTTTTGATGCGCACAACAGCCTTGCCTTCCTTGCATATTCCGTCTAGCATGCCTTTCCAACGAGTCAGCTGCTCTGAGGGAGGCGAGTTTCGGCATGGACACGGTTTCTTAGCCAAGACTAGTTTGCGGAACCTTTCAGGCGTGCAGGTACAGACGTAGGCGCCTCCGCTCATTAGAAGTTTTTCAGCGTACTCGTAGTATGCTGGCAATCGGTCGCTCTGTATAGCTTCCATATCCCACTTGCATCCAAGCCACTTCAAGTCTTCACGGATGGCGTCATAAAAGGGCAGAGCCGACCTCTTTAGTCGTGGGTCTGTGTCCTCAAAACGCAGTCGAAACGAGCCCTTATACATTTTTGCGTATTCGTCACAGAGGATGATGGCGCGGGCATTGCCCAAATGAATCATGCAGTCAGGGTTAGGCGCAAAACGAGTTACAACACGCTTATACTTTTCAACGTTTGGCAACGGTGGAAGCGCCCTCTCCAATTCCACCTTCTCTTTGAGTAGGGCTTTGGGCCACATCTCTTTGACAATCTTCTTCTGTGCCTCTAACGAAAGCTCGTTAATCTCTTCAACAATTTCCTTTATTATAGGCGCTATTTCCCTTATTTTTGCTTTTAATTGAGGCTGTTCAGTGAGCAATTTTCCTAGAACAGGCTGAAACTGCGCTTTTCCACCGTAATGTAGCGCATTTAGAAGCGCGATTTTCCTAATGACTTCTCTTTCTCTGCCATTAACCATGGTGCCAGCGCTCTTTTTTGAGTAGTAGCAAGTATTCAACTAAATCTTTCTTTTAATAAGGTAGTCGGCGAAAGCCTTCAGTTTTTCTTTAGCGTCTGAGGGTGAAAGTAACCTGTCCACTTCTTTCCAGCTTTCAGCCACCAGTTTCTTGGCGAATTGCTTAGCGTATTCGATGGAACTGTATCTTTTGATGATTTTTATGGCTTCATTTCTCAACTTTTGGTCGGTTGTGTGCTTGTTGAGAATTGCGAGTAGTCTCTTTTTGTCGGCTGACTTCGCCTTTTCCAACGTGTGAATCACAATCAAGCTTCGTTTGCCCTCGGTTATGTCTTGACCTCGCCCTCCCTTCTTTTCAGCAAATTCTTCACTCGTTAAGTCGAGAACATCGTCTTGAATTTGGAAGGCTATCCCCAAAGCTTCAGCGAATCTGCCCAACCGCTCAACCGTGTCCTCGCTTGCGTCGCAGAGAACACCCCCAATTTTCGCCGCCATCCTCGCCAAGGTTCCAGTTTTGTAAGCGCACATCTGCAAATACTGTGCCTCAGTAAGCCTATTGGCGCCTGCCAAGCCCTTGTGCCAAGCGATGTCCATGGCTTGACCCAAGCTGAGGTTAACCATTTCGCCCGCGTAAATCTCATAAATCCTACTCAATTTGTCAGCTCCAAGCTTGTCACGATATTTCATCAGGGTTAGGAGCGGCAAATAATACATAGCGTTTCCAGCGTTAATCGCCACATCGAGACCATACAGCCTGTGAGTGCAGGGCTTGCCTCTTCGAAACTCGGAGTCGTCTTCGATGTCGTCTATCATAATGGTTCCATTGTGAATCACCTCGGGGATAATGGCAAATTCTCGCAGGGTTTCAGGGTCTTTCCCCAAGGCTTCCAAAACCAGCAGAAAGAGTGATGGGCGCCATCGTTTACCGCCGCGGTCGAGAAAATCCCAGATGGGTTCAGCCACAGCTTTGTCTAATGCTTCAAGGTTGTAGTCGTATCGTGGCGGGTTCAAAGAAAAAACAAGCGAAGACTTGCCGTATTTTCTTGGAATGTAGCGCTCGATCAGTTTGTCAATTGTCGAAACCTTTTCCTCAAGCATTTTTTCCACATCTACAGCCATTCTAAATTCACCTTCCTCCACATGTTTACAGACCTCGTCTCGCGTAGATTTGAGGCTCAAACCCACGCATAGTCAACCAATCAGCCATTTTTCCAGTCACCACAATTGGCACCTTCTTGAGTTTTTGAACAGAGTCGGCTCCCACCAAAAACATGGTGTTCCTCAACTCATCTATTACGAGTTGTAATTTTTTCTTCACCTCTTCAGCACCGTGGCTGGCAGCGTCTAAAATGGGATACGCCATCCCTGCGAGGCTGGCGCCTAACGCCAAGGCTTTTGCCACATCTATTCCAGAACGCAACCCGCCTGAAGCAATTACAGGAACCCGAACCCGCTGTGTAACCTCGACTAGACTGGCGACTGTAGGGATGCCCCAGTCCCAGAAGGTTTCGCCCAGTCTTTGGCGAGCCTCATCCATTTGGCTTTTGGCTCTGTAATATTCAACTGCCGCCCAACTGGTTCCGCCTGCACCAGCAACATCAACTGCTGCCACACCGATAGCCTCGAGCTGTTTGACCTCTGTCGCAGCTATTCCACAACCTGTTTCTTTGACGACGACAGGAACATCTAACCCTTTGACAATCTTTTTAATTGCGTCTAAGACTCCCACATAACTCGTTTCGCCCTCGGGTTGAATGGCTTCCTGAAGGGGGTTCAAATGAATCGCCAAGGCGTCTGCTTCCAGCATTTCAACCGCTTTTCTTGCTTGTTTGACGCCGTATCCTCCAGCCAACTGAGGCGCTCCGAGGTTGGCAATAATGAAGGCATTCGGCGCCTCTTCACGGGCTATTTTGAAGGTTCGCTCAACTTTAGGGTCTTCGATGGCGGCTCGTTGGCTTCCAACTGCCATTCCCAAGCCTAATTCTTCAACCGCACGCGCAATTGCAGCGTTGATTTTGGTTGCTTTGGATGTGCCTCCTGTCATGGATTCCACTAAAAGCGGAGCTGAAAACTTATGATTGAAAACCCTTGTGGAGAGGTCTATTTCTTTTCGGTTGGTTTCGGGCAAAGCCTTGTGCACTAGGTGGAGCTCCTCAAATCCCGTGGTAACTCGCCTAGCTTGAACATTTTCTCTTAGGCAGATTTCCAAATGGTCGGTTTTTCTTTCCTCGGTTTTTTTAGCCAATATTATGCTTCGCCTCTCATGATTTTTGAACGAACGTGCCCATGACTCTCTCGCCTCTGAGAGCCTTGTAGATGTTTTTGGGCTTGGCTGCGTTCACGATGAGCGTAGGAATACCTTTTTCAATAGCGGGTGTGAGTTCAATTATTTTTCCCAGCATGCCACCCGTAACGTCAGTGGTGTTCGCTTCTTTGATTTGTGTCTGCATCGCTTTCAACTCATGCAGCGTGCAGTGTGGGATAAGACTTGCTGACGCCTTCTTTTTCGGGTCAGCCGTGAACAAGCCGTCCACGTCTATGCCTATCACGATTCGTTCAGCGTTGAATTGCACAGCGAGGTAAGCCGCCAACTGGTCGCCAGACAAAATAGTGAAGCCTAAGTTGGAGTCGAGAACGGCGTCGCCGTAGAGCACTGGCACAAACCCTGTTTGAAGCAATTTTTTCAACGGCTCTTCTTTCATTGTTGCGATTCGACCAGACTTCGTAACAATGCAGGAGGAAGGAGACACCGCCACCACGGGAATATTATGCTGTATTAGAGCGTCCACAACCAGTTTGTTTAAGGTTACCATGGCTTGGTGCGTCTTAGAAAACCCCAAAAGCTGCTCTGCCCCGCCGCGGTGTCCTTCCTTTATGGAGTGCTGCTTCGCTAACGGATGACCGAACGAACCTCCACCATGAATGATAATGAGCTGCGAAACATTGGCTTCGGAAATCTCTCTTGCAAGTCTTCTGATGGCTGACAAGTTGGGTGTGAACGGTTTCTCCTTCCAAGTTATGACTGAGCCTCCAATTTTGAGAACTGTTGACTTAGGGCTCAATTCTGACACCCTCATCGGTCTTTCGAGCCTCGAACGCCGTGCCCCCTGCTTGTACAATTGCCACCATAACTCGTTTCAGTTTATTCTCTTCAGCCAAGGCTATCATGCATCCGCCGCCTCCTCCACCAGTGAGTTTGGCTCCAAGAGCGCCTCCTTTTCTCGCCGCGCAAACTAGACGCTCTAAAGACTCGTGTGATACACCTACGGCAGACAGCAGAGCATGGTTAATGTTCATCAACTCACCCACGGTTTTTAGGTCGCCTTTTTTAAAGGCTTCAACAGCGTCCAGAGCGATTTTCCCACCAATTCTAATTATTAAGTTAACAATTATAGGGTAACGCTCCATCATCGTGCGCACCATGGCAACAAGCTCGCCGGTCGAACGCTTCACTTCAGTGTTGCCTATAGCCAACGGTATGTTTGTTTCCACATCTAGGGGAGTGAAATCTTTGCCTCTTTCAAACCTGAGCGCACCACCGTAGGTTGAGATAGCTGGGTCGATTCCTGAGGGAGTGCCGTGGACAAAGCGCTCAGACTCGTAAGCCATGCGAAATATCTGGTCGCGGGAAAGTTCCATTCCCAAAAGATTACTGACCGCCATTATTGTTGAAGTTGCCACGGCGGCA
>Ga0315314_1003585_pt1 | contig 12033 bp, 15 predicted proteins | sample TDP9_MG_FD_203631 | JGI IMG/M metagenome (GOLD analysis project Ga0315314, IMG submission 203631) | Freshwater sediment microbial communities from Lake Towuti, South Sulawesi, Indonesia - TDP9 | ecosystem: Environmental > Aquatic > Freshwater > Lake > Sediment | place: Indonesia: South Sulawesi...
CCCAGTTTCAATGGATTCAAAAATAAAATGTACGAATTATCTTGATAGCATTCTCGCAAAAATTCAATCTGTAGTAGCGGGATTTGATGATGCCATAATGCTTGATCCAACAGGATTAGTTGCCGAATGTTCAGGAGAGAATATATTTATAGTTAGAAAACACAAACTTTATACTCCGAGTTCGACTGCTTGTCTTGAAGGTATAACAAGAGAAACGGTGATAATGCTCGCCAAAATACTGGGATACGAAGTACAAGAAAAAGACATAACCGTACAGGAACTATATAGAGCTGATGAAATTTTCTTGACGGGTACCGCCGCTGAAATCGTGCCAGTTAGTGAGATCGATGGTAGAAAGATAGGTGTAGGAGCACCTGGTCCAATAACCAAAAAGATCGTGGATGCTTTCAGGAAATGTGTAAAGGAAGAATACCTTACGCCAGTATACGAATAAAAGATCTATTAAATAAGAATACAAGCGCGCGGATGTATTTCATTCACTACAATGAGTTAAGCGCTTGGATACGTTTTCGATTACCTCTAATGCGTACGCAATGTCATCTCTTTCAATGCCTCTATGAGTGACCATCCTCACTGAGTATGGGTTATCTGTAATACCCGACGCTTTAACGCCTTGCTCACTCACCTTCGTTACAAATTTGCTGGAATCTACACTTAAACCACTTACATCAAATATGACAATATTTGTTTGAACGGTTTTTAAGTCCAGTGATATTCCATCTATCTTCGTTAGTCCTTCAGCCAAGATTCTTGCGTTCTCATGATCTTCTTTTAACCTATCAATCATTTTTTCTAATGCCACGATTCCAGGAGCAGCTATTATCCCTGCTTGTCTCATTCCACCCCCAAGCAATTGTCTAAATCTTATAGCTTTCTCTATGAAATCTCTACTCCCAACCACTACCGAACCGACGGGGCAACTTAATCCCTTTGAAAGACAAAACATCATGGAGTCAACATGTTTTGTTATTTCTTTGACATCTACATCAAGGGCCACAGCTGCGTTGAATATTCTGGCTCCGTCTAAGTATAGAGGGATATTATGAGCTTTAGCGATGTCACTTATATTCTCAATCTGCTTTGGGGTCCAAACAGTACCTCCGGCTCTGTTATGGGTGTTTTCGATACAAATTAGAGCTGTTTTGGGGCTGAGTGGTCCTTTAATTCTTAGCGCTTCTTCTACATCCTTTGGGTCTAGCACCCCATATTTACCCTTTATCGGTCTAGCCACCAGACCCCCGATTACAGCCATACCCCCTAACTCATTAAGAAGTATATGTGATTGCGCTTCCAAGATAACTGCGTTTCCTCTTTCTGTCTGGCTTAGTAGGGAAACCAAATTCGCTTGGGTACCACTTGTAACAAGCAGGGCACTCTCTTTTCCCATCTTCTGAGCCGCCATCTCCTCGAGTCTATTCACCGTTGGGTCTTCCTTACCTCTAGAATCGTCTCCTAGCTTTGCGTTCTTAATCGCTTCCAACATCTCCTCGGTGGGCAACGTGACCGTGTCGCTCCTCAAATCAACTATTCTCATAATGATCACGCAAATGAGAAAACTTTGAAACAGCGCTAATATTAATTTTTTGTGCTACTTGCCTTTTTTCTTTCCGTAAGTATCTCTCGTACCCTTTCAGCGACGATTTTTTCATCTCCCTCAAACAAGCTTACAGTCCAGATGTCAACGTATCCGTGCGTTGATGGATAATCAACGTATATGGAAGGGTCGCCCGCGCGGAGTGCGTCGCATAATTCTCTTCCAGTCATATCTAACTCCTCTTCTAGTATTAGGCGTACAGCCGGAGGTGGAGGGTATTTCTTCCAAAAGGGTGGTACAAACAAACCGACAGTACTTTCTAAATCATCTTTTGCGTACGTCACATTCGCATATGTCACCTTCACATTTGGTATCGAAGGAAACGACAGCTTATCATGTATATATTTTGTGTACTGCGCCGCTTGCTCCCTTGTAGCCACAGACGATGCCCATGTACCCCAATTCCTTTTTTCATATTCCTCTAAGGCTACTATGAGTGCTGCTATCTCCTCCTTTCCCACTTTTGCCCCCCTTGCCAATGTCCCGGTTGCGAGTTCGCATGCTTCGATGAGGTCCTTCCGACCGCAGATGATGCCAGTTGCGCTTGGGCCGCCGACAAATTTTCCACCGCTGAATGTTGCAATGTCTGCCCCAGCTTCAATTGGGTACCTAAGATCTGGATGAAGAGCAGCATCTACCGTTACTGGAACCCCATTTCTGTGTGCAATCTCCACAGTATCCTCGAGGGTCATACTGACTGTTTCTATGATATGACCCAGTCTTGATATACAAAAATGCGTAGCGGCAGTTTTATCGGTAATAGCTCTTTCGAACTCTTTTTCTAATGAAACCTCACGCCTGCTTGTTCCAGCCGCTGACCCGAATAGAATGAGTTTTGCTCCAACCATTTCTATGGGATTTCCTGCTCCTGTAAGGTACCACGACACATGTCCCATTTGGCAAAGCACTTCGTTTTTTAGGCCAGTTGTGTCAGGCAGTCTCGCAATCCTATATCGATCTGGTCCGCACATGCATGCCGCAGTCATCAGTTTTATCCCCTGCAATGCAGAATTACACACACAGCCCGCCTCCGCCCCCGTGACCCTGGCGATCACCTCACCAGCCTTCCTCCTCAACTCACTCATGTGAACATAGTGCTTTGACGCCTCAACCATGGCTTCTACAACCCTTGGGCTCATAATACAAGCACCTAATTCAGTCACCGCAGGAAACCAGCAATTAATTACTCGTCTTATTCCGAGTCTTTTATAAAATGACATATTAACACCTTTCTTTCAGCATTGAGTGTTTGTATTTAACTTTTTCGCGTGCTAACAGCATGTAACCTTTAATCTTATGGAGTTGACAGTCATGACTTTAGTGATTAAATAGGTTAAGGGCTTAGCGACTAGATGAACACAGGTTGCCAAAGTTAGGGCGCGCTCTAAGCTTAAGGAGGACGGGGCACAGCGACTTCCCCTTTTGTACATTCTCCAGCTTAAACACAGGGTTTTAGGATGAGAACCCTTTACCTCATTAATTCTACTAACAGAAGTGTTGAAGAGCGCCCCAAGCACCTTCATGGGCTCGTTATACGCTTCATCTATTATCTCCGACATAATTTTAGCAAAGTTGTCAAGTTCTCGCTTGCCTTTGCTCTCGGTTGGTTCAACCATAATGGTCATTCTATTCGCCACTAGTCGCATAAATATAATTAATAAATATGTTTAGGATAATTAATCGGTGAGTTTTATGTCATCGCGGTGAGTCGGTGTTGAAATTCGAGCCATTCAGACTTGAGCGTTGGCTTTCGGATAAACCATGCAGGTATGAAGCGAAGGGTAAACCCGTCACGCATAAAGTATTTAAGGATACTGTCAAAAAAGCGTGGGAAGAATTGAAGAGTTGTCCATCATATTCAGAGGAGTAAACGCGAGGAAGGAAATTAGATGGGAAGCCCTCAACATGAGCGAGCGAAGAAAGAATTAGCGAATAGGCTCGGCGGGGGATTAGAATGCCCTATCGGCAAACGTACACTTGACGCTTGTGGACCCGGCGGCGTTGGCGAGGTTGAGCTTTCGGGGAAATATGAACGGATACTAGTCGACATCATGAAACTATGTTCAAGCAATACAAAAGGTGAGAGGATACTTCAAGTTCCTAAAAGTGATGCTAGCAAAGCGAAAAAGATAGCGAGGCTTTGTCCTCATAACATCAAAGTTGAAGCTTTGGAAAAGCGAAAAGATGAAGACAAGTAGTTCATTTTTGCCCTCATTTTTCTAAAAGAGGTTCAAGTGGGAGTTTTCTGTTCATCGTGTAGGCGTCTTCGCTTTTTAAATCTTCCAAATTGAATATAGCAACAAAATAACAAGATTTAAGTCCCGATCTGCAACGCGGAGGGTTCAATTTCTTTAAGTCCCTAAGATGCAACAGAACCGATGAAATAAAGGTTTATAAGTTTGGTACCAAACGGTATCATAGGTGACCGTTTTGGCTCAACGTGAGAAATTAGTGGAGCGTGAAGCGCATCAAATAGCCGTGAGGTTACCTAGAACCGACTACATTAGGATTCAGGAACTTGTAGAAGCTGGACTCTACAGAAGCTCAGCTGACTTCCTCAGGGAAGCTGTTCGAGAGAAGCTCAGGAGCATGGAGGTTGTCAGCGTCCAGAACATGGACCTAGAGAATGCGGAGAAAATGATCGAAGAGTACTTGGAGAAGCATCCCGGTTCGAGCTTTGCCAGCGAGATCGCTGACGCCCTCGGACTAGACTACGGCGTCGCCTTCGAAGCAGTTCGTAAGCTTCTAGAAGAGGGGCGAATAAAGAAGGCGAAGACATGACCGTCTTAACAGAAGAGGGGGACGGTATCATCGGCAAACGCATCGTTTACGTCGCCCGCAAGGTTTCAGGACCTAGGCTCATTATGAAGGGTGGGCGGCACAGGGGATTGGAAGGGGTCCTATACGACGCTAAAGCCTACATCGACATTGCCGTCCAAAAATAACAGGATTTAGACCGCTTTAGGTAAAAAGGGTTCAAAATGGAAGTTTTCTGCTCATCACGTAAGATAGTTCGCCGTGTTTATTCTTCGATGGTTTAGATATTCTTATATGATTATTTATGAATGTTGAAACGATGGGTTCTAAAAGGAGTTGGAAGATGATGCATGAAGAATGGGAAGAATTGGCGAAATCACCAGGCGGTCACAACAAGGTTGTCGGAAAGCTCAGAGAGATAATCAAGATGAAAGGGTTAAAAGGCTGTCCAAAGCTCGTCCCATTGAGCGATGATCTACGTGAGGAACTCTGCATAGCGGAGGAACGCAAGGCGGGGAGACGGGTTTATTATGTTCCCTATGTTCCGGACTTGATAATCACACTTTCGGAAAAACCCGAAGATAGGATCTTTGTTGAATATGTAAATACAGAAGGTAGAAAATCTGAGAATTTTCAGAGATGTTTAAGGGGCATGCTTGCTCTTGAATGTGTGATGCGAGTTCGCGGATTGAAGGCACGAGGATTTGTACTAGCCTTAAGAGAGACTCTTGCGAGGAAATACTTGTTACGTGGCATTCAACGAGAGTTTATGCTAGACATTATGCCTTTGACACTTTTAGTTAAAAGACTAGAAGGTAAAGTCGAATGGCATTTTGTATGACAAATCTCTTTTTCAGAAGCTTAATCAGCGATGAGCTTCAGCAATCTCTTCAGGTTTCACAGCAAAATCTGGAAAAATTACTACTCAATAACTGAAGAGTTGCATCCACAGAATCAAATCGTCTTTTTTTATGATCTGATTAAACGTCTTTTAGCCGAGAAAACGCCCTGTAATCAAGCTTATTCCTGTGAAAACAGTTTATGAATGCTTTATTCTAAAGTTTTCTGCTCATCATGTAGGTATGGCTAGTCGGTTATGTTCATCGTTTATTTAGTCACAGTTATCATGGAAAGGCTTGAATGATAGTTCAAGAGATATTTAATGGTGAAAAGAAAATGGGTAAATGGGATTGGCTCGGTTGGTTGGGATTAGGTGTTGGAGTAGGAACTCTCTGTGTTCATGTTGCCAATACTCTGAAAGAACATGATTACAGTTCGTTCATGGGTAAAATTACGCCTCATGATCCTATTGTCAGAAATAAGGCGATTGAAGTAATAAAGCATCCTGGAAGCTATTCTATTGAACAAGTCTTAGATATTTTTGATTATATAAGAACTTTGAAATACGTTTCTGATCCCTTGCCTAATCATATCGCATTGCCCCGTGATACATTAAATGCTGGAGGCGGGGACTGTGATGACTTTGCTGTGACTACCGCGAGTCTAATTAAAGCCATTGGAGGGGATGCGAGAGTAGTGGTTCTGACTGATCAAGAAGCCGGTCACGCTTTTTGTGAAGTTTATATGGGACAGCCGGGAAGCATTGAATCAATTTTTAAGGAGCCTATTATGAGACGTTATGGTAACATAAGTATAGCTTGGGAGATAGAAGGAGACAAAGAATGGTTACTATTCGACACTCTTCTTCCTTTCCCGGGAATGTTGCCTAATAATTTTGTTGAAATTGAAAACAGAAGATGGAGTTGGCTTCCAAATGTAATTGTAAAATATGTTTATTAATAAATAGTTCATATGGGTGTGGAATGATTCGAGTTCATCGAGTTCCGCCTTATGGCGTTGCTATAATCTTGTGGTTGGCTGGGATGTTTATGTCATATTTTTGTATCCCGGATTTTTTGCATGAGTTTGGGCATTGGTTGGTAGTGATGTTGTGTGGTGCAAGCGTTACTGTGTGGAAGTTATGGCCTCCTTGCGAAGCCTATGTTAGCGCAACGTTCGCGTCAAAGGTCGGAGTAGTGATGTTTCTGGTTATGGGTTTTATGTTAACATTAATTATCTTTCTGGTAGCTGTGAGTGCCCTAGCTTATAAAAGATCAAGATGGGCATATCTTTTCATCTCCCCACTTTTTTCAACAGTTCCTTCTTCCCAGGGAGACCTCAGTAAACTTGGAATAGTGATCCCTGAAATAATTGCCTTTAATGTTTGGCTGTGTGGATCTATTATTATCCTTATCGTATTGCTCTATTACAAGGTAGGTTTTCAACGGAAAATGATAAATTTTGTATAGTCAGCTCAAAATGGTCGCCAAGGATTTTCATGATTCTCTGAATGGCGTGTAGAGAGAAAGGTAGGCTGAGTGCGTTAAAAGTTATGTATCTTTTCCTCCAAATTAAGCCTCAAAAGGCAATTTTCTGCTCATTAAGTAGGCGTCTTCGCCGTTTGCATAGTAGTCACGGATGGTTCGCGTGATCTTAAAATCCATCTTTTTGTACAGGTTTACGGCGGGCGTGTTGCTGACCCGCACCTCCAAGTAGCACTCCCTTGCCCTATACAGTAGCATGCCTTGCATGGCCTCCCTCATCAGCGCGTATCCGATGCCCTGACGTTGATGTGCTGGCAAGACTGCGATGGAGATCACGTGTCCCTTCTTCGCGATTCCCAGCATGCCAAAGTTGGAAAGCCCGGTTTCGATTCGACACATGATGTAGCCCACCACCTCCCCGTTTTCCTCCGCCACAACGAACATCGCTGGGAAATTTTCATACAAGTCCATGTAGAAGAAGGTGGTGTAGTTTTCTGGGAGGCAAACCCGGTTTATGTACATCACCCGCTCTAAATCCGTGGGTTTAAACGTCCTTAGGTTAAATGACGCTCGCACGGTCAGCCCAGCCGTTAGAAGATGTTTTCAGAAGCCAGTTAAATATTTTAAGATTTCCGATGAAACCACGTTTGGGTTCGCCTTCGCCCCATCTTATTCGACGGCTTTTACAACGGGTAACGTGATGTTTCCGTGTGGCATCGTCCAAACCTTCGCGTTTTTGCCCGCAATGTCGAACGCGTCACGCAGCGCGTCGTTGACCGCCCTCGCCGTCTTCAACTTAAAGACGTTCACAGCCTGGTAGTCGGGCATAGTGGATACAAGGATGATCTGGACTTTTTGCAGAGCCTTCGTCAGGTAGTAAGCCTTGTGTCCTCCCAGAGCGAAACGTCTCTTTATTTCCCCCTCCATCTCCCTCGAATCCTTAAATTTTATCATCCATTCGTAAAAGACCTCGTTTCCATGCCCCTCCAGGCACTCTGCCACTAAAACGATGACTCCTCCCCTTTTCACGGCTTCGAGGGCGCTGTCAACTCCCTTAAAGGCTTGAAAAAGATTGATGTCCAGCGGGTGTCCGCCTGGGCTTATAACAACGAGGTCGGCTCTTCGTTCAATGGATACCTTACACATCTCATCCACGAGCTTTACCCCTTCATGAAAAACCTGCTCCACATCTCCCGCGAACGCCTTGACCAGTTCCTGCTTGCAGTTGGTGACAACATTTAAGATAAAATCAACCTTGACAAGTTTTGCCGCTTCCGCCATGTCTTCATGGACCGGGTTACCCTCTAAAACACCGGTTTTAGCTTTCGGGTGTAGAAGCATAGCATGGTTATGCTGGATAGTTTCGGCACTGGATACCGCAGGCAGAACGCTTTTTCTTCCTCCACCATACCCAGCGTAGTAATGTAGTTCCACATCTCCGGTTAGAACTCTTACGTTGGCTTCTGCAAAAGTCCTGTTTACATAAACTTTTGTTCCAAAGGAGGTTTTGCCAAGGTATACGTGATCTTTCGACTTGTGATCATGACTGATTGCCTTCACTCTTCCCAGCGTCTCTTCGCCCAGGAGTTTCTTCATCTCTTCTGGCGTTACTGCACGATGGGTGCCGCAACCAAAAATGATCGTGATGTCTTCGTCTTTCACCCCTGCCCTGTGCAGTTCATCTAAAATTGGGGGGACCATCAAATAGCTGGGAGTAGCTCGAGCTGCATCATCAACCACGATGGCTACTTTGTCACCCGACTTTGCTATTTCGTTCAACTGCTTGGTTCCGATAGGCTCCTTTAAGGCTCTTTCAATTTCAGCTCTGGGGTCTGTCACACCAGGTTTTTCTTTTGGCTCAATTTCGCCCAAGAAGTTTTGAGCGGGGATTCTCGCACAAACCTCGGTTTTGCCGTATGGAAGCCATACGTCGACCATGAAAGTCCCTCTGATGGTTAGAAAACTAGCGAGCGTGTCCTTTATAAGTTATCCGTTGTTTTAGTGAAAGCATAATCCCTTTAAAATATAACGATGTAACTCTATTATGGAGGTTAAATGTTGTTGGAAAGTTTAGTCCCAAAAAAGGGTGAGGTAGCATTTCTTTGGTTCAACCCCTATTCAGGAGTTGCGATAAAGACCCCCAGCAAAACGTTGGTTGTAGACCCGGTGGATGTGGACCCCAAGACCTTCAAAACTGTGGACACGATTCTCATCACTCATGATCATACTGACCATCTTGACGAGTCCATCGTTAGGGACATCCATAAACGAACCCGGTGCCTCGTGATCGCTGACACCACGTCGGCGCGGAGGCTGAGAGGTGTGGTGGCTTCTGACAAAATCTGGGAGGCTCGAGTGGGCTCAGAGTTCAAAATAGACAACGTCTTGGTTAGGGCCGAGGGCTACAGACATCCCGCTACCACCCCTGTGAGCTTCCTTATCACAACCGAGGACGGCGTCAAAATTTACCATACAGGAGATAGCTTACCCTTCCCGGAAATGAAACGCATTGGGGAGCGTGCACCACCAGACATAGTTTTCTGCACCGTTGGAACTCCAGCACCGGGCGCTTCGCCCAGAACCGGAGTTGAGATCGTGAAGATGGTTCAACCGAAGGTGGCAGTCCCCTATCATGCTCCAGCAGCAGAGGCGATTAGGTTTTCTGAGATTCTTTCGAAGGAGGCTCCTAGGGTTCGATGTATGATCGTCGAGCAGGGCAAGCTGTACAGCTATCCTTAAGGGTCATAAAGTGTGTCTACAACTATTGAAGGACATCGTCAGAGAACTAAGAAACATTGAAGACGAAACAGTTGAGACGGTTACTGCATCAATGGACGGAGTCATCTTAGTGCTTATCGACTAACCTCGCAGTTAAAATTGAGTGTTCTCGCAGAAGCAATCAAGAAACGCATCTATAAGAATTCTTCGAAACCCTTAAATGTTCTATGGAAAGGAATAATGAGCGGTGATTATATGAAATACTTGTTATCTGAAATGTCATGGAAAGAAGCGCAAGAAGCTTTTAAGAGCATCAGCATGGCGATAGTTCCACTGGGCAGCAACGAGCAACACGGACCGCATATGCCCCTTGGCGCGGATTGGATGCAAGCGCAGGAAATAGCGAGGAGGCTTGGGGAAAAAATAAATGCAATTGTGCTTCCAACGATGCCTTTCGGATGGGCTGAGTATCATATGGACTTCCCAGGAACAATCTACATAAGCAAGAAGAATTTATACGGGGTCATGATGAATGTTTGTAAATGCCTCCACAAATGGGGCATAAAAAAGATAATTTTCATAAATGGACATGGTGGAAATCTCTCAGTTTTGCAGTCTGTGTCAGTTTCCATCAGGAAGAAGTATGGCATGTTATCAGCCATAGTCCAATGGTGGGACGTTCTCGGCGAGGTGGATGGTATTCCAGCTATGGAACATGGAGGCATAGTAGAAACTTCGATGATGCTAGCGGTAAACCCCGGAATCGTAAACCTTAAGGAAGCCATAGTTCCAACAACTAAGCCCTTAAGCGAAAAGTTGAAGACAATATCACTGGATCAAGTTGCAATTGATAAGGGATTTGTACGCGTCTTCCTAAGAACCAAAGATATAACGGACTACGGCTCAATGACGGAAACCGAAGGTGCCAAGGAAACACGCGACTTCAGCAAAGCAACACCGGCGAAAGGTAAGCAGATTCTGGACACGCTGGTCAACAGCTTAGTAAACTTTGCAAAGGAATTCGAGAAAGTTCAGTTGCCAAAGCCGCCTAAAGAATGAGACTAATAGCCATCCTTTACAGGGTTAATAACCTCTTTTTTCCTCAAAATTTTTATCTATCAGAAGATTTCATTTAGGTAGATATATCCTTGAGGGAACATGAATTGTTATCGGAGAAAGAAAAAGAGGCAATGAAGGTTGAGCTCTGCCGAGTTTTAAATAAAATTAACGCTTTAAAGTTTGGAACCTTCAAGCTTACTAGCGGAAGGATAAGCCCCTACTACATCGACCTAAGAATCGTTCCCAGCTTTCCCGACGCGTTTCAACGGGTCAGCGGACTCTATGTGGACCTCATAAGAAAAGATATTGGAGCTGAAAACTTTGATAGGACTGCGGGGATCCCTACCGCTGGCATACCGTTTGCGTCCCTCGTTGCATACCAGCTTAAAAAGCCCTTCCTTTACACTCGCCCACACGAGCGGCTACATGGACGAGAGCGCCGAGTAGAAGGCATCATCATGCCCGGCGACCGCGTCTTGTTAGTAGATGATCTAATCACGACTGGTGGGTCCTTGAGAAAGGCTGCGTCAGCGATCAGAGCAGAAGGCGGTGTAGTAACGGATGCTGTGGTGTTACTCGACCGAGAGGAGGGCGGAAAAGAAAATTTGGCAAGAGACAACATCACTCTACACTATTTGTTGATGGTGAGTGAGGCCGCAGATAAGCTCTATGAGATCGGCGCCATCACAGAAGACCAGTGGAAAACCATCTTTAAACAGGTGAAAAAGAAATAAGAATACGGATGATACGTCCACGAATAGGATGCGGAGGATGCTCATAGAAGCGGCATATTACATAGCTAGCGATGCTACAGGCTATAGCGATCGTCACTGCAAGAATAGCGGTGACCTTGCAGTTCGACTTAAAATGTGAAGACGAGGATTTTTTCTATCTCTATCGCAAAAGCACATGCCAGATAGAATTTTGAGTACCTCGCTTGATTTTTATCACCTAATAAGACTTGAACAGTCATTTCGACCAACTACTATCTACGCTCGTACAAACTTTTTACCTGTAATCTTCTTCGGTGTTATTACGCAGATCCTCACGGCTTCCAGCTCCTTCTCTCGGTTTCGCCCAGGTCTACTCATATATTCATCAAAGCTCGCTGGAACCCGATATTTATCGATCAGCTTCTGTAGATACGGTATCATCTCCTCCTCATCATCAATGATCTCCGCTATGCCAAATACGATTACGCTTTTATACATTGACACGTCCGATAGAGCTTCATCAACTTCAAAGCAAACATTCGGATTCCTCCTAATACCCTCCATCTTCAAACCTACATTACATGTATGAAAGAAGATTTTACCGTTGGAATACCCATAGCCAACCGGAACTATATACGGACCATCTTCCAGAGGTATAGCAAGCCTACCCACCCTAGCACACGTAAGGAACTGATCTATCTCTTCAGAAGTCATCTCTTTCATAGAAGACATTTCATCTCCAACCTCAGACAATTGTAAACACGCGCGTAAGCTTTAATCTTTACTAAGCTCGGTGTTATGCTGCTTGATTTTACGCATCTAAAACAGGGCTCAGCCCAAGCCCCTT
>Ga0315314_1003586_pt1 | contig 12031 bp, 13 predicted proteins | sample TDP9_MG_FD_203631 | JGI IMG/M metagenome (GOLD analysis project Ga0315314, IMG submission 203631) | Freshwater sediment microbial communities from Lake Towuti, South Sulawesi, Indonesia - TDP9 | ecosystem: Environmental > Aquatic > Freshwater > Lake > Sediment | place: Indonesia: South Sulawesi...
AGGCCAACAGCTCAAAAAGATTCTGGACATGCAGAGAGCATCAGCGCTTTCCTTCGATTCCGTTAGTAGCCGTCATCGAACTGTCAGAAGGACCGCAGACCAAGCGGGAAGCGGGCAAAACTGCGAACCGCAATAAAATCCTAAAGGAGAAAGGCTTTATCGCTCCTTCTAAGCAACTCCGTGTCAAAATAACCGCTAGGTTTCAGCCGGTATTCTCCTCGCTTCTGTCACAGCCTCTAAGTAGACTTCTTAGGGGACTGGGATGGAGCGAAAGTTTGGAAGAACTCATGGAAGAATGTAAGGCAACGATCTCACCTGGCAGCCAAATGCCACAGTTACCGAATTTGTCTAACACTTGACAAGATAGGCAGCTGAATAAGCAAAGGTATCGTCAAGACCATCTCAATAGAGCCAAACTATGATTCTCAAGTCATTCGAAGTAGAATCTCTCATACAGCAGAAACGCGTGAACGGTTCATCTTGGAATACAAGAAGCTATTGCAAGATTCATTACGCAAACGGAAGTCGGCTTATGGCATAGCCCTCACCCGTTGCGCTGAGCGTAAGGTTTATCTTCTATGCAGCAAACCTTCTTTACGGTGAACCGCATGGCCACCGTCAAGACAACAATAGTGGTCGATGAGGAGACATGGACTGAGTTCAAGAAGGTTGTCTCCTCTAGATACGGTGGGCTAAGAAAATTGAGCTTCGCGGTGGAGGAAGCTATCAGATGCTTCAACGCTCCAGACCTAATGAGGAGCTTCTCCAGCAGCGTCGGATTGGACACAAGCACCTACCCATCGAGCAATGAGGTGAAGAGTAGGCGACCTAAGCTGAACACGTCGTCCGCTGAAGCCGTGAGGAAGATGAGGGATGAACGTGAAGCTCGCATATCTGGATTCAAGTAGCATCGTTAAGAGATACATTGAGGAGAAAGGCTCTCAGGTTGTTGACGCAGTCTACGAGAAGGCTGAAGCTTCAAAATTGACGTTCGCATTCTCCATCTGGAATGCCGGAGAGGTAGTCGGCGTACTCGACAGATATCTTTCAAGACGGCTAATATCAGAGGAAGCCTTCAAAACAGCTCTATCAGACTTCCTCTCAGAGTCGATAAAGATGGCTCGATTGGGCTCACTTCAAATATTACCGATAACAACAAAATCCCTCACTGAATCCTGGCTAATGATACTCAAACACCACCTATACGTCGCCGACGCTCTCCAAGTATCCAGCTCGAAAGAGGCGGGTTGCAACCTCATCCTAAGCGCAGACGACCAGCTCATCCAAATAGCTAAAAAGGAAGGTATCGAAGCCATAAATATCGAGAGCGAACCTGAAAAAGCATTAGCATCTTTATAGTTCAAGATCTTGATTCCAAGTTTCTAGCAGGAATCATGGTTCAGCGCTCGATGAGAAAGTTTTCCTACAACGACGTACTGAGGCTAATGCGTAAACTGGATTTGAACGCCTTGATCTTCAGCCTAATTCCTGTGAATCCTATGTACCTGTTCTGGCACGTCGTCTTCGTAATTCTCCTAGCGGTATCGCTCCATCTCCTCACAGCTCCGAACCCCGCCTCTACCTAATCACAGCCGAGCCCAGTCAGCCAAGGAATGCGTCTGCCCCACGACGGTCTACTTCGAGTATGATTTGGGTGATGTGTCTGGGTTCTGCGAGGATCTGCACTTACAGGCTCGAATGGAAGTTTGTAGTAGTATACTCTCTTTCTATCATTGAAGAGACTTGCATTTAGGATTGATTTTCCGAAATTTCTGTAGATTGACCGTAATACACGGGCATAATGTATTATGAGCAAGGATGGGTCCCATATGTCAGAAAAATCCGAAAATATCTATTTCATCAACCGTCCGGTGCGTAGAGAGAACTGAACAGTTCAACTGCCGTGCTTTTCTTCCGATTAGAGGCTTTATCCGAATCCTTTATATTGTCGGATGAGGCTTCTCTTTCGGAGGGAATCAACCCGTGCAGAAGAGACTTGAGCTAACGGTTGGAGCGAAGGGCGAGATCTATACGACTGAGGAGGTTAGACGCGCGGTGGGGATTCAACCACACACCGTTGTCGTCGCGGACGTCGGCGAGAAGCAGCTGATACTGAGGCCCAAAGAGAGAGCGGAGCATCTGCTGGAGAAGCCTAGGTTTGAGGTGCCGCCGATCAGTCCGAAGCAATTGACTGTGCTGAGAAGGGAGCTAGCAAGAGATCTTGGAGAAAGGTAAGGCTCAGAGAAATCGCGAGCTATTGCTTGACACCACCTACATCTTGCCGTTCTTCCAGGTTCCGATAACACTTAGAGGTTTTGAGGTTTCAAACTTCAAGGTCTTGATAGGGAGTCTCTCTAAGGTTCATGTTGCAGAGCTTTCAATATACGAGGCTAAAGCGAAGCTTACGAGGTTGTCTAAGGCTCACCCAGGATATGAGAAGGCTCTTCAAGCATTCGGCCGAAACCTCAACGTGCTCCGCCTAGATGAGAAGTTCGTGTTCCACAACTATACCAGCGAATCCGACGAATACTTTAACCGACTTCTACCCATGACGAAACGTCTCGACGCCTTCGACCTCATCGTACTATCTCAAGCGTTCACTGTAGGTGAGCTCTTGACCGAGGATGAGGACCTCCTCGCATTCAGGGATTCAGGTCGATTTGAAAAAAGCCCATTGTCCAAGTCAATTAAGATTGGTTGTTGGAATGAGATTGCTAAGGAGTCGACTGAGCGAGTTAAGTAGTATGATCACTGCTGCTTTTGGATTAGCTGAATCCGGGAGCACGTGTAGTCAGAATGAAGTTGCTGGTAAGGTGTCATATGGCTTGATGACACTGGAGAAGGCGAGATCAAAGTGGAAAGAGCGGTTGAGATGTTCGCGTACACGCCCGAGGAACTTAAACTTTCAGTTGAGAAGAGCATTGCTGTTCAGGACGCCGCGACCTATTGTAGGAGGAAGATCGTTACTCCGATCAAGAAGAACAATCTGGCTTGTTTTTCCTTCCACCATTCAGAGACGATATGGGAAGCGATAATTATCATGTCTATTCAATGGATAGGCTAGAGGTCCTCTTAATTCTGACATTCTAACATCGCCAACTTTCAGTCGCAACTTTATGGGGTGTTCTATGCGCGATGAAGCTTTCAAGCATATTTAGAATCTCCTCGAGTTGATGTGGAAGTGCTTTCTTTAGGAGTTCGAGGTCTTCTCTTTCAACGGTCTTGAAGAGCCTTAGGAGAATTGTGTAGATTGTGAGGAAGGAGATTCCTTCTAGGATGAGTCTTGATATCGGGTTGATCGGGTACAGATGGGTGAGGGCGTAGTCAAGTGCGGCGAGCGGTAGAGCGACGATAACAGCTAGAGCGATCGTCTTTTTCAAGTGGCTTAGGTCGATTTTGATCCGAGCTTTTGAGGCAAGTGTCTTCTGCGTCAAGAGGAAAGCGGTTAGGAACATTGCTGTTCTGGCTAAAGCTGCTCCATTCGCTTCTAGGGGTTTAACGAGGATTGTGACGAGTGCTATGTCGATGATGGCTGAGGTTGCGCCGATCTTCGCTAGAACTTTTGTTTCAGCTACGGCTTGGAGGGTTGAGGTGTTTATCGAGATGTATGCTGGCAGTATAGCGGTGGCTGTTAGAAGCGCGAAGGGAACAGATCCTTCGATGTAGGCCGGTCCGTAGGCGATTGTGATGGCTGTCGGCGAGATTGCTGCCAAACCTGCTCCTATAGGGAGGATTAGGATGCTGAGAAGTCGGCTTGAAGCGTTGTATATAGTGGGTAACGCTTGCTTGCCTTTTTGTGCTTCTTCAAAGGACATAAGCGGCAGTATGACCGTTGAGATCGCAATCCAGAAGATGGCTAGAAGTGTGGCTCCAGCTGCGGCTAGATAGTAGATTCCTGTAACAGCTGGTCGACCTGTCAAAGCGTAGAGGATTGTGATGTCAGCCCAGCCTTGAGCCAGTCCTATTATGGCTAGGATCCAGACTGGATAGCTGTATCTGAATACTGTTCCGTATAGCTCTCTGGGAGGCTTGGTTGGCTTTGGAAGCTTCCTTCGCATGAGATAGATCGAGAATATGAGGCAGGATAGAGCGCCCATCAGCCAGCCTGATGCTAGTCCAAGTAGCCCATAGCCCCTGTATGCTAATGCTAGCCCTGATGCTTTGCTTATGAGGATGAAGGCTAAGTTTTGGACTGCGACTTCTAGGTACATTCCTAGGCCGAGCATATCAGCGCCGTATAGAGCTGTAAAGTTGAGCGTGGCTGAGGCGGAGAAGAGTAGGATGAATGGGATTGTGTATTTGGCTCCTCCGAGAACGAATGCCGAAAGAGACGGCGAAAGGAGAAGGACTACCGTTAACGTTGGGAGCGTGGATAACGCTACGATCGTGAAGCTGAACCGCAAGATTGAGGAGGCTGCGCCGAGATCTCCTCTTCCGCAGTTTTCTGAGACATATTTCTGGGTCGCCACTGGGAGTCCGAGAAGTGTGAGGGTTGTGAAGACGGCTGTTGATGCTGTCAGTATTGACCATAAGCCGACTTCCGTTTGCGTAATGAATCTTGCGACTCCGAGGTAGAAGATGAAGGCTGCGAGGTATTGGATCAACTGCTGGATCGTTAGGTATAAAATGCCCCTAGCAGCCTTGCTGGATTGCATACGGGATCATTCTTCTTAGCGGTTGCTACTTGAAATTAGCATATGAGCCTTCGCAGATATTTGTCGCTTCCCATCGAACTGTCAGAGGCTAGGATTCAGGCTTGAAATGATCGCGCGGAATCTGCTTATCTTGTCGATTCGCATCTCGTTTTCGATACTTCTTAGGTGAGCTGCCGCTATGTTTCGGTCAGGATCGTTTACCAACGAAGTGAGAAACACGCGCTCTGATCCACAAGATTTCTAGGTTGATGCAGTATCTTGCACGTTCATTTGAGGAGGATCGTTTAGATCGAAACGAGAAAAGTGAGAATATTGGAGAGCCTCCGTTGGTCCTTGGTGACTAGGGCGGAGAAGAGGCGTTTCGACCAGAAAAGCTGTTACTATTGGCCCATGTCTGTGACGAGAAATCTTTTTCGTCACCTTTTCAAAAATATATATTCTTACCGTTGCTAACATTTGTGAACGGAGGGCCAACAATGAAAATAGGCTTTATCGGACTCGGAAAACTCGGCCTGCCTTGCGCTTTAGCCATTGAGCATTATGGTGCGCATGAAGTTATTGGTTTTGACATATCGAGGCAGGTTCTGGAAAACATCAGAAACCGGCATATTCCCTACAAGGAGATGGGCGCTCAAGAGCTGCTGGACAAGTCCAACATCAGGTTGCGGCCTCTAGACGATGTGGTCAGCTTTTCGGAGATTGTCTTTGTAGCGATTCAGACTCCACATGACCCGAAATTTGAAGGAATTACCAGGCTCCCGGGCGAACGAGCTGATTTTAACTACGAGTTTCTCAAAGCTGGCGTGAAAGACATTGCTGAGTCAGCCAGACGGCAGAAACGAGAGATTATTCTAGTCATTATCTCAACTGTTTTGCCTGGCACGCTAGAGCGGGAAATTGAGCCGCTTTTGAACGAATATATCCATCTTTGTTACAATCCGTTCTTTATCGCCTCAGGCACGACCATTAACGACTTCATGAAGCCTGAATTCTCTCTTCTGGGCTGTGACGAGCCTGAGATAGCCCAAGAAGTCAAGCAGTTTTACAGTACCTTGCACGATAGGCCGGTGCTTGAGACCGATATTAACACAGCGGAGCTGATCAAAGTTGCCTATAACACATTTATCGGAATGAAAATAGTTTTCATCAACACAATGATGGAAATATGCCACAAGACTGGTGCTGATGTTGATGATGTCAGCGACGCTCTGTCAATGGCCACTGACAGACCTATTTCGCCAAAATATATGCGTGGCGGCATGGGAGACGGCGGAAGCTGCCACCTAAGAGACAATATTGCCATGTCTTGGTTAGCGAGAAAGCTCAATCTGAGCCATGACTTTTTCGAGGATATAATGCAGGCGAGAGAAGATCAAACCGAATGGCTGGCTGAACTGATATTGAAGTGCAAACAGCAATTCAGCTTGCCGGTAGTGATTTTGGGAAAGGCGTTTAAGCCTGAAACAAACTTGACTGTCGGGATGTTTTCATAGAGTTCATTTGAAGTTTTGTGCTGGGATCTCCTAGGGAGAGAGGAGGCGCTTCGCTTCCTAATGTGTATATGAGCTCCAGAGCTTCTCAATGGTTCCTAACGCAGTATCATATATCTTTGTGTTTATGCGCAAATTTGCTTCAAAAAGCCTTGAAAAGGCTACGTCGAAGGAAAAAAGAACAGACTTTAGAGTTAGCTTGCGGTCTTCTCAGCCTCCGGCGGCTTCGCTGCAGCCTCTGTTGGAGCTGGCGTAGGCATTTCAGCTTCTAGAGGTGCTGGAGGCGGAGTAGTTAGCATAGTCCAGCCTATCCACATACAGATGACAAGCACAGCTAGCACACCTAGGAAGACCGGGACTACTAGAGCCCACCACCAAAAGCCGAAGAAGAAGGCTGCCACATAGATGATTGCAACCATAAGCCCCACTATGAGAATTATACCTCCGTAAGCTTGATCTCTACTCATAAACTACCCTCCATCCGATCTCTCTAATAACGCTGAAAAGCATATAAGATCTTTGACAGTCTCAGCTCAATGAACGCATAAGGTTCTTAGGTTATTGCGAGTGTGGTTTCGTTGAAGACCGTGGAGAGAATTTTTGACCAGATGAACTTCGCAACTTTCATGTCGCCATACTGTTTTGATGGATCATATGCAGAAGACCGTTGTTTACATATTGCTAGTGCGCAAGCTTCCTTTCCTCTAGTTCTTCCAATGCTTTGTCAAACGAGTCTTTAGCGCCCAATCCATGGAGGTTGGCCCATTCAGCTAATTCAGTTAGGCCTTTTACGGGCTGTCATCGTCTCGAGGGCTGTGTTGCTATAGCTTCCAACAATGATCGACGACCAGAGATGAAAGGACTTCAAGCTTCTTCAGGATGTCTAAACACGCAATTGTGTATGCAGACCATTTTCAAAGGCGTTGGTTGCCTTCACTGGCCATCTCAGCAACCTCCTCTATGAGGTTAAGTTCTACGTCGCGGTCAGGAGAGGAAATGTGCCTCAAGAACTGGCGGCGAGAAACCTGAGAGCCTTGGGAAGGATCATCCTATTTAAACCCGCAACATCGGAGATAGCCGACGATGCATTAAACCTGATATATGAGTTGAATCTTCACGCCGCAGATGCTGTTCACCTGGCAACATGCAGAAAACTTGCATGTGAAGCAGTCCTCACAGATGATGAGCACATGGTCGGTGAAAGCGTTAAGAAGCACCTTGGAAAACACGCCATCAAACTCATCAACCTGAAGGAAAACCGATGAAAAACAAAGCCTTGAAACAGAGTTTGAAGGCTGCCAGATACTGGATCAACTGCTGAATCGTTAGGTATAAAGTGTCTCTCGCAGCCTTGATGGATTGCATTGTGGACCGTTCTCTTGCCGCGTGCTAATTTGTGACTAGATATCACGGTTCGCGGACTCTTTGTTGCTTCTGGCCGATGGACAGCTTGGTCAGCGGCCTCGCCTCGCCTGAGTGAAGCGAAGTCCAGAGTTGTTCGTGTGTTTTTTATGTTTCTGGTCCTATGTTCAGTTGTTGAGGTATCATTCCGTGGTCATGAGAAAGGCTGTTATTCCGGCCGCTGGACTGGGAACTAGGCTTCTTCCGACTACGAAGGAGCAGCCCAAGGAGATGCTTCCTGTTTTCGCTGTAGGATCTGATGGGCAGAGCTGTTTGAAGCCTCTTCTGCAGTTAGTCTTTGAGCAGCTGTTTGATGCGGGCCTTCGCGAATTCTGTTTCGTTATAGGTCGGGGGAAGAGGGCGATTGAAGACCACTTTACCCAAGATTATGGTTACGTAGAGATGCTGAGAAAGAACGATAAAGAGGGTCCTGCCTCGGATTTGGAGAGCTTCTACAGGAGGCTTGACAGTTCAACAATCGTCTGGGTCAATCAGCCCGAGCCGAGGGGTTTTGGTGACGCTGTGCTCAAAGCGGAGTCATCTATTGGCAATGAAGAGTTTCTGGTTAATGCTGGTGATACATACGTGAAGTCTCATGGCAATGCTCATCTTGAACGCTTGGTGACAGCTCATGACGAATTGGGGGCTGATGCCATCTTCATAGTTCAAGAGGTTGAGGATCCTAGGCAGTACGGTGTGATAGAATTCAGAGAGGTCGAGAAGGAAGTCTATAGGGTTATCAAGGCCGTAGAAAAGCCTGAGGAGCCGGTGTCAAAGTTGGCTATTATGCCGATATACGTGTTCCGTCCAGTTATCTTCAAGGCCTTAGAGACCATCTCGCCTGGCAAGGGAGGAGAGATGCAGTTAACGGATGCTATTCAAATGTTGGTCAACTGGGGTCTCAAAGTCTTCGCTATCAAGCTGAAGCCTGACGAGTTGAGATTGGACATAGGGAATCCTGAAACATACTGGGAGGCGCTCCAATTGTCTCACGGGTACAGTATCGGAAGAAAGTGATTCGAGTTCAGCTCCAAAATCCTTGGGTAGGCAGGTTCGAACTGCTACAAACATGCGGAACTTTCAGCCTAGCTTTACCAAGAATCACTGCTCTTCATCCAGCCCGCCCTAAGCCGATGGCCACGTATCTCAATTTTTCGCTAAACTTTGACGGGTCGTAGATCCTCCTGCCATCGATTAGTATAGGTAGCCTCATGTATCGAGTGAAATCTTCTGGTCTGAGCTTCTTGAATTCATCCCACTCTGTTACTAGTATGCAGCAATCGGCATCACTCAGGCATTGGAGTGAGGAAGCTGCATACAAGATTCTGTCGCCCAAGATCTTTCGTGTATTCTCTGTCGCAACGGGATCGTAAGCTGAAACTTCAGCTTCCTCCTCGAGTAGCTGGTCGATTATCTTGATTGATGGCGCCTCACGTAGGTCGTCCGTTCCAGGTTTGAAGGATAATCCCAGAACGGCTATGCGCTTTCCTTTGAGGCTTCCTAACTCCTTTCTCGCAAGATCAGTAGCGTGGAGCGCCTGTCTACTGTTCACCGCTGTGACAGCTCCAAGGATCCCCGGGTCATATGCGATCTGCTTCGAGAAGGCTATGAGTGCGCTGACATCCTTAGGGAAGCAGCTTCCACCATATCCAACTCCAGCCCTCAGAAAATGCTTTCCTATCCTTTCGTCGAGTCCCATTCCTTGCGTAACAGTTTGCACATCGACGCCATCGATTCTCTCGCATAGGTTCGCGATCTCGTTGATGAATGAGATCTTGGTTGCCAGAAAGGCGTTGCTGGCGTATTTTATCATTTCAGCGGACGGTAAGTTCATTCGCAAGATGGGTGGAAGCTTGTTTTCGTAGAATTCCATGTACAAGTCTACAAGAACATCGCCTGACTTCTTGTCATACTCTCCGATGATGATCCGATCCGGGTTCAATGTATCGTATACGGCTTGCCCTTGTCGAAGGAATTCCGGTTGCATCGCTAAGCCGAAATCAATGCCTGCTTTCTTTTTTGAATAGCCTTCTACAAGCGGTTTAACGATTTTCTCCGTCGTGCCCGGCAACACTGTGCTTCTAACAACGACCAAGTGATAGCTTTGCTTTTCTCCGAGGGCTTCGCCAACCTCTGTGCTGGTCATCTTTATGAACTGTAGGTCGATGCCTCCGTCTGGCTTGCTGGGCGTGCCTACCGCTATGAAAGTTACATCTGAATCGAGCACAGCCTCTCTCCTCCCGAGGACAGCTCTAAGCTTGCCTGACCTGACGGCCTTCTTTAGAAGCTCGTCCAAGCCCAACTCATAGAATGGTGAAATTCCCTTGTTAACCTCTTCCACCTTGTCAGGGTCATGTGTTGAGAGGTCTACATGAAAGCCTTTGTTGGTGAAGCAGACGGCTGAGACGAGCCCAACGTATCCAGCTCCTATGACAGAGATACGCCTCAATCCCCTATCTCCTCTATGCATGCTGATTCTGGCAAGTTTGATGAAACTGACCTTATAAGTTGTTTGGCAAATGATCAATGATGGGATTAAACTATGCGACCCATCCTTGATCTTCTACACCGAATTGTCTCGTTCCATAAATCATGTAAATCCATGGCTAGGCGACGAGTTGGTCGTCGTGTCCGCGGGTTGGGTGGCTGAAGGTTATCTGCCCAAGCTTGTGGAGCGTATAGGTCTGCTCATTGATCTGCGTTATTAGAGTTCTCTCACTTGGCGTGAATGTGGGCTTCAGTGATGCTTGGAGGAGGTTCCCACCTAGTACTCCGTTTCAAAAAACAAAGAACATTCCTATGGAATATTCCGTGGAATATTCTATTATTCATAGGCTAGGCGTTATCGTAGGCAATATCGTGGAAACTCATATATGAAAGATAAAGAAGATTATCCTATAGAGAGAGAGGTGTGAGTTTTTTTCCTAGAATATTTGACAGTGCGGTTGCGTATAGTTTGGGTAATCTTAGGACCTTGTTTCGCCTCTCATCCATTCGATTTCTCTTTTAAGTCCGTTCTGTAGTGAGGTTGTTGGCTTCCAGCCTAAAATATCGTTTGCTTTTCTATAGGAGCCGATGAACCTCATTATGTCTCCCTTCCTCTTTGGGAGGTACTGGATCTTTGATCTGCTTTCTGCGAGTTCTATGATCTCCTTGGCTAGGTCGTTTAGGGAGGTCCCTTTTCCCGACGGTAGAAGGAAAGTTTCTCCTATCGCTTTCTTGTTCTTTAATGCTAAGACGTACGCTTGCGCTGTGTCTTCCACATAGACGTAGTCCCTTACCTGGTCTCCGGTTCCGTATATTGGGATCGGCTTGTCCTCCAGAGCGAGCTTCACCCAGTAGGCGATAAAGTTGTACCAGCCCATCTTCCAGTAGGGTTGCCTAGGACCGTAGACGTTTGAAGGCCTTAAAACGGTGAACTTCATCCCGTACAGTTCCGAATAGATGTTGCAGAGCATTTCACCGTAGATTTTGTGGACGTTGTAGAATGTGCTTGGGCGGTACGGGAAGGCTTCATCCGCAACCTTTGGCGGCGGTATCTCACCTAGAACGCTTCTGCTACTCGTATAGACTGTGAGCGCGTCGTCGTTAAATTTTCTCAGGGCCTCAAAGAGATTGAAGGTTCCCAAGCAATTGGACTCGAAATCCTCACCGGGATAGTCCACAGATAAAAAGGTTGAAACTTGGGCTGCGCAGTGGATTACGGCTTCGAACCCTTCAACATCCGGCTTCTCCACATCCTTTACCGACTTTTCTATTAGTGGAATTCCGTGAATGTTCTTCACTCTACCAGCTGAGAAATTGTCTAAAGCTGTGACCTCATTCTCAGCCTTGAGTCTGTCAATCACGTGGCTACCTATGAAGCCAGCTCCACCCGTAATTAGAATCCTCATATTCTTCCAAACCCTCAGATTCTACGCTTAAAGCGTTTCCTCCTTATTTAAGCAGTTGCGCATTCTCAAGAACCCAGCTAACTAATTTTTTGACTCCGTCCTTAGAGGCGACTTTAGGAGACCAACCTAGCTTTTCCTCGGCTTTCGATATGTCGGAGATGTAGACTTTCTGATCTGAGGGCCGCCAATCAGAGTACTTAATCACCTTAGCCTAGTTCAAGTTTTCAATCGAACTCGTGGAGGTGAATGAAGTCTGGTCACTTGAACCGGCCATGGGGTGTGCGCTTCGGTTACCTTCGGTGCTTTTAGGATCCTTTAGAGGTATTGAAATCAATATAAAGAGATCTGAAATTTCAGTATGATGCGGTGTGCCTACAGTTGTCTGCTAGAGCGTTCGATTTGGCCGATGCCGCCTTTGATAAGGGCATGCGTAGCCCACTTAGGTCGAGAACATAAAAGAAAAGAAGCGATAGACACTATCGATGCTTATCATGTCAGATCGGATATTTTGACGGCTGAGATCTCACTTAAGTCCTCGAAGTGTTTCTCTTCATCCAAGGTTACGACCGGCACCTTTTCTTTGTTTGATAGA
>Ga0315314_1003587_pt1 | contig 12028 bp, 8 predicted proteins | sample TDP9_MG_FD_203631 | JGI IMG/M metagenome (GOLD analysis project Ga0315314, IMG submission 203631) | Freshwater sediment microbial communities from Lake Towuti, South Sulawesi, Indonesia - TDP9 | ecosystem: Environmental > Aquatic > Freshwater > Lake > Sediment | place: Indonesia: South Sulawesi...
AGAAGGTCCAATGCACGCCTTGCATCACCATGCTCGGCAGCCGCTATTGCAGCGCAGAGACTCAGGGCTCCATCAGAAAGAACGTGTTCTTGAAAGCCGAGTTTTGCCCTGTCAAGCATGATGTCTTGCAACTCGGCTGCATTGTATGGGTTGAAGACGATTTCCTCCTCACTAAGGGAGCTTAAGACCCGGGGATCAAGGAATTCTTTGAACCGTAGGTCGTTTGATATGCCGACCAGCGTTGCTTTTGCGTGTCGCAGGGTCTCATTGATGCGGGTCAGTTCATAGAGGAGAATGTCCCCTCTCTGTTTTATCAAGGCGTCAACCTCATCAAGCACGGCAATAAAAACTTGGTGTTGAGAGTCCAAGCCCCTTCTGAAACGATCAAAAACCTCCCCCAAGGCCAGACCTGTAAAAGGAACCCGCACGCCAACTGTGTCGCACAGACTCGCGAAGACTCGGTACTCAGTGCCAGTTATCCTGCAATTCACGTAACACACCCTGACGGGCGAATTGAACTGCGCAGCTCTCTGAGTGAGCTTGCCCAAAACGAACTTCATGACAGCGGTTTTTCCAGTGCCAGTTTTGCCGTAAGCGAACACGTTGGAACATCGTTCGCCTTTAAGCACGGGAGCAACTGCCTCACCTAGGAACCTGACTTGCGGTTCGCGATGGGGTAGCGTCTCAGGGATGTAGTCGTGTCGAAGGACCTCTCTATTCTTGAAGACGTGCCTTCCATTAAGGAAGTTGTCGAACACACAACTGAGCACGTCCGTATTGTTCACTTTGGATCTCCTTCCCTCTCTCCAGACTAGCTGAGGCGCAGTTTGAACGTTGTGCAACACGCATAAGCCCTCCAGTACAAAAAAGTAAACTTCACGCTGGAATTCCACTGCGACGTCGTGATTCAAATTGGGAAGGTCTTGTTACTACGTACACCGGGCCCCCTTCATTTCTCTTGGAAGTCTCCAGCCTGCAACTTCGTTGCCCCAATGGCATCCGAATCTCAACAGAAGGAGCAATGATCCATCATGGCATCAATTGATTCCCATCCATGCTGCCGCCACAATCTCCCCCCCACCCTATGAGCTTTGCAATGGAAACTTAGGGGTGGAGGTAATAGAAGAAAGTACGCGAGACCCTTGGTACGCTCGAGGTTAACATTAAGGAAATTCCCTTTACAACAAGTCTCAAAATGACCAGAATTCGCCAAAGCGCACGGTTTCGCGGTTGCTCTCCAAGCGGATGGACCCCTTGATTTCCACTGCGCGAGAGAGCCTCATCAAGAGCGCATCCCCAATCACCCGATGCATATTGGAGTGAACTCTGTGAATCCGAAAGCGTGTATTTTCAGAGTTATCTGCGATTTGGGACAAGAAACGACGGTTTCTAGGTCACCGATTCACCACAAATTCTATAACTTGTGAGCAGTTAATGTGTTAAAGCCCGTGTGGTTCGCATGCCTGCGAAAAAGATGAGAGTCGAGGTTTTCGACGGAGCCGGGAGTAAGTACACGGTAACGTTCGACGGTCAAGTTACTAGGGAGAAGGCACTTCGTCTCTTGGACATAGTTGAACTGCTCGGTGGCATGCCAGGGGGGGCGGCTCCGGGGAGCGTCCCGCTTGCCGATCTGCCTAAACTGGAGAAAATACGCTTGATCGCCGAGAAGCATTTTCCGATAGTGTGGTTCTCCGCCAAGGATGTTCGAAACGTGTATGAGCAGGAGATGAAGGAGCCCGCGGCGTTGAGTATGGTCTCCACCTACCTGACCAGAATGGCGGAGAGAGGCATACTAATGAAAACCGGGTCTGTAAACAGCAAGCGCTACCGCCTTGTAGTTCCAAAAGCACCGAGTACACTGACCTTCGCAAAAGATAATAAGTAAACGTGCTTAATTTTAGCAACAAAACCTTGCGGTGAGGTCTTTTGGAAGAGACAACTCTATCAAGTGAGAAAATCCAAGAGGACATCACTGAAATGGAGAAAAAACTCGGTTCATACGTAGACAGAGGACGAATTGCAGGTCCAACTGAAGTGCGCGAGGAACCAATGTTAACAGAGAGGGCTGATCCGTCAAAAATCAAACCCTTGAAGAGGGATGGATTCGACGGACATTTCCTGGCGGTCGACTGTTCCACCCGAACTCTGAAGAGAGCACACAACTGGGGAATCTACCTACTGCGAGTAGCATTCGCCGTCGTAAAAGGCAAGGATGTAGACTGGGGCTATGAGGAAAGAATCTGCACAGTCGTTGGGGACACGCACGTACGCTATCGATTTCTCGGAGATGCTAGAGTTGAATTAGAAAGCCACATGGCTTTAGATATAATTCGCCGTCGTAAAATTAACGACGGCGATTTCCTTCTTCTTGATGGACCGAGTTACTTCGGGGGAGCCAGGAAGTTCCGTATAGCCCTGTACGAAAAGTGCAAGGAGGCGGAGACTAAACTCCTAGCGATAAGTAAGCAATCGCCGTCGTTGCATGATGAGAAAGGCCGAGACTTCATGGCAGCAGTCTCTATACTTTCTTCACATCCTGTTTGGGTCTACCACCCGGTTACGACGGCGAACACGGATCAGCATCTTTATGGTGATGTAAGCGTGGTCAAATTATGTGGGAGTAGTCAAAGGGTCTTCCGCTGTGATATTATGGAATATCTCGTGATGAATCCTGTGGATGAACTCCTCTCGCCATTGACCTCTGTTTCAGAGGACCCAAGATGCTTGGGTTATCCTGCAACCCTTTGGCTTGCGCATGATTTCTCTGCGCCTTCAGATTCCAAACTATTGAGTTATCATGATCAAATTGAGGAAGCACTTGGCAGTGTTGGGCTTCTGGAAGTCTTACGCAGAGAAGAGCTTTCCTGTAGTTTTGCAGACGAGCTTCATGGAATAAAGCATCCATTTGAGTGGGAGTGGTGGGATGGGCAGTTCTGAGCCTGTAGGGTTTGTGTGTGGAACCAAGAGTGACTCCGTATCTTTCTTTCTCAATAAAGAAGTAAACCTTTCTTTTGGTCAAATTGTGCGAATAGACTCGGGTGAACGAAGCTTCTACGCTAGGGTTGTCAACGCTGAGAGTAGCTCCACGCTCAATACTATCGAGCAACTGCGGGAGGCTGAAGGCAAGGAGGCGTTTGGTCCTTACTCAGCCTTTAGAAGCGTTGAGGCTATTCTGTTCCTTGAACGAAGAGCTGGGAGAGCGCGTTCTCCAACTTTCAACCCAAACTACAGAGACAAGGTTTACACGGCGAGTGAAGAAGACTGTGCGGTCCTTAGACTCTCAGGCGAGCTGGAAGTGGGTTGCCTGCGTTCTGGAGAGCAACTATTAGGGTCAACTGGCATAAACATCGAGGCTATACCCTTGATGATGGGCATGTTTGGAATGACTGGTTCTGGGAAAACCAATACCGAACTGGTTCTAAACGCCCAGCTCATCGATCACAGTCCCAAAACTGTGGCTCTGATTTTCGACTTTGCAGGGCAACTGCTCGATGGAAAAGGAATCAAGCCTCAAAAAGGCCTGAGAGACCATCCACTGTTCCATAGCAAGGTTCAGTATTATTCTGCACGGGACGGAAAAATGACTGTGGGCTTGCACACAATTACTCCTGAGAGGCTTGTCACTCTATTCCCTGATATCGGTCTTCCTCAGTTTAGGCTAGCTCGGAAGCTTTACGGGAAATTGGGCAAGGCTTGGATTGATGAAGCCCGAGAGGCGTATGGCGCCGAAGGACATGTTGGAGTTGGTCGTCTCGCGGATTACAAAATGAAGCATGTTATCGAAGCCCTAATGCTTAAGTTATCATCACTTTCGCATGATCTCTTCCCGGCTTCCGATTATAGCTTTGTTGACAGCGTTACCCAGAATATCTGCAGGGGAGTAACCTGCCTCATAGACATCTCCGGGATAAGCTCTGAGGAACAAAACAGAATCACTAATCTCACTGCTTCAGCGGTTGCACAACACTACAAACACACTTGGGAGGAAGACTATGAAGAGTGGCAGAAGCTTCCGACTTTGCTCATTACGGTTGAGGAGGCACATGAATTTCTTGACCCAAATAAGCCGAGAGGCATATTCTCCGACATCGCGCTCACCTACCGCAAGTATCGTGTAGGGCTCAACGCTGTTACGCCGAGACCGTCTAGGATTAACTTCGATGTGTTCGCTGAGTTGTGGACTAAGGCTATTATGAAGACTGAGTTGCGCCGAGACAGGGAGTGGCTAACCCAAAACACGCCCTACTTGGAGTACAGTGACACTGAAATAAAAATGCTTGACGTGGGAGAAGCCTTGCTGATATCTGAGCCAAAAATCCGATTTGCCGTTCCGATAAAGGTCACGCACTACCCAGAATATCTTGAGAGAAGGGGACCCGCTGACTACGGACTGCAACCTTCCAAGTCACACGCTGAAATCGATGAAAGGCTCAGGCGATTGAAAGAAGCCGGAGGAAATATAGCACAAGAGGGCTTGGCTAAGCCTTAGCTTCACTTTTCTTCAAAAGCTTCAACATTTCTTCTTTGACGCTGTAGGCATAGGGTGTTTTCTCCGCTCGGCGTTCAAGGTAGCCACCTTCGTAAAGCTTTTTCATTAGCCTGGCAGTGTGTTCCCTAGTCAGTTTAATCATTTCTTTGACTTCAGGGGCGGTCCTTGCGCCCGTGGGAGAGGCCGCAATGAATTCTACCACGCGAAGCTCAGTCTCGGTCAATGGGGCCAGCGCTTGCTCCCGTTTTAGTGGAATAACTGCTTCAATTGGGAAATCTGTCACAGCTGCGGCGCGCTTCTTCCATTCTTCCTGAGCTTTAGTCAAGCCTTCAACTTTGGTTTTGAGGTCTTCCAGAGTTGTTTTCACTGATTCCACGTTTGGAAGTTTCGTGACCTTCGAACTGAGGTCTGCCAAGCTTGCGGTGACATGATTTTCCTGCTCGTCGAGTCGCCGCGTGAGTTTTTCATTCTTTGCTGCCTGTGCTTCAACCTTCTGTGTTGTCGCTCCAAGTTGGGCCTCCTGCCTGCTGAGCTCCTTGTCGAAACTAATGACTATGTCTCCCACTGCATTCCTAGCCTCCTCATAGGCCTTCGAAGCCTGCCTTATACGCCTGTAATACAATAGAGTGGTAGCCATCGTCAGCGCGAGGAACATCAAAGCCGCTATGAAAAGCGGCTCCACAACCAATACAGTCTCTCGAAAGATGCGTTCAGTGATGAGTATGTGATCCAATTGTGATTCGAAACTGGGCTGTAACATCACAACACCCTCGTTAACGCCGTTATGAATTGTGACATCACAAATCACATGGCTATCCTTAGGTCGTGTCTCAAGTTAAAACTTACGCTGTTTCAACGTTCCATGAACGGCTGCAACTCCATAAGGTGCCCTTTCAAACTGTGATTTGTGATATCACGTTTTTGACAAAGCTCTTGAACTTGACAGGTTCGAAAGCGTAGTCTCCAGTTCCTCACGCAGCATCGTTACAATTCTAAGATGCTCTGCTGTAAGATCGTTATCTGACGATGCGCTCTTGTAGGCGCTGATGTATTCTTTGAGTTTGTTGGCCATTTCGAGGTAGGGATCCAAACGTGTGTCTTCGAAAACTCCGATGTAGCCGAGAAGAAGTATGGTGTATATGGACTGAATGATGTTTCTTCGGGCTTGCCTCAACGTGTGGTTGAAGGCTCCACGGCTTATTTCTGCCTTCGTCAGGCGAAATAACGCCTTTTCTTGGTTTCTTAATGATTTTCCCGTTAGGTTTGGAGCTAAAAAGTCGATTAACAGCGTTTCCAGCTGTGTTCTTGTCAGATTGCTGTTGTTTGCTAAGATTTTGATAATTGGGTCGTTTATTGAGCCTATCAACCACTTCTGAATGGCTTCTTTAGATGACATTCTCATCACCAACGTCGTCGTCTTCAAGGATACAGTTTTGTATACGATTGACGGAAAAGGGTTACGGTCTCAACATTACAAATGTAAAGTTTTCGCTTGAAAGCAACATGGTTTTCCTAGCGTCTGTGCAAACACTGTCGCACCTTAAGCAGGTGTGAAGCACACGGCCCAGTCTGCTTTGGCGCTATTACTTTCCTGGCGACGTTTCTGTGACCGCGGTCGGACCACACTAGGGGGTAAGACCACTGTTCGTATTCGGTTTGCGCGACAGACGTTCTGCTGTCGTTGTGAGGATGTGATATCACACATCACAGCGAGTGGGTTTGATGACTCTGCAGGAGTAGCGGATGTGACCTGGCACGTGATGTCTGCGTGATGTGTAAGGAGATGACATTCTACAATGTCGGCATAGTTACCGACTGTGGCGTCCGGGGAGTTTCGCGGCACAATGCCCATGTCGTTCTGGTTCAGAGAGGCTGATCCTTGCCTAAATCTAGTGTTCGACCTTAATGCCCTCGTAACACTGCGCGCTAGCTTAGCTTGTTTCGCTTGTCGGATGTGTAGTGCTTATGTTAAGGTGCGAATTTCGTACTTCAATGATGTGACATCAATGAGGAAAGGAAGGCGTGATTTAGTGATGTCACGCGTGACTTGTGATTTTGCGTGATGTTACGGCTCGCGTCAGGGTTCAGAGGTTCTCTGTTTTCTTTCTCAGCGAAGTGTAGACTTCAGGGCGCAGGTCACGCAGAACCGGAGCCCATGCTTGGACCCGATTGATATCTTGGTAGTTTATTGTCGCCGATATGAAGTCGTCAACATCGTATTTGGCCTGTGAAATCAGGCTTCCGCTCGGCGCTAGTATGCGGCTTCCGCCCCAGAACTGCAAGCCATCCTGTACGCCGGCGAGGTTCACGAATGCGAGGAAAACAGTATTTTCCATCGCCCTTGCAGCTGTTAGTGTTTCGAAGAATCCTCTGCGAATCGAAGGTGATGCAGATATGCACACTATGAGTTTGGCGCCTTCTAAGCTCATCAGCCTCGTGATTTCTGGGAAATATACGTCATAACAGATCATCATTCCGATTTTCCCGGCTGCAGTTTCAAAGACTGGTGCCTGATAACCGGGACGGAAATATCGCTTTTCTTCGAAAACGCTGTGAGTTGGAAGGTGCATTTTTCTGTATTTGCCGATGTAGCCTTTGGGACCTATGAGAACTGAAGTGTTGTGTAAGATGGCGCTTGCTTTTGGGTTTCTTTCTATCATTCCAAAAATGATGTGTATGTCTTCGTTCTTTGCTATTTTTTCGATTTCTTGCACTGAGGGTCCGTTGGGCACGGGTTCAGCCAACTCGTACGCTCTGTCTCTAACCATGTATCCTGTAAGGCTGAGTTCTGGAAAAGCGATCATGTCCACCTTGGCTTTCTTGGCTTGGGCTATTTTCTTCTTCATGATCTCTATGTTGTGTTTCTTGTCGCCAACTTGGCAAGAAATCTGTCCTAGTGCGATTGTAATCTTATCTGGCACTTTCTTTTTCTTCTCCTTAATCTTTTGAAGGGCTGTCAAGGTGGCGTGTAAGGCAGCCTGAAGTCTGCTCCTATGGTTCTGTACTCCATTTTCATAGTTAAAGGAGCGCGTCTCTTATGCTCGTTGGACAACCATCGTGCCTTAACTTCTTCTATAAGTTTCAACGGTAGGTCTAGCTGCTCGGCAATCTCTTCTGCTGCTATAAAGTTTTCGAGTCCCAAGAGGATCAGGTCTAGGGCCTCGTACTTGATGCCCAACTCGTCTTCAGCCAACTGTCCGGGCCAAAGCTGAGGTGTTGAGGGTTTTGCGATGATTTGACGGGGCACGCCTATGTGTGCAGCGAGTTGTCTGACTTGAGTCTTGTACAAATCCATCAACGGCGAAATGTCGGCTGCTACGTCGCCCCATTTCGTGAAGTAGCCTATCATGCTTTCAGATTTGTCAGAGCTTCCAACTGCGATCCGGTTTTGTCGATTTGCGTAATAATATAGGCATGTCATGCGTGCTCTTGCTTTGATGTTTCCCTTGCACAATCTTTCTTTCGGATCGAATGCTGGAATTGTCTTGTAATAGGCCTGAAGTATGTTTGTGATGTCTATTGTTTCTAGGCTAAACCCGAATTTTTCGGCCAGCATTTTAGTGTGCTTTAGGTCTAGTGCGCTGCGTGTTTCTCTTTCCGGAAGTGATAGGGCTACAACTTTGTTCTTGCCCAACGCTAACGTTGCTAGTGCAGTTGCAGTTGCGCTGTCTATTCCGCCGGATAGATTTAGCACAGCCCCTTCCGCTTTGGTTTTCTCAACATAATCTTTAATGAAACGTTTAAGGCGGGTTGCTGTTAACGGCAAGTCGAGTTTTAAGGCCTCTTGTCTCAGAAGCATCTTGGTAGCAAGCCTCCCGAAGGTGTTCTTTAGGTGAGACGATGTATGTGTTTTGGTTTAGTGCGTAAATATTTAAGTTGTGATGTACACTGAAGATCTGGTTTAAAGCAGTTTGGTCACGGATCAAGTTTAGGAGAGTGCAAGAGTGGGTAGACGACGGAGAAAGGTTGTTCGTATTCCAAAAAAGCGACTGCCTAAGGTCTTTACGTGTCCAAGGTGTGGCAGAGAAGCCATCAGGGTTGAACTCATACGAACCGAGCAAAAAGCCATCCTGCGCTGCGGAAGCTGTCAATTAAGGAGTGAAATGCCCACCAAACCAGCTTATGGTGAAATCGATGTATACAGCCAATTCATGGACCAATGGTACTCCGGAAAGGCAACGATAACAACTGCGCCCCCAGCAGAGCCCAAGCCGGGACAAACATGATTGGACGAGTGGAAAAGCACCTTCTGAGCAAGATTAAACAGAATGGCGCAATTCACCTCACACTTCTGGATCCAGAGAAGATCTCTCCAGAGGCTGCAGCAAGAACAGCTTACGACGCTGAAGAACACGGGACAGCCGGGATAATGGTAGGTGGCTCCACGGTAACATCAACTCAGCAGCTTGAGGGCGTCGTGGATGCCATAAAGAAAGCTGTTAAGGTGCCTGTCATTCTTTTTCCAAACAACATCACTGGCATCTGCAAGTATGCTGATGCAATTTGGTTCATGTCGCTTCTAAACTCCTCGGACCCCTATTTCATCATAGGCGCTCACGTTCTAGGTGCACCCTTGGTCAGGCAATTCGGCTTGGAGCCGATTCCTTTAGGCTACGTTGTTGTTGGTGAAGGCAGCGCAGCGAGCATTATGGGACGCGCCTTTCCTATCCCGTTCGATCAGCCTGAGCTTGCGGTTGCTCACGCCTTGGCAGGGGAATACTTGGGGATGCGCTTCGTGTATTTGGAAGGTGGCTCTGGAGCGCAAAGGCATGTGCCTCCCAGAATGATTAGAATGGTAAAGAGCGTAATTGGTGTTCCTCTGATTGTTGGAGGGGGCATAAGAAGCCAAGAGCAGGCGAAGGAAATCGTTGACGCTGGAGCTGACATAGTGGTTACTGGAAACGTGACTGAGGAAGGCACAGAAACCAAGCTGAAGGAACTGATAAGCAGCGTCAGAGGAACGTAGACACAAGTTCTGATTTGGAGGCGCTTCTTGAGCATAACAATGAGCAAAGCGTACCGGGAGTACACTGCGTCTCTAGAGAATAGGCTGCAAAAGCTCTACGAAATCGCCGAGAAAGCACGTAGTAAACATTTTGATCCCGTGACGCGCCCAGAAATAGACATAGCCAGAGATCTTGCCGGTTTGGTTGAAGGTCTCGTAGGCCCACGAGGCGTGGGAGAAAGCATACGAGGGCTTAGCAAGATTCTGCCGCGAGAGGAGCTAGCCTTCAAGATTGCGGAGGAAATCGTATATGGTAAGTTTGGTCGCTTCGGGGCGCAGGCTGCGGCTGAGCAGGCTGTGAGGACAGCTTTGGCTATATTGACCGAAGGAATAACCGCCGCGCCTTTGCAGGGCGTGGCTCGGGTTGTTATTAAAGAGAATCCGGATAAGAGCAAGTATTTGGCCGTGTATTTTGCTGGTCCTATAAGGTCAGCTGGTGGAACTGATCAAGCACTGACGCTGGTCATTGCCGATTTTGTTCGCAGATTACTTGGTCTGGACCGATACAAGCCTTTGCCTGATGAAATCGCGCGTTTTATTGAGGAACTGCGTCTCTACGAGCGTTCTGTTGGTAGGTTTCAATACAGGGTTTCAGATGATGAAGTGAAAAACGCTTTGGAATTGCTTCCAGTTGAAGTCACTGGAATTGAATCTGACCAATTTGAAGTTTCGTCCTTCCGCAATTTGCCTCGCGTTGAGACGAATCGTGTTCGAGGAGGTGCCCTCAGGGTCGTTAACGATGGGATTATCGGTCGCTCCACCAAGACTTGGACAGTTATAGAAAAGCTTGGCATCGAAGGCTGGGATTGGCTCAAACGAGTTCGGCAGATTCAGGAGAAGAAAAGCGTCGGCTTCATGGAGGACGTCATAGCTGGAAGACCTGTGTTTTCATTCCCTTCGCGCTCAGGCGGCTTCAGGCTTCGTTATGGGAGAGCTAGAAACACAGGACTTGCAGCGTTAGGCGTGCATCCTGTCACAATGCTAGTGCTTCAGCGTTTCATGGCGGCAGGCACCCAGCTTCGAATCGAAGCTCCGGGAAAGGCAGGCGTGGTCCTCCCAGTAGACGGTATTGAAACGCCAGTTGTGCGCCTTAAGGATGGCTCCGTTGTCCGTGTGTCGTTGGAGAATTTCGAGAGCGTTAAGGATCAGATTGACCGTGTACTCTTCGTAGGCGATATCTTAGTTAGTTTTGGCGACTTTTTGTACAACAATAAGCCTTTGTATCCCTCAGGCATTACTGAGGAATGGTGGGCTCAAGAGCTAAGAACTGTAATTCAGCGAAATTTCAATAACAACTTAGAAGAGGCTGCATCCAAGCTTCAGCTGTCTCCGACTCAACTCGGCAGGCTGGTGAGTGGCGGATTAGCTGCACCCATTAGCGGTCGTGAAGCTTTGACCTTGTCCTCACATCTTCGCGTTCCACTTCATCCCAGCTACACGTATTTCTGGAAAAGCCTCTCTCTAGAAGAACTGATCCATCTGCGGAATTGGCTTCTAGGCTCACAAGTTAATGTTGAGTCCAACGTTGTGCATGAAATAGCTGGGAACAGAGAAGAGTCCGTGAAAAAACTGTTGGAAAAGCTCTGCTTGCCGCACCAAGTGAAAGACGACAAAATAATAATCACAGCAGATCACGCCGAGGTTTTCGCAGCGTGTCTGGGCTGGAATGTTCCTGATTTTAGGCATCCAGAGTCCGAAGATGTTCTCCAGACAATACATCAGCTTTCAGGCGTAGTTGTCAGGGAGAAAGCGCCGGTCTTTCTTGGCGCAAGGATGGGGCGTCCTGAGAAGGCAAGGCGGCGGGAGATGCGCCCGTTGGTTCATGCGTTGTTTCCAGTTGGCTTGTCTGGCGGCAGTCATCGCAATCTGATTGATGCTATGGGAAAAGGCGGCGTTTCTGTGGACTTGACTAGGCGGCGATGCGCAGCCTGCCACGAGTTAACTTTCAGGTTGCTGTGTCCAAAATGCAATGTTGAGACAGCGCTTGAAAAATTGTGTCCGCAGTGCAAGCGGGTTGTGAAAGAAGATGCGTGCCCGGCTTGTGGTGCCTCTGCCAGAAGTTTTGAAAGACAACTGGTGGACTTGAGGCAGCTGATAAACGAAGCGTGTGAAAGATTGAACGTTTCGCCGCCAGACTTGGTGAAAGGCGTCAAGGGCTTGACGAATGAAACCAAAACTTCTGAAATATTGGAGAAGGGAATCCTAAGAGCCAAGCATGACCTCTCAGTGTTTAAGGACGGCACCATAAGATTTGATGCCACAAATGCGCCCCTGACTCATTTTAAACCTGCAGAGATTGGCGTGTCAGTTGAGAAGCTTCGGGAGCTGAGTTACCTTTACGACCAGCAGGGCGAGCCTTTAGCTCGTTCAGATCAGATTTGCGAGTTGAAGGTTCAAGACGTGGTTATACCAAGAAGGTGCGCTGACTACTTTGTTCACGTGGCCTGTTTTGTTGATGAATTGTTGGAGAAAGTGTATGATTTGCAGGCTTATTTTAATGTCAAGGGCGTTAGCGACCTAATTGGGCATCTGAT
>Ga0315314_1003588_pt1 | contig 12027 bp, 18 predicted proteins | sample TDP9_MG_FD_203631 | JGI IMG/M metagenome (GOLD analysis project Ga0315314, IMG submission 203631) | Freshwater sediment microbial communities from Lake Towuti, South Sulawesi, Indonesia - TDP9 | ecosystem: Environmental > Aquatic > Freshwater > Lake > Sediment | place: Indonesia: South Sulawesi...
ATCCACTGAAATGGTTAACGTGTTCTCTGTTGCATGTAGCTTAATATCTTCCTTTTCAACTCCTGGCAACTCGGCTATAACTTTGATTTCGCCATCGGTGCTTATCACGTCCACTAGAGGCTCGCGTTCCTCCTTCACGTCGAGGCTAGGTCTCGTGACCCCATAGGGCTCAGGTTTGAGGGTGGGCTTCACGTTACCGAATTCCCTTATTCTTGGTTTCCCGTCTGGACCGATCGTCATGCTGTAGCCGTAGACGAAGGGTCCCCACTCCCGTACAGTGGTGCCGTCTGGAAGTTTGCGTTCCCGTGTATAATCCTTCGGGAGGCGAGCAGTGAACTCCTTAAACTCTCTCTCCATCATCTCTTCCATGTCCTTAATCATTTCGTCGATGTCTCCGAAGAACCAGCTTCTAAAGTAGGGTGCGCGACGCATCCTCCTCCTAAACCATTCTGGAAAATACTCCCAAGACACAACCCTCACCTCCATCAAAAGGTGAAAACTACCGGATTATAAAATCTTTCGATTTGTAAAACTCGGTAGTTGAGAGGGATGGTTATTGCGTAATAAAATAATTTTTGTAGACCGGTATACCCGGGGGAGGGGGGACTAGACAGTCCTAGACAGGCTTGTACAATGAGGACATTCTCTCTTTCTAGACCTCTATAGACCCCCCTCTAGGATTCTGCGTTGTTGTAGTGTGTGGCTGGCTTCTCGTGGGGATGTGCTTGTGGCGGGGAGTTGGTTCTCTGCCTATAGGTGTAGGCGTGGTGTGGCCAGCAAACCTTGTGTCGGCGAGGCAGTATTAGACGAGGCTCCTACTGTTACGTTATTTGCACACACTCTATAATTTTCGATGAGACCTAGTAGGTTTGTCCAAACCTGACATATTGGGATTTTTCCTTTTCATATGATGTAAGATATCCCCGCAATTTTCCACTTTTTTCTGTTAGTTTTGTATCTATTTAACGAACTATCGCATTGTTAGGATCCACTTTAGGTCTTCAAATGGTCTGACAAAATCTAATATTTTTTCTAGGAGGTCCTCATCATCTGAGAATCTGAACGTTGTTCTGTTGATAGGAGGAAGGCGAAAGATTCCTTTTTCGAGCATGACTGATAGTTTTGCTTCATCCTTGACAAATATCCCTGTCTTCCAACTTATTTGAGGTAACATTGCAATCAGGGTTGTTTCCACGATGACACCTCCTACGTCATCTTCAATTATCGCCACGATAACGTCCGCTTCCTTTGCCAGGCTCGCAACTTTAAGAAGTAAACTTAAGGGTTGCTCTATATCGATGTCCTCTGCAAGAAAAGCTAGCCAACCCTCTTTGTTCAAAACCTTACGAACAAGTTTGAGTCTTTTCTTGTATTCTGGCTTGTATGATCCCAATATCAGAATTGTAAGAGGTTTCGCTCCTATTTTTGCTAAGATTCTCTCAGCGATTTCTCTGTATTTCTTACCTGGAGGGGCACTGATTTTCTTCACGCGGAGTTCACCATTAACTTAAGATTTATTAAGTTAATCCTCATCAATTACTGCATGTAAGTGGTGATGAGCGTGAGCATAATAACTGATATGCGGAGTTTAGAAATAAAAAGGCTTGCCGAAACCGCTGGGGCAATGGCCAACACTCTTCGTCTGGCCATCATGATAGCTTTACTTGACACTGAAAATCAATCTTTCAGCGAACTGCTTGACACCTTTCAGATAAACCCCAATTCGCTAAACTACCACCTATCCAAACTTTTAAAAGCGGACCTAATCGAAAGAAAAAGGACTGTAAAGGTAGCATTAGAAGAAAAGTATTCTTTTTACAAGTTAACAGCAAAAGGAAAAGAACTACTTCATTCTTTAGACGTATTTCCAACCGTTCTGAGGGCTATTGTCAACTCGGTGAAGCTTGATTGGCCCATCAAAGTACAGCGAACGCGCCTTACAACGTTGGCGTAAAGGAGGTGAGAAGGGTTGGGTAAAAAAGAAAAAAGTTCGTGTACGATCGAGATCAGCAAAGACCCAGACACTGGAAGACCCATCTTTGAGTTTTCAGAGGACAGTGAAGCTTGTCGCGAGGTGGTAAGTGCCTTAACCGGAAAAGAAGAGATCATCATTCGGGCTCCTCCAAGTGTTTATGAAGCTGTAATAAAAAAGAAGAAAGACTAACAGATGATCCTGCCTCATTTTTTTACACATAGAAAGCGTAAGTTTAGGAAAGTAAGGGAGAACCTAAACCACAAACTCCATGTATCAGCTTGGTGATGAACAAAATCTCCTCTTAGCGCACCACCAACAAGAATATTCGCACACGCCTCATCAACTCAAGCTCCTCAGCTGGTTAACTGTCCCCAAGAAGGTACCGTCGAGAAGGTACGTTTCTGCGTTATCGATATCCACACTTCCAGAACGCAAAACAGGACCGATGAACTCCCTAGACCTCGCGTCCTTACCCATTCCCCTCTTGTTGACAGACTGACCCCCAAGAAAATCGTTGAAGGAAGGTACGATAAACAACCGCGAAGACCTCAGCCTTATGCCAAAGCGGTCCCGTAGTGAAGCCACAGAATCCGCACCACCTCTAACACCCACACGCTTCAGAGCAGATCTCACCAATCGTGCACCGTCGAGTTCAGTCTTTACCCAAACCTGCCTTGTTATTTGAAAGCCTAAGGGGTCACGGAAGGCAACCATAGGATGAACATGTCCGATGACGAGGCTACGGCATCCTAAAAGTTCCGGAGCAGGCCAAGCATGCCCGTGGAATAGCCCGAAGTTCCCAAGAACAACTCCCGCTGAGGATACGATTTTTACGGATTCGGGTAGGAGGGGCTCAAGGTTTCCGTCATGATTCCCAGGTACAACCTGAATGTCAGAAACCTTTTTAACGAGGGATTCAAAAAAGTCTGGAACGTCACGCCACTCTTCCATCTCCACTTTCGCGACCGTGTGTTTCACGTCACCTAGAAAGATCAACTTTGTTGGCTTGTGTAATTCGATGAGTTGAAGCATCCTACTCAGAATTTTTGGCGTTTGAGAAGGAACATGGATACCTTGCTCCGCCAAAGCCACCTCCCAACCGATGTGGAGGTCCGCAACCACCAAAACTCGCTCGGATTCCCTTCGCAACAACAAGGCTGGAAAAGGTCTTATCGGCATCAAACCACAATGGCGCTCCTGATCATAAGTGTGTCTCCCTAAGTTAAAACTAAAGCGCTAGGAGTTCTTTGATGCGTTCATACAGCGTAGTGTTGGCGGCGGCGATGAAGGATACTCGTTGGGTAGCCTCTAAGGGAACATTTATTTTTGTTCCCTCCGGCGTAACCATTACTCCTCCAGCTTCCCGCAAGATGAGGTAGGCGGCGGCGACGTCGGTGACTCGCAGTTTGCCTCTTAGGTCGATGAAGGCGTCGGTGTTTCCGTCGGCAACGTAGCAGATCTCTAGTGCGTTGGCTCCAAAGTGGCGGAGGTGTTTCGTTTCTCTCAGCACGGGTGTTAAACGGGGGATGAGTTCCCCTATCTTGAACGTGTTGAAGTCAATGCCCACGACGGCTTCTTCCAGCGAAGATGTTGAGGACGGCTTGATTTTTTCTCGGTTTCGGAAGGCTCCGTGACCTTGCCTCGCAGTGTAGGTTACGTTGTGGAACAGGTCGCATACGAGGGCGGCCTCTACGTCTTGAAGGTAGGGTGCTCTCGACACGGCAATGGATACGGCCATGAAGGGCAGTCCGCGGATGGCGTTGGTGGTTCCGTCTAGCGGGTCGGCGGTGAGGTAAAGGTTGGAGGGTTTTGGGCCAATTTCTTTGGTTCCGCCTTCTTCGCTGATGAGGGTGCAGGAAACGCCGTGATCCTTCAAGGTGTTGATTAGAGTCTCTTCAGCGACCAAGTCTATCTTTCTTTTGATGTCTCCGCCAGCGCCTATGCCAAAGCCAACGCTTGCATCAGCTGATCCGAAAAGGGGAAGAACCTCCTTCCTTATTCGTTGAGAGCATTTTTGGAGCAGATTCAGCCAGTCTGTCATCCACATGACCTCATTTGTCGGTTCATCTAAGGCTTGGATAAGCAGGATTATAGGTGTTTTCGTAGGCTTTTAAGCGTGAGCATGAGATCGTGCTGTCTTTTGCCTTTTCTATGAGATGCGCACACGCATACCTCTATAACCGAAAAATATGCGTCAGCGGAAACTTAAGTAAGAGTTAATTAAAGAGGTGGGTAAGATTTCTTATGGCGGGGGTTGCCAAGCCAGGTTAAAGGCGTAGAGTCGCGATAAACGACGCGGTTGCTTCAGGAGCCTATCCCGTAGGGGTTCGTGGGTTCAAATCCCACCCCCCGCACCAAAAATCGCGGCTGGCGTTTAAATTCTCGGTTTTCAGTATTTTTTGTGAAAACTTGCTCCATCATCAAGAAATATTAAATCCCAGCTATGAAGCTTTTTACACTTTTTGTGGCGATGGCTTTCCATTGGTCTTTTTTATTGAGAGCAGTAATGTTTAAATAGTAGATGTATGATGTTTCTAACATAGTGTTAGAAAAGTATAATCAAAAGTTAGAAATGGATAATGGGGTGTTTGAATGTTTGAGAAGAATGAGATGATTAGAAGTTGGCAATACACCTTGTTCATACTAGGAGTGGCACTGTGTTTGCTAGGAGCCCTTTTGATAGTAGTGGGAGAGGGATTTTTGGCGGAGAACCATAGTGGCATTGCAATTGTGGTAGGAATATCTGGAATCGGTCTAATGGCGCGCGCACGGAATCGCGGAAAGAAACAAGGATAGCGGGATAATCAAAAGGGTGATGGTATGACTGATCTAATGTGGCCGATTACAAGCGTTGGGATAGCAGCCATAATCGTTTTGATCGCAATTTTGTTATTCTGGAAAATATACAAAGAAAGAAAATCAGGCTTTCCAATGCAGGATGAGCGAACTTTAAAGATTGTTGGAAAGGCAGCAACCTACTCTTTATACATGGGCTCATATTTCATCATAGCGGTTCTCTTTGTGCTTCTTATTGGAAAAGAATTTTACGGTTTGCCTGAGGTTGAAGCTGGTTATCCGCTAATAGCGGCACTGTTAGTCTATAACGTGTCTTTTCTTGTGTTACGCTGGTATCTCGGAAGAAAAGGAGAATAATGATGAAGTTTAGAACAAGAATTAAAGAACTAAGGGCGAGATACGATTTAACACAGGACGATCTAGCGAGAAAAGTTGGGGTAAGAAGAGAAACCATACTTTACCTCGAAAAAGGCAAATACAATCCCTCACTAAAGCTAGCTCACGACATAGCCAAGGTTCTAAAAACAACTATAGATGACTTGTTCATTTTTGAAGATTAAGAAATGGCTGACGAATATTGTTCAAAACGCGTCAAAATGAAGCATTCTGAATTTTTCAAGAGATAGAAAAAAGAGGGTTCTACGGGAGATTTCGCCACACGGACTGCGAAGTGCAAATTCCATCGGCACTTCCAAACAAATCTACAATTTGATTTCAGGACCCACATAAAAATCCGAGAATTTAAACCGAGATTTAAACCTAACTCCCCGCACCAGAACTTAGTTAAGCCAGTTTACGGTTATTCTCTGAAAACGTCATGATGGTAAGCTCTGATGGGTTTCGAAATCCTTTAAAGATGGGTGGGATTGTAATATTTTGGTTGCCCTGGGGTTTGTGCCTCGGTGGCCTAGCTGGTTAGGGCATCGCCTTGGTAAGGCGGAGGTCGCGGGCTCAAATCCCGCCCGAGGCTCCAACTATATCTAACCTGAGGAAACCATGATTTGATGATGGAACCGTCGATGGTTGTAGTGGGGCACGGCTTTATTGGCCATATCCTTGCTTTATGCCATGAAGACTCGGGAGAAAATTTGGCAGGAGGATTTGTGGATCTTAGGGATTCTAACATCCTGTCCAGCCCCTCTGTTGGCGGTAGAGTGCGGTATCTTCATGCATTAGGGTACAAATCTGCAATGAAGGGCGGTAAATAAAAGGTTCGTTTTCAATTCATATATATCCAATCTAGTCCTCTTTATGTGACCTTTATGTGGATGTCTAATAGGCGGAGGCCCTCTTTACTCACGGTGAAGCCATGATGCACTTTATGTGGGATGAAAACGAGGTCTCCCTTTCTAAGCTCCCGTTTTTCTTCGCCAACAGTGACCAGGCAGCCTCCTTCAACGATATAGTAAAAACAATCTTCGTCGTCATGTTTATGGAGTTGTTCGACAAGGCCTGGAGGATAGGTGTTCTTGCCAGCAAAGTTAAACCGGATTTTATCAGAGCATGTGAAGTGCATTGGCTCCTCTTTTCCTTCATAAACATTTACTACTTTCATAGTGTCCCCACATCGAACAGTAACTAGTTAGTAGTATATTAAAATTGTCTCATCATCAACAGATTCGCGCGCTAAAGCTAAAAAGTTGAAAGACAAGGAGCTGTTGATAGAGAAGCAAATACAAAAGTTTCTTGAATCGCTGTCAGGAGATAACCTAGCTTTAGGTCTACCTAGTGCAGGGATTCCAGTTATGGCAACGCTTCCCACAACTGTTTTACTAAAGAAAAACGATTAAACTAGAAGAATACCGCAAAACCCCCTTTTATTTCCGTGTTGATGGGACATAGGGAATGATAAAGTTTATAACCACACAAGCGAGCCCAAGGGTATAGGTGGTTCAAACGTCCACATCCGAACTTCTAGAGAAAATAGAGAAAACCGCATACAACTATGAAAAAGTCTACCACGGGTGCTCTCAGTGCGTGTTGAAGGCGCTTCAAGAACACCTCCAGCTGGGTGATGGTGACGCGTTTAAAGCAGCCAGCGCCCTCGCTGGAGGAGTCGCCCGAATGGGAGAAACCTGCGGAGCACTGACGGGCGGGATCATGGCGATAGGGCTGGCGTACGGAAGGGAAAAACTGGAAGAAGCAAAGCTTTCACCACAATACGCAAAAGCCATGGACCTCGCAGTAAACCTATACCAAAGATTTGAAAAGGAGTTTGGAAGCGCCAAATGCTGGGACATTCAAAAGTCTCTGTTCGGAAGATCCTTCGACCTTAAAAACCCAACGGAACGTGAAGAATTCGTAAAGGCGGGGGGCTATGAAAAATGCTCAGAAGTCGTTAGAAAAGCCGCGCGACTTGCAGCCGAAGTGATCCTAAAAGACAGAATCCAACAATAGGCTAAGCTCACTCGTTTAGAACACCATTTCGTTAAGATTGCGAGAGCGCTGATGCACTCTTATAAAGGCGATTGAATAACACAGCATAATCAACTAGGGGTGCACAGGTTGTCTACATCAGCTTTTCAAAGCTATCTTGAAAACATTGAACTTCAAAAATTCCTGGAGAAACTTGGGGTTTCGAACGTGAACCTACTTACCGAAGAGATTAAGCACTTCACTGAGAAGGAGGCGGAGCGAAGAGACCATGTCGTCTTAAGCTACTTTGGCGAAGAAGGAGTAAACCGCATCGTTGAATCCATCGTCGGCTGTTTGCTTTCACCGCCAACACTGAGAAGAAACGCCAAGGTCTTGGATGTGGGCGCTGGCTCCGGCTTCTTCACAGTAAAGGTCGCGGATAAAATGCGCCTGCACCTACCTAAGGCATTCTTCTACGCCATGGACATCACGCCAGCGATGTTGCAAGTTCTAGCAAGAAAAACCTCTGAGGTTATACCCTTCTTAGGAATCGCGGAGAACATCACTGGAAGCATAGAATATGCCAGAAAGTATATAGGGGTTCCTAAGAAATTTGATGCTATTTTCTCAACCCTAACGCTGCACCACTGCTTAAACATAGAAGGGGTGTTCAGAAGCATCAAAGGCGCTCTAAAAACTCATGGAAAAGCCGTGGTCATCGACCTTTGTAAGCATCCCTTTAAAGAGTTTAGGGAAGAAATGGGAGACATACACCTCGGGTTCGATTCAGACAATATTAAGGAGACCATCGAAAAACATTTCTCTCAAGTGCAAGTGGAGAAGATGCCCGGTATTTGCTGCGAAAGCTCCGGTCGATCAACAGAGCTCTTCAGGGCTTTCATGACACCATGAACGGTTGACTCTGAAACCATTTAAACCCATTAAGAATTTACTTTATATACAACGTGGGGAAACCATGATGTTGACGAGGGAGTTGTTGTGGATTTTGAGCCTTGGTTGTACCTAATCGTTGTGGTGGCCGCGATTTCAGTGGCTTTGCTCTTACTTTATGCTATGAGGGCTGGAAGGAAAGAGAAGAAAGAGCCGTTGGAGGCTCCTCCGGCGGTTGAAGAAAGATGGCCTCCCTTAAAGATGGAGCGTAGCGTTATGCCCGATGAGGCTAAGAGGGCGAAGGACGAGCTTAGGACGTTGGATCTGGAAAGGGAGATTCTTAGTTTTGCTATACGACGTCTCTACGAAGCTCAAGCGGAGGGAAAAATAAGTGAAGAGGAACGGGAGTTCCTAGCCCGCAGATACAAATCTAGAATGATGAAAATTAAAGAAAACCTTTCACGCAGCGAGTCGTTGGTGGCACTGCATGAACTGGAGGCCATGCGAGGAGACCTCTTCAAGCTGTTTAGTGAGCGTTTTGATGAAATAAACAAAAAAATCGATGAGGTAAGGTCACGTGTTGAAGTCAAGCCGGTAGAGGAAGTGCCAGTTCCCTCTCCTCCACCCCCGTCTGAAAAGGAAAAAAGGAGGGTGCGGAGACGCCCCCGTCCACCGACTAAAACCGAGGCGGAAAGGAGAATTGAGGAAATTAGGGCGGAGGTAGAGAAGGTTCTGGAAAGGCTCGGGCAGATTGAGGTTGAGGCGTGAAAGCGTGGGTTGGAGAGAGGAAGCTAAGAAAAGAGCCGCCCTGGAAGCAGTGAAGCATGTTAAAAACGGTTTTGTATTGGGCCTAGGCAGTGGCAGCACAGCGGCATGCGCCATCCAAGAGATGGGAAGAAGAATTAAGCAAGAGGGTTTACGAATTTTAGGGGTTCCAACATCCTATCAAGCCTTGTTAGTGGCGGTGGATTGCGGCATTCCACTCACCACCTTAAACGAACACCCACAACTCGACCTCACCATCGACGGCGCGGATCAGGTTAATGGCAGCTTGAACTTGATCAAGGGTATGGGTGGAGCCCTAACACGAGAGAAAATTGTTGCTTCCGCATCAAAACAGCTCATAATCGTGGTGGATGAAACGAAGTTGGTGGAAAGGCTGGGAACCAATCATCCAGTGCCCGTAGAGGTGCTACCCTTCGCCTTGCCAACGGTTATGTTGAAAGTGCGGGAGATGGGGGGAAAGCCTGTTTTACGAGAGGGGAAGGGTAAGGCTGGCCCCGTTGTAACGGACAACGGGAACCTCATCATCGATGTTGACTTCGGACCCATCAACACGCCGAAGAAGCTGGATTCACAGCTTGAATCAGTTCCAGGCGTGATAGAAACTGGCTTGTTTGTTGAAATGGCCGACATCATTTACGTAGGCAAGCCAACAGGGGTTCAAAGGCTCGAAAGAAAGTAGCGTTTGCTGGAAAAGGGCTAAATGGTTCTGTTATGCTCGGCTTATGGACAATTGACAAAGTGAAGAGCCGTGCAAAAAGAGCCCTACAAGGTTCTTTTAAGAATGATAAAGGTGCAAGTAAAAGAAACACAGCATCTGCCATAAATAGTTAAATTTATGTCTAAACAAATACCTCGTGGTGCCGGGGTAGCCTAGCCTGGTTAGGGCGCCAGACTCATAATCTGGAGAACAAGAAACGAGGCATTATAGCGCCTGATGTCCAGAGGTCGTGGGCTCGAATCCCAGAGCGAGAATCCCGCCCCCGGCACCAAAAATTTAAAAGCTCAACATGTTTCGAATCGTCATGTCACTGTATTTTGGGCTTAAACCCATTTTGTTCTTATTTCTTTATTTTGTTTCAGGTGGGCGTCATCAGTTACGATATGGTCTGAGGCTGTTTCTATTGCCGATGCGGCGACTATTGCATCAGCTGTTGGAAGCTCAGCGTATTGACATCTTAATTGAGCTGCCGCTATAGCTATGGAAGAGGTAAGCTCAACGATCTTGAGCTTTGACTTTAAAATGGCGTTAACTCTGAGCTCAGCGACTTCCCTTCCGAGCGTTTGATACTCAAATTTATAGAGTTCATGAATTACTATGGTTGGAACAAACCCTTCATTTCCTTCGCGTTGAAGATCGTAAAGAATTCTTCTGCTCCTCCCTTTCATGTTCTCATTAGCCAGAAAGTGCAGGATGAAGAATCCAGTGTCGATGACAGCTCTCATTTAGTAACGATCCTGCGCTCTCATTTTATCTAACATTCTAAAAGCCTCTTCTAAACTAATTTTGCCAGCGTCTACTCCTGCTAAGTCTTCAATTAAAGGGATTGGCTTAAAAATTATCCCCTCTGAGCCTTCCTCCACAACCATCTTCATACCTTCAACGATTCCATATTTTCTTCTGTACTTAGCCGGAATCGTTACTTGTCCCTTCCTAGTTACAACTACCTCCATAATCAACGCCGCACTACAAATCAATCTAGTAGTACTTAAATCTTATGTACTACATTGAAAACTCTAATTCCCTAAGCTCTAATATTCACTGAAGTCGCCTCTAACCATTAACGATGAAGCTCGCATGGATTCGAATTCCCCTGGCATGGGAAGTAGTGGGTATTTGTTGCGGTCAAGATATAGCTCGTTTCTCTTTTTTTGATCGTTTTCTGGCTGCTTGACCGAGCTCTCGAATGGTCTTCTGGAAGACATCCCTCTCTTTGGTGAGGATTTCGACGGAATTTGCGAGTTTCTCTCTTTCTACAAGCAAGTCTTCTACTTCCCCTTGAAGTTCTAAGACTCTGCGTTTCGACTCGTTTCTCTCCTCAGCTAGGTTTGCAACCTCTTTTCTAAGCGCCTCTACCTCCTTGGCTAGGACCTCCACCTGCTCCTTCAACTTGTCTCTTTCTCTTTCCAGCTCCTCGTACTTCGACTTCCGAACCAGACCTAAAGCCACGAAAACTCCTCCAACAGCAAAGGAAGCCCCCGCCGGGACTTGAACCCGGGTTCTTTGGCTTACAAAGCCAACGCCTTAACCAACTCGGCTACGGGGGCACGCCCATTTAAAACATTAAGGTTCCATGAATTAAGCCATTCGGAAGAAAAAATTGAGAAAATGACGAACACGATAAATTGTGGGTTAAAATCTTGCTAAGGCTCCATTTTTGGGATTGTCAGCGGCACAAAACCTAACTTTGCAGAGATTTTCTCTACATATCTGCGTGTTTTCGTCTTAAAACTTAAACGAACTTTGAGGCATATATCGAAGGGGGAGATAATTTGTCCCGCGTCTCAGTTGAGCTAGAGTATTTGCGTAAAAAGGCAAGGTATTTTCAACGTTGGCAGATCGTTGGGTTGGCTATGATTCTTTCTGGCTTTGTTATCATGGTTATCACTAATTTTTTTGTGCCCGTTCTTGTCCCCTTTAGCACTGAGCACTTCTTAAACCTCCTGATGACCGGAAGCATAATGATTTTCTTGGGTATCATCATCGCCCTTTATTACTCAAGAAAACTATCACAGTTCATTACCCAATGGTCAAGGGTTGTGGAGGAATTAGAGAAAAGAGTGAAGGAGATGGAAGATTAAGGAGGTATCCAACGAAACAGAAGCAGTAAACTGATGTTTCAAAATGAATCTGTAGAACATATTATAGATTCGGAAGAATTAAATCTAAAATTGAAGAACTTCAATGAGGTGAAAAATATGAAAAATAGAAAAAGTGCAGTTCGATTCATATTGGTAACAACATTATTGTCTTTGGCCTTCAGTTCCGTTGCCGCAGCTGAGCTTCGTCATGCTTGGGAACTTAAGTACGAGGGACTTTATATAGAATGCTATGCGCCATACCAAGCCTATCCTGGCGACACCATTACGATTAGACTAATAGTCGATGCTTTACAGGACCTTCGCGACACCAACGTAACTCTTTGGTTCTTTGGCTCCAAGGCTCTGGGACATGGCGAGTGGTCCACACGCATCATCGTTGTTGATAACTATGATTTATCGTCTGG
>Ga0315314_1003589_pt1 | contig 12022 bp, 10 predicted proteins | sample TDP9_MG_FD_203631 | JGI IMG/M metagenome (GOLD analysis project Ga0315314, IMG submission 203631) | Freshwater sediment microbial communities from Lake Towuti, South Sulawesi, Indonesia - TDP9 | ecosystem: Environmental > Aquatic > Freshwater > Lake > Sediment | place: Indonesia: South Sulawesi...
CCGACGTGGCTCGATTTCATAACCCCCCTCGCCATGAGGTACACCACCGCCGAGTTGTAGAGGAAGTAGAGGATCGCCACCAGGCCCAGGGGCATGAGGAAGAACCACGAGAACCTCAGGGGCTTGACGAGCATCACCGCCGCCGTCAACGTGAAGATGGCCGCCGAGGCCCCCACCATGCTCACCTCTGGGCCGTAGAAGGGCACGCTCAGGAGGAAGGAGACCGCGCCCCCGAGGAAGAAGGCGGCGACCGTCCTCCCGGCCCCCACCTCCTCCTCCAGCGTGTTCCCGAAGACGTAGAGGAAGAGCATGTTGCCCAGGAGGTGGGCGAGGTCGGCGTGGACGAAGAGGGCCGTGAGGGGGGTCCAGACGAAGCCCTGGAGGAAGGCGGCTCCGCTGAAGGCGAGGTATGCGTTCACAAACCCCGGGTCCACGTACCAGCCGTAGAGACTGACGGCCGCGCAGAGCAGTATGAGCAGGTTGGCCTTCCTCAAACCCCACCACCGGACTCGGCCTGATGGTCTACCAGCCGGAGAAGATATATCCTTTTGCCCGGGAAACGCGGGGAAACGACGCTCAGGGCTCGCCAAAGGATATGCCCAGCCGCGAAACCTAGAGGACCGGCGGGGATGCGAATTGGTTGAGAAGGGCAGGTCCGATCCGCGATGTGGCCGTCGGCGTCGTCAACCCCAGCATCTACGGGCACTTCGCGGAGCACCTCAATAGAGGAACTTCGCGGGTCCTCGATATCTTCCTTCAGGAACGGTGTTTCGCGCCCGTTAAATAGGCGGCCGGCCGAACCAGAGTCAGCCGGAACCGTCAATCCCTGGGCGAGACTTATGGCGATACTGTGGTCTTGCAAGGGCTGCTCCCACTACGAGGAGGGGAAAGGGTGTACGAAGGAGAGCGGGTGCGACTACATCCCCGCCATGGCTAGGCTGGAGAGGATCCTAAGCGAAGAGTTCCGCGGCCACGGTCCAGAGCACCCTCCAACCGGAGAACCGGAAAAGCGCCGTGAGACGCTGCGCGGGTGAGCATAAGCCGGCAACCGCACATCACTCTCACGTCAAGAACTTGGTGACGCTGTTGCTCATGAGACGCTTATGATGCTGTTCCTTCACATGGACGCTATTTTTGGACTTCGGTCCATGCTGGCTCGGACTTGAAGGAACAATAAAAGGTTTGGTTGTATAATTTTCTCTTAGGAGTGTAAATCTTCCTGCCGACGAAGGGCTTAGATTGCGTATATATGTCTATATGCTCAGTGCCGTATCGTATAACTTCGTCTCTCGGATCTCCACATATATTGTACACCCATAGTTTAACGTCTATATCCGGTTCCAGATAGTCCGGAAAGGGCACCACCAGCCTCCTGTGCCCATCATAGAGACCCTCGGGTGCAGCCATGAGCTCCTCCCCATCCCCTGTCCAGTTGACGGGAACCCATCCATAAACGCGGTCAAAGTCGGCTTCGACCATGTTCCCATTTCTATTGAACATAAACCAGTATGCGCCGCCCCAGTATGTCTGAGCGACTATTTGGAGGCCCTCAATGTCGGATCTAAACTTGGCAAGGGTGGTTCCCTGGGCGTGTCCAAGATGCCACTCTTTCCTTATCCTGCCCGTTAACGCGTCGAGGAAGTAAAATCCACCGTCTTGGTTTGCTATGACCAAGTCGGGCCCAGGTTCCTCGTCAATCTCACCGATTACTGCACTATCACAGTGATCGGAGAGATTTATTACCCAGAGGGGTTTGCCGTCCTGATCGATCACCGCGTCGCCCGCGAATACTTCGTCTTTCCCATCTCCATCCACATCGCAAGGCACTACAAAATGTGGAAGTCTTCCGGTATATGACCAGAGCTGATTTAAGTCCTTGTCATAAGCCCACAGGTTATTGTATCGATCCTTTAAGGTGAATTCCTGTGGCCAGCGTGAACCAGATAGGTTACATATCGTTATTGAGTCGCCTTGCGTCTCGGGGAAGGAGGGGGGAGAACCGAATCCATAGCCAGTCCGCGATTTGGGAGTCCGTTCTTCAGCCCTTACCTCACCCGTTGCACCGTCCGCGATGAAGATTTTAAAATCTCTGCAGAAGATGATCTCGCACTTTCCATCTTTGTCAATGTCATACACCTGAATTGGTATGTCTGAGGTTGTTCTAAAGTTTCTTAAATCCGGTTTTCCGATCTGCCACAGAATCTTCCCCTCCAAATCGATGGCGGTCAAACAGGTTATCATGTGTTCATTCCGGCCAATATCCATTTTTTGAGCCATCACAAATTCTACATTTCCGTCGCCGTTTATGTCTCCCATCCTGAGGTTTCTCCCGGCGTAATCGCCAAGAACTATTCTTTTGTACAAAACCGCTTTCGGATAGGTCTTTGAAGGAGGGCTTCGATCCGGGTTGAGATTCACACCCGAGGGAACCCCGCGTTTCAATCTTAACGCGTCGAACCATACCATGCCCTTGCCCTGTCCCCTTAGGCTTAACTGCAACCAGTACGCGCCGTGCGGCACCGAGAAGAAACCATTCATCTCTCTCCAATCCCATGTGCCGGCAATCTCGAGTTTTCCAGCCTTCCATGACTTGAGGACGGTTACCTTAAATGGCTCTGATGGATCGCCGACAGGTGGACCGGATATCGGGACCTCTCGGAACTCTAAGTCTAGAGGAGTCAGAGATACCATTGCAAAACTTTTGCGGTCATAAAATTGGCTTTTAAGCGCGGCGCTGATTACGAAATACTCCTTCGGTTTAACCCTGATCAGCTCATTTTGTGTCAGCGACCATTTTTCACTGCTTAAGTTAACGATCTTCAAGGAGCCTGGTTCAGAATCGTGGGAGTCCTTGGGGTCAAATGACGCCCTTAGTGAACCCTCACTCTCAGACCAGGCTGTCCATTCACTGAGTCCCCCCTTTATTGAGGGGTTGAGAACCAAATTCTCATTCTCCATACAGACACTTCCAAGGCACGCGTCTACGTGAAGACGACTAATATGCTTTTACCTAACCACGCAGAAAACTCTTCTACTCAAATGCACTCACTCACATTGGGGGCTCTGGAGGAAATCCGCCATGACCCAGCCCAACATCCTGCTCATCACCACCGACCAGCACAACGCGGAGATCCTGGGGTGCGCGGGCAATCCCGTGGTGAGAACCCCCAACATCGACCGTTTGGCGGCAGGGGGGATGGTGTTTGACGCGGCCTTCACGTCGTGTCCTATCTGTACGCCCGCGCGTACCAGCATCTTCACGGGCCAGTATGGCCAGCGTCACGGGGTCACGTACAACATCAACATACGGCAGGACAGGCCGGCGCCCCCTCACCACACGGGGCTGGCCGCGGACGCCACCGCGTTCCCCAAGGTCCTGGCGGCCCACCACTACCACACCTCCCTCATTGGGAAGCTGCACGCCAAGCAGGCCGGTGTGAAGAACTTCGGCCTACGGCTCATGAAGCTGGCCGAGGGCAAGGGGCAGTTTGTCGGCTTCGGGGCGCCGCCCGACGACTACCGCCGGTACCTGAAGGCGAGGGGCCACCCGGGCGATGTCTGGAGGACGTGGGAGCTGCCCGCCTACGCGCGCGAGGGATTCGTCACCTGTCCGATCCCCGAGGAGGACTACATCGACGCCTGGACGGCCAGCGTGGCGACGGAACACCTCCAACGGGTCGAGCCCCCCTTCTTCAGCTGGGTCTCGTTCAGCTCGCCGCACACGCCTTGGGATCCGCCGCGGCCCTACGACATGATGTACTCGCCCTCCGAGGTCCCCTTCCCGGCGCGCCGCAGGGGCGAACTGGAGGAGAAGCACCCGGACTGGGTTGACCGGCTGGCCAAGACCAAGCCGGCCTGTCCCACCGGCTCGCAGAACCCCGACGCCGAAGGGGGGATCGAGCGCGCGTATGGGCGCTTCTCGGACGACCAGGTCCGCGGGATGCTGGCCGCGTACTACGGCCTGACCTCCCTCATCGACGCGCAGGTGGGCAGTCTGTTATCCGTTTTGGAGGGGCGCGGTCTGAGGGAGAGCACGCTGATCGTCTTCACCGCCGACCACGGCGACTATCTGGGCAACAACTGGGCCTTTTACAAGTACGACGCTCTCTACGATTCGCTGGTGCGCGTGCCGTTCATCGTGAACTGGCCCGGCCATGTGGCCGCCGGGAACCGCCGCAGGGAGTTGGTCTCTCTCATAGACCTCGCGCCCACGTTTCTGGAGGCCGCCGGGGCGCGGCCGGTGGACCCGGTGGATGGGCGGTCCCTGCGGCCCCTGTTGAAGGGGGAGCCCACCGACTGGCGGCGGGAACTTCTCCTAGAGGGCGGGCGCGTGCACGGCATCCTCACCCCGGGGTGGAAGTATATTCGGTGGAGAGACGGTTTCGAGGAACTCTACGACCGCCGGCTCGATCCGCACGACCTGCAAAACCTTGCACGGCGGCCCGACAAGGAACCGCTCTGCCGGATGTTGGCCGCGCGGCTGGCTAACCTAATGAAAAGGAGCTGAGAGTGATGACGACTGCGTCGGGGGGAGCGGTGCCTGGCCATAGACCATTTCAGGGATGGACGCTCAGAGAGACTCTCCGATCAAGGCACAAACTTTGGCTGCGTATCGCGGGCCCTCGTCCAGACGCCCGACATCATGCCCACGATTCGCGACTTCCTGGGCCTTGAGGCGAAGACGGCAGAGGAGGACGCCCCTTCCTCTCGTTCTCGGGGGACGGAGCCTGAGTTCTACTGGCGCAGGTGGTGACCGACGCAAAAAGGGGGGGTGGTGGAAGTTTCGGTTTGGCCTCGGTTTTGCTGTTTCTAGTCGGGGGACTCCTCGACTGGGGACTCCTCGACGCCGGTTTCCTCTGTCAGCGTTTCGGGGGTCTCCTCTTCAGGGGCGGTTTCGACGGGTACTAGGGGGGGAGGCGAAGGGGCTTTGGGGTAAGGGGCTGAAGCCTCGGGGATGAGCTGGATCAGGGCCCCCTTGATGTCGCTCATCTCCTGCTTGGTGGCCTCGATGCCCAGGCTGATGGCGTTGCTCTGGTGTCGGTACGCTTTGTCGTCGATCTCACCGGCGGCGTGGTGGATCTCCAGGTTGGCGAGGAACATCTCCAGGGACTTGACCTGCTCCTCGAGCTCGGCGGCCCTGGATGTCATCCTGTCGGCGAAGACCTTCTGCTCGGTCTCGGTCTTGCCGACGGCCTCGGTGAGGTCCTTACCCAAGAACTCGTAGGTCCACTGGGAGATCCTGCCCGAGTCGAAGAGACCGTCCAGGGCCTCCTTCTTCCGGTTGACCAGGTCCAGTTCCCGGCGCACAGCCTCGAAGGAGTACTTCCACGAGATCAACCCAAACACCGTAGACGGAGTTACCGAACAGTAAAATAACCTTTGCCAACATGCAGATGTATCTCAAATTATTAAACCCCATCTCTTTTTCCTTCCACCCTTCAAAAATAGCCCTTAAACCCGAGGCGGTCATCACCAAAATATAACATTAACGTGAGTATACCATATCCGCCGGAGAAACCTCCGCGGCGATGAGGCCTCTCCCTTCATAAACTGCCTATCAGCGATTCGACGGCCTGCCTGATCTTGTTCCAGTTCTGGACGTCCTTGACGCTGAACTTCTGCTTTCTCTTCCAGACGCCCCCGCTGTTCAGCCACTGGTACACATCGACCTCCCGGCGCCCATAGACCTGCAGGAGGACCGCCGCACACCACCACCTCTCCGTCCTGTAGATCTCCCGGTAGGCCAGAGGCTTCAGAGACTCGTGCACGGGCAGGTCCGCCGGAATCTCCTCACGCGACATAAGATCACCCCACTTCTTCCCCCACATCATCATCACCTTACAGTTTATAACTTTCCATGCGCAAGGTCCCCGCGGAACCTGTCAACGTAAATCTTTTCCATCCGCTGTGAGAGCTACACTCGCCGGTGGACAGGCTGAGAATACTCACCATAGGCTGCGGGTACATAGGCTCGGTTCTGGCGAGAGACCTGGCAGAGGGCATGCCCTCAGCGGAGATAGTGATCTCAGATGCCGATCCGAGGAGAGCCGAAGAGGTTGCCGCCGCCATAAACAAGGGCAGTGTCAGTTCCGTCCAACTGGATGCCTCCGACTACTCTAGGCTTGTTTCCACGCTCAGGAATTTCGACCTCGCCGTGGGACTGGCCCCCGGAAGAACCGGATACCGGACCGTTGAGGCGTGCATCCAGGCGGGCACAGATATGGTAGATCTCTCCTTCATGCCCGAAGACCCGTTAACCCTAAACCGCGAGGCCCTCGAGGCGGGTGTAACCGTTGTGCCGGATTGTGGAGTAGCGCCGGGACTAAGTAATATACTGGTGGGGAGGGCGGCCAGCCTGCTGGACCGGGTTGAGGAAGTAATCATACTGGTTGGCGGCATCCCGGAGAAGCCTGTGGCCCCACTGGACTACAGGGTGACGTGGTGTGTGGAGGACCTCCTGGAGGAGTACACGAGAAAGGCGAAGATAGTCAAGGACGGCAGGCTGGTTGAGGAGGAGGCGTTGAACGGCCTGGAGCTCGTGGAGTTCCCGGGCGTTGGCAGGCTCGAGGCATTCTACACCGACGGGGTGAGGACGCTGCATCACACTGTAAAGGGCGTCAGGAACATGTGGGAAAAGACGTTGAGGTACCCCGGGCACGCCGAGAAGATAAGGCTGCTACGAGACCTGGGCTTCTTCAGCGAGTCAAGGCTCAAGGAAATCGGCATATCCCCGCGGGAACTCACCACCAGGCTACTGGAAGAGAGACTGGGCTCACTAGAGGTTAAAGACATGGTACTGATGAATGTAAGAGTGAGGGGCACAAGGGAGAATCTGAGGACCCTTCACACCTATCATCTGCTGGACCGTTACGATGAGAGCGAGAAAGTATCGGCTATGGCGAGGACTACGGCCTACACGGCCTCCGCTATAACTCGGCTTTTGGCCAAAAATGCAATAAAGGAGAAAGGAGTGGTTCCCCCTGAGAAACTCGGAATGGATGAGAACTTGTTCAGTGAGATCATGACCAGACTTAAGAAAAAAGGGATAAATATCGAGGAAAAATCTGAGAAAATAGAGGATGAGACTCGTGTCAAGGGACATAGCGCGACGAGAAGAGTACTCCGAACGTGAGGAGCCGACCTGTCCTCACTGTCGGATCAGGATGGAGCCGGCGATCCTCACGGTTCATTTCCCCAGGGACCACATACCAGGGAGGGGGTATCGCTGTCTAAAGTGTGGATACGAGGCCCTATCTGCGGGGGAGGCCGATAGGCTTTCAGATCTGGCCAAGAAATTGGGCCTATACGAGCCGGCCATGCCCATGGTCAGAAAGATCACCAGAAGCGGAAAAAGGCTGTCGCTCTACATTCCAAAGGACATTGAGGAGACCCTCAACCTGAAGAAGGGCATGAAGGTCAAGATATCCGTTCAAGGGGACAGAATCGTCATCGAGCCTTGACCCCCAGCGCGCGGTCCTCCACCCTCTAGCTTCAAACATTCCAGCCGCCTCGTGCACACCGCTCTTTTTCGGTTACTCCTAGACAAGGATTTATCCGTCTGACCCTAAATGTCAAATCCTTCATCAGGTCTGGCGCGGACTAAACGCGCCATCTCACAGCCCACGTTTGATCAACGGTAGAAATAGGTGGATAACTCGGGTTGGGTACACCGTTCTTTACATTAATTAAGTTTCTTCAGAATCAACTGAAATCACTTCGGGCATCTGCGCTTAATGCATTGATGTTGGACTCGTCCACGGTGACCCTGTGCCCTCTGATGCCGCCCTCAGAGTTTATCACCCTCTGGGCCTGGGTGAGGTGGCCTCGTAGGACCTGGAACCTGTCGGGGTGGTGTTCCTCATCGTCGTCGATGGGGTAGAGCACATGCTTAGTCGCCCAGTAGTCCAGGGCCACCGGGTCGGTGCTGGCCAACAGCTGGTTCAGCCTGGCGGTGTCCTCAGGCGGATAGCCGGCCAACGCGCCGTGGCTGACCCAGATGCAGTCGAGGATGTTTATCGCGGGCGCCCTGACCCTCGCCACCATCTCGCCGCAGTGTTGCCCCAACTTCCCGTAGTGGCGCTCGCCCCACCCGCCATCCGCCATAGAGAGCACGCCGTAGAAGCTCTTCAGGGCCCCCGTGACTCCACAGCCCTCGTGGTGCTTCAGGACGGGGACGTTGACCAGCTTGAGGTTCTCCTCGTAGCCGGCGCCGTTCCAGACCCCCTCCTTCAACTCCACCCGGTTCCCTCCCGCCGTGGTGAAACAGGGATAGGAGACGTGGGACACTTTCCTGTACCCGTCTGTGGAGTGATCACCCTCGGAGATGAAGGTCTTCCGGATCGGGTCGAGGAGGTACTCTGAGACCCTCGGGTCGGCGAAGACGGTGTCGACCAGGTGGGAGAAGGAGTGGCTCTCGTTCTCGGCGTTCGCGTGGACGCCAGTGTCAGGATACTGCCCGCCCCACGTGGTGTCGCAGTCCAGGCTGCCCCCGCCCTGCCCGTTCTCGAAGAGGACGATCTCCCCATCGAACCCGTCGGGGTGCTCCAGAACCCTCTGGATGAGCCCCCTCACCACGTCCGAGTTCGTGCACCCCCGATACTTCCACTGGGCGTTCACCTTAACGAGGACGACATCGGACTTCTCGATCAAACCGTCCGGGCCGCCGAGGTCCGTCTCCTCATCCATCCGATAGAGCTTCAGGCCGTGATCCCCCATCAAATTCAAGAGGGCGTCCACCCCCCCGTGGTGATTCCCCCGGCCCGTGGGAATCGGACAATCGGTAACCCTGTAAGTATCAGACTTGTCTCCTGCCATCTGATTCACCCTCCCCGTCTTTTTACTAACGATTCCATTTCCGTCCATATAAGCCCATGCAAACAACCGTAACGGCGCGCGGTGGAAGGGTCTAATGATCGCCCAGGCTTAGCAGATCGGGATTTTCCCCTGGGCCAGTTCCCTGCAGAACTGGTCTATGTGGTCCAGCTCGGTGTTCACCACCTCCTCCACCTCCTTCCGGACCCCCCAGAGCGTGGCCCCGGGCCTCATCACGGCCTGGGCGGCGGCGACGGCGGGCTGGTCGATGGGCCTCCCGATCTGGCTCAGCAGCCAGACGTAGACCTCCCCTATGCCCGGGACCGACTCGTAGACCCGGTTGGCTATCCGGTGGGTGAGGAGGTTGTAGATCTTCCCCACGTGGCTGACGGGGTTCTTGCCGGCCGCCGCCTCGGAGCAGACGGGCCGGTTCAGCGGTATCACGCCGTTCACCCGGTTCCCCCTCCCCACCTGGCCCGAGTCCCCCCCGTCGGCGCTCGTCCCCAGCACGGTCAGGTAGATGCCCCCCTGGCCCCGCCCCCTCACGTCCAGCGCGTTCAAGTCCACGGTGACCCCCTCAAAGAGGGCGTCCTGCTCCTTCAGGAACCGGTTTATCTCCCCCAGGATGGCCGCCTTCCTCCGGAAGTAGTCCGCCTCGTCCTCGACGAAGCGGTCCACGAAGGCCATGGAGACGGTGAGCTGGAGGTCGCGCTCCTTCCTGAAGCCCATCACCTTCACGTCCTCCCCGGACTCGGGGAAGGCCTCCTTGAACTCCCTGGAGTTGAGGTGCCTCTCGGTCCTCAGCACGGTCTGCTCCGTCTGGCTCATGGGCGCGTAGCCCACGGCCGCCGAGGTGTCGTTGGCCCCGAGGACCCTCCCCCTCCTCCTGAAGATGTCCACCAGCTCTGGGGAGCCCGGCTTGAGCTCCACCTGGTACCTCACGTGCTCCTCGGGGTCCACGAACCGCAAGTTCTCCCGGAACCACTCCCTCGCCGTCTCGGTGGCGATCTCCCCCACGGGTATCTCCACCCCATCGGCCTCGAAGATCGCCCGGTCCCCGAAGACGAAGAGCATGGGCCTCCTCACCAGGCCCCCGCCGAACCGCGTCTCCACCTCCCCGGCCACCAGCAGGGACTTGTCGGCGTTGTGGTGCATGACCGCCCCCACCCGGTCCAGGTACTCCCGGCTCAGCCTCACCGAGACCCGGTCCATCACCGCGTCGCAGATCGAGTCCGGGTGGCCGAGGCCCTTCCTCTCCACGATCTCCAGCCTCTGCTCCTCCACGGGGGTCTGCTTCAGCCCGTTGACCAGTATGTTCCTCATGGGAACCCCCACGAAACTCCGGAACAGACCCCTTAGCGACCACTCCATATTAATATTTTACTGACAACTTAATTCCGATCAGAATGGGGTGTTTTCAACCGGAAACAGGGTATCCCCTGGGGGCAAGTCCTCTTAATCCCTGTGCAAAAGCCTTTAAGTGCCTCTTGTCATCGATATCCGCCGAAAAACCGTGTGTGGGATGAGCTGATGGTTGTGGAGAGTTCCACATGCTATTTCGAGGAGCCTGGACTCGGAAACACGGAGGCCCTCCTGGACCTCGCCAAGAAGAGGGCCCTCGAGAAAGGGGTGACTCACGTTGTGGTGGCCTCCACCTCGGGGGACACCGGCGTGAAGGCGGCGGAGGCCTTCCAGGGGACCGGGGTCAAGGTGGTGGTCGTCACCCATCAGGCGGGGATGCGGCAGCCGGGCGTGCAAGAGCTGACGGAGGAGAACAGGAAGAGGCTCAAGGCCCTGGGAGCCACAGTCGTCACCTGCACGCACGCCTTCTCGGGTGTTGGCGTGGGCCTGTCGCGAATGCCGCCTCGGCCCGGTCCTCGTGAGGGTCAGCCATCGCCGCCTCCGCGGATGCCTCCGAGCACCCCTCCCCCGGGGGCTGTGGTGGCTCAGGTCCTCCGGCTGTTCTGCGCCGGGGTGAAGGTCTGTGTGGAGATAGCCCTCATGGCGGCCGACGCCGGAGCCATCCCCGTGGACAGAGACGTCGTGGCCATCGGCGGGACCGGGAGGGGCGCCGACACGGCCATGCTCCTGAGGCCCGCCCACACCAACAGCATCCTGGACCTCGACCTCCACGAGATCATAGCGAAGCCCTTCTCGGGCAAGAGAAGAAGGCGAGAGGCAGCCTGAGTTAGTAGGAGGTTGTTACCTTGAAATACCGTATATTGGGTAAGACGGGTTTGAAGGTCTCGATCTTGGGATTCGGTGGAATCCCCATAGGAAACTTGAAGCCCAGAATTCCGCTGGATGGGACGACAGGTGAGAGGGAAGCTATTGCCGTGGTGAACCGTGCCTTAGACCTGGGGGTGAACTTCATTCATACGTCTCTCACATACGGGGACAGCGCCTTTAAGATCGGGAAGGTGATGAAGGGACGGAAGGATGACTGTTTCCTGGCGGTAAAAATGCAAACGAAAAGCAAAACCGGGAGAGAAACCGAAGAACTGCTGGAGAAAAGCCTGCAGGCCCTAAACACCGATCACATTGAGATTGCCGAGCTTCCAGTGAATGCGGCTGCCTATCCTAAGGCAATGGGCCCAGGAGGTGCCTACGAAGCCTTGCAGGGAGCGAAGGAGAAGGGGGTCATCGACTTCATCGGGGTAACAAGCCACGATGCGGACTTCCTGACCGAAGTGATCACCACCGGGGCCTTCTCGAACCTCATCACACCTTTCAACTACGTGGCTGAGATGGGAAGGGAGAAACTTTTCTCCTTGGCGGCGAAACTCGATGTGGGCGTTATAGCCATGAAGACCTTAGGCCGAGGCGGCCTTCCTGAAGTTCAGAAAGCCTTGAGATACGTATGGGGGCACGACATAGACACGGCGATCGTGGGAATGAACAAGATCCACCAGGTAGAACAGGCTGTCGAGATCGCTAACGACTTTCAGAAACTGACCGAAGAAGAGGAGAGACAACTTCAGAAAATAGCTGAAGAGATCATCCAAGCAGGCCGCCTATCCAAATCAGGCGCCGTGTCCCCAGCCAACACTTGAATTGGACAAGAAGTTCCAGTCGTCTACCTAGATAATCTAAGTTGCTGCTTCCTTTGCTTTGGGGCCGATCATTCCAGTCCCAAGCATGGTGAGCAGCGGCGAGTCCTCGATGTCCAGAGGCAGGTGTATCCTTGCGCGCCTGCGGCTGGACTCGTACG
>Ga0315314_1003590_pt1 | contig 12022 bp, 4 predicted proteins | sample TDP9_MG_FD_203631 | JGI IMG/M metagenome (GOLD analysis project Ga0315314, IMG submission 203631) | Freshwater sediment microbial communities from Lake Towuti, South Sulawesi, Indonesia - TDP9 | ecosystem: Environmental > Aquatic > Freshwater > Lake > Sediment | place: Indonesia: South Sulawesi...
TGGTCCGCCGTAGACTGCTAGGGCTTCCAGGACTGTGGGGTCCCAGGTTAAGCCTGCTTGCCAAGTGTAGAGGTCTGTAAAGTCTTTAGCTAATATTTGAACTATGAAGGTTTCGCCGACTCTCGTGGTTTGGATTGTCCATGGGTCTACGTAAACTATTGTTCCGCTGGGCCATGGAATAACAAACTCCGGCTCTATGTATCCCCAGTTTCTTCCCATGATATCGAGATCTAGACCGTCTATCCAGCCGTCAAAGTTGAAGTCAACATTAGGGTCATAATTGACGTCTCCGATCTTGGATCCCCAAGCAAACCCCATGTCAGTTAAGTCCACGCCATCGACTTCACCGTCTCCGTTGGTGTCGCCCAGAATCTTGACTTTCACAGCGCCGTAGACGTATGTGTTGTCGGCTATGTTGGTTTCCCCGGCAACGATGTCCGCTACTGCCTTCATTGAATAGGGATTTCGTGCACGCGGCACAACATCGGTGGTGTTCCAGCTCAATAACAATGTGGTCACAGCATCCGGGGCAAAGTCCGTGAGAGTTTGTGTTTCAATTAGAGCAGAATCGTAGTAAGCTCCGACATTGAAGGTTTCGGAGTAGTTTCCTTCGTTTTTAACTGTAACTGTGATGTTGATTGTCTGTCCAACGTACACTTCTGTTGCGGAGACCGTGACATCGATAATGGCTACGTCATGTCGCCCGTATGGTGGTGTAGTCCATTCGATCATGTTCCTAAGCAGTTTTTCAGCCCCTCTCTGATAGTTATAGTAGAAGTGGTAGTCCGGGTCTTGGTGAGTTATTGCGATTCTGCCACTTCCGTATGTAGCTGCCAATGTGATTGGGTAGCCTATTTCTACTCCCTGAACTAATGCTCTCCAATCTGAATGGTAGCTGGGGAAGTAGCCGTGGTATGAGGTCAACCAATAGCTGAGTTCAACGTCGGTTAGATTAGACATCACAGGATGAGTTGGGTCAAGGATGCTGACGTTTTCTCCACCGTATCCGTAAGAGTCAACCCAGAGTGGAAGCCACGCCCACCTGTTGCTTTCATAGGATTCGGAGAGAGCCACGATTCCGTTGCCAGCAGCAACCCAACTCGCTATCTCCAACGCACGAGCAAGCAAGGCATCGACTACTGCATCTCCTGGCATCCAGCCAACGAATAGAACATTGAACGTATATAGGTTGACAGTGGCGAATTCAGCTGGTGATACCAGTGTGTATACGTATCCTAATCTATCAAGAGCACCCGTGTCCTCAATCGTCGGAGTGTCGACAACCAGGAGCTTCGGTAAATAACGGACATTTAGTATTTTAGTTAAGACATTGTTTGCAATGAACTCTTCACCAGGTACTGGAGGAGCGTAAGCTGTTACGTTGTATATTCCTTCCTTTGGAGTCCATGTATAGTTGAGAATGTAGGAGGAGCCAACCAGCAATTCTGGGATTGTGACGCTATTAACTATCGTGCCGTTTATCAGAAGCCTCAGCTCTATGTTAGTCTCGTTGTTTAAGCCCCTATTACGCACAGTTGCGTTGAGTAGTGTGGATTCATCGGGCTCGATATACTTGGGTACGTCTAAGGTCACGGCGAGGTCATGCTCTGGCTTAATTCCTACCCAGTTGAATATGTTTAGCATGAGTTGTGTGTTGTCAGCCATTCCAAGTCTCGGATTATCCATAATATTGCTGTCGGTGATTACCACCACTTCCCCATAAGTCGTTGCGGAAAGCATTGCATAGTATTCCTCGGTCCACGCCAAGGTTTCAGATGGAGGTGTGACTACGATTTCCCATGCTAAGTCGTAGTAGATAGAATTTACATTCTGCGTGATTGGATGGCTAACAATATTGTTCGTAGTGCCGTACCAAGAAGCACGTCCAGTTATTTGAACACCGTAAGGCATCATTAGCGTGTTAAGAGTAGGGGGATAACCCGCGTCAACGATGACAAACATTGCGCCACCAGACGCCACCCAATCATAGATATCTGCTATCTCAGATGATGAAAAGTCGATCTCGGGGTCTATTACCACAAGGATGTCGTAGTAAGCCAGCAACCTAGAGTTTATTGTCCCGCTCGTCAATTCATCTACAATGAATCCGCTTGCACTCAACAGCTCGTAAAGTGAAAGGTAGTTTCCAGTCAACGAATCTCCATCGTTGTCCTTGGTATCGTCCCATAAGACGAACCTTACAAAACGAACGTAGACAATTGCTAAGTCAACATTGTTGAAGGTGAATTCCTCGTTAAGCAAAGGTGGAGAATAGGCAGTTAGATTATAGATTTTCTCAACAGAAGGAGACCACAAGTAGCTGATTTTGTAGGATGCTCCTATAGGCAGTTCTGGAATTGTCGTGGAGTTAACTACTATGCTATCAATTATCAAAGACAGTTCCACATCGGTTTCGTTGTTTAACCCCATGTTAGAAACAGTCGCATTGAGTAACGCTGATTCGCCTGGTTGAAGGTATTTTGGAGCTTCCAAGGATACTACGAGTTCGTGTTCTGGTTTCTGGTAGCGTGACCATGTGATGGCGTTGTAAAGTAGTTGCAGGTGATGGTAGTAGTAGCTTGGTATGATTTCTAGCCACGGAGAAATGAAAATAAGGCCCCTGTATGTAACTATGGCGCTTTCTTTGAAATGCCCACTTGCCACATATGTTCCGCCTGCCAGCTCATTTGCATCCCATATGCCATCGTAAGGAATTGATGTTCCCACCTCGGGGAAGATGAAAGGGTTTGGAATATTGCGGAAAAGTGGATGGGCTGGTTCCTCTATGTGTAGGAGGTCTGTACCTGTTGAACCCCATGTTATCGTCTCGTTGAGCCCGAATAGTGGCGCCAGTTTGTTGTTGTTCGGAACCCAGTAGTAAAGCGTTCCCGCAGTGGCGATGAGACCATGACCTTCGTAAACGTATCGCGTGATAGCTGCGATTTCCGCATCCGTGAACTCCCATTGGTATGCGCAAGAAATGATCAAAACATCTGCGTCTGTAGCTGCTATGTCTTCGTAGGTGATGCCCTCTTTGTTCAGAGTTGTGTAGTCTATGTAAATCATTGTGCTTCCAAACAGATACCAATTATTGTTCAACGCTTGCCAAGTGCTGATAACCTCGCCAAGATCGGTGCCTGCGGAATCTAGAACAACAGCTTTTAATGGGAACCCTACGAAAATGTATTTCCAAAGTATATTATTTTCAATAGTGGTTTCGCCGGGCACTGGCACCACATACAGTGTTACATTGTAGTTTCCTTCAACCGTGGGGTTCCACACAACACTAACCGTTGTTGACTCACCGCTTGCAAGAAAGCTTATGGATGTAAAGTCAACCATGCTGTCGTTTGCAAAGAGTTGCACTGTTATATCGGTTTCATTGTTTGCTCCAAAGTTGAGTATGGTGGCGTTGATTGTTGCTGAGCCACCCGGTTCTACGTATGGCGGAGTTTTCCAACTGACGGCGATTAGTTCGTAGTCGGGTGGAGCTTGCTCTACGGCCTTTCTTGCATTAATTCTGCCATACCCATAATAGATGTCAAAGCCTGGTGCACCCAGATCGTCTGCTGTATACTGTAGCCAAAGTCTCACCCAGTCTCGTGTTTTGTTAGGAAACTGACTCCAAATCAAAGCGGCGACGCCTGAAACATGCGGAGTCGCCATTGATGTGCCGCTCATGTATGTATAAGAATTATCCCAAACCGTTGAGTAAATGTCAACACCAGGTGCAGCTAACTCCACCCATTCTCCAAAATTGGTCCACCAAGGTCGCCCATCGTACTGGTCGGTTGCTACGACGGCGATGACCTCGTCGTAGGCAGCTGGATACAATTTCATGCTTGTTGCTTCGTTGCCCGCTGCAGCAACCAACAAGACACCTGCATCATAAGCGTACTTGATCGCTTGATAGATAAGCTCGCTGTGGGAGTAGCCACCCCAACTCATACTGATAATGTCAGCACTTTGATTCACAGCATGAATTATTGCGTTGGCAAGCCAGTCTTCATATCCATACCCTCCACTGCTTATGCCTTTTTCAGCCATAATCCAAACCTGGGCTAATCCAGCAACGCCTATGCTATTGTTTAATACTGCAGCAATTGTTCCGGCAACGTGAGTGCCATGCCCGTGGTCATCCATGGGATCTGGATCGTTGTTTACCCAGTCATAGCCCAGTCCCACGTAGTTTGCAGCCAAGTCTGGGTGATCCCAGTCGACCCCGGTGTCAACTACTGCAACTAGAACCGAGGGGTCACCTATCGTTGTGTTCCATGCCCAATCCGCCTCTATTTTTTGCGGTCCCCACTGCCAACTCCAATATGGGTCATTTGGGACGAGTTGGGCCTGAAACTTCATGTTGGGTTCGATGTAGCTTGCCCATTCAGCATCTTGAATTTCTGTTGTGAAAGAGGACGTTTCTTTAGATGGGATTTCGACGACCGCAGCTATGATCGCACCTTTTATCGAAACTGTATTAATGAGTTTGCCCTCATGGTTAACGGCGATGTTCCTCAGCTCTGTATAACTATTTGGTTTTTGGTCGCGGATTCCGACCACCAATCTGACGAGGCTGCCATCAACATAAGCAAATTTGTTCCATTCACTGGTATCTTGGAAGTTCCATTTGTCCTCTTCTAAGTTTAGAGGAACCTTACTTGAACTCTCTTCCAAATGGTCGGATTTAGTCTGCTCTTTATTTTGGAAAACATCCCGCCAAGACTCATCAGGAGCTTTTAGTTGATTAGGTTTATTGGTTTTGTTGGGTTGATTGGCTCCATTCGCTTTTTGGTTTTCAAAGAAATCTTCTTTCAGAATCTTATTCGAACTATCCCCTGTCGCTATCGGTGTTACATTCAAAGCCATACTTAACATACTTGCTATAACCAGAACGAGCATTAATCCTGCGATTACTTTCTTTTTCATTTCCTCTCCCCGCTTACATTTGCGTGAATTCTATCTCATAATTGAGACAATATAAGATTTTATACGTTATAGCCTTTGAAGGCACTCCAATCTCTTTCGAGGTTTATTCTCTCTTTCAAGTAGACGGTTCAGACCACTTGATCTGAAAGGAAACGATTCATGGTTTTGTAACGAGAAATGTTGTTGAGAGCTCTGGACAGTAAGGCGTGCCGTTGAGTTGAGGCAGATCAGTGTACGCATTGACGTGTATTGAGCCTACGCCAACAAAGGCCCAGTTTGGAATCGGAAGACTTATTGAGATGTGGCTTGTGCCTGATGGAATAGCAAGGTCGCGAATCGCAAGCTGCCCGATGGGTACGCCCGCCTCATCATAAATGACCACGGTGATTGTGGCGATCTTCTGGACGAGAGCTATGTTGACAACTGTTAAGTTTAGGTATATTTGCGTCCCTTTGGCAAAAGACATTTGTGGCGCACCAGTGCTGTCAGTGGTTTCTGCACCAGCGATTTCCACTATCCAACCGACTTCGAAGGTGACAGTGTCTTGAATTATTCTTCCTGCAACCTCAACGGTTGAGATGGCAGTCCATATTCCGAATGGTGGTGCTGATGGAATTCTGAAGGTTGTTGTGGCTATACCGTTTTCGTCGGAGTCGTCCGTTCTGTAAAGGAAGGATACCCCGGTTGAGTCATAAACTTCAAAGGCGACAATCTTGCCTTGCACAGGGTCACTGTATGAGTAATATACAAAGGCATATAGTGTGACCTCGCCTTGAGGAGCGAAAGCATCGCTGGGAGCGTTTGGACCTCTACCACTATAGGGTTCCTGCTGCGTATAGACATCAATGTTAGGACCGCCGGGTGGCGCAGGTCCTACGGTGATTGTTGCAGATCGTGTGTTCCATTTTCCTTCGCTGTCTGTAACATTTAGAGTAACTGTGTAGGTTCCGTATGTTGAATAAGTATGCGTTGTAATAGGGTCGAGTTCTTTAACTTTGGGAGAGCCGTCTCCAAAGTTCCACTCATAACTGACGATTGTTCCACCGTCTGGAGTGGATAGAGAACCGTCAAAGGTCACTTGCTCACCAGCCTGCGGGGAAAGGGGAGACCAAGTGAAATCAGCGTGAGGAAGTGCCCTAACAGTTATAGGTCTTGATCGTGTGTCCCATCGACCTTCGCTATCTGTGACATTTAAGGTTACTGTGAATGTTCCGTATGTTGTGTAAACATGAGTTGTAATTGGGTCGGTCTCTATCACACGTGGAGTGCCATCGCCGAAGTCCCACTCGTAACGGATAATTGTGCCTCCGTCAGGTGTGGAGACTGAAGCATCGAAAGTAACCGTCTCATCGACTTGTGGATAAGTTGGCAACCAGAAGAAGTCTGCTATTGGGACTCTTTCAACCGTTATGGGTTGGGGTTCTGTGTCCCATTTGCCCTCACTGTCGGTCACGTTTAAGGTGACTGTGTAAGTTCCGTATGTTGTGTAAACATGGGTCGTGACTGGGTCCGTCTCTACTACATGTGGGCTACCATCTCCAAAGTCCCACTCATAACTGACAATGCTTCCACCGTCAGCACTTGAGCTAGAAGCATCAAAAGTTACCAATTCACCTTCTAAGGGGTCGATTGGCGAGAAAATAAAAAGGGCCACAGGATGCTGCCTCACATCGACTGGCCGTGTTTTGCTTGCAGTCTGTGTTTCATCGTCGGTGACTGTTAAGTTCACTGTAAAACTGCCAAAGGTTGCATAGGCGTGTGTCGTTATGGGATCAGCTTCTATAACAATGGGTGTGTCATCACCGAAATCCCAACTATAACTAACAATGGTGCCTCCATCCGGGTCGTAGCTTGTAGAGGCATCAAAAGTCACCATTTCGCCAGTGTTCGGATAAGGCGGATTATAGGAAAAATCGGGAATGGGTGGCCATATGGGGCGAGGCCCTGGATGGAATAGAACTGTGGAGTCTTCTGAATTTGGGGAATGTGTTATGTCGCCTACTGTGGGTGTTCCTGTTACTTTCTTTCCCCAGGCGTCAAAATGCATTCTTGCGCCATCTACGTTTGAGAAAATCACAGAAACTGTAACATCTCTGAAGCCTTTCCGTTCGATGGTTCCAATATTAACAAGGGTGTCATTAAACCACGCTGGATACACGTCATTTGGCCATGTCCACATATTGTAGGGTGTTGGAGTGCCGTACTTGAATGCGGATTTCGGTACAGGTGTACTGTCTATTATTAAGCTTTCAAGATTATTGTAGCCAATGTCATTCAAGACTATAACTATACGAGTGTCATATGACCTTTTGGCTTCACTTGTGTTGTTTATTCTAAGAGTAAACGTTCCTTGAGTGCTTGAAAACTCTAACAGCCAACCTTCATTCAACCACGGTTCTGGATTCGGCCCAATGGTTGTGCCTTCTGGTAAAGATACATGCAGAATAGCAGCGGGGTCGGCTGCAACGAGAGGAACAAGGGATGAGGATAGCATAAAAATAAGAAACAGTAATATAACTAGGCGAGGCACTTTCGCTTTCGTTTCCGCTTTCCCCTTTCTCCAGTCGGCAAAATGTATTGGGTTCGTATTGAATTTAAAAGTTTCTGGAACTATTTTCCATAAGAAAATAATAGGCGATTAGTGTGAATCAAACTGGTACAACATATCGAAAATGAATTTTCCTTTCTCTTCGCTCAAAAAGAGACGAAACTAACAACGAAATGAGGAAAGATGGCTTCATTCAGCAAATCTCTACATATAACTTGACACTGAATAGGGCTTTGCACTCAATAGCGACGAATCATCTTTTGCCATTTGTAACTGACCTATAACTGTTGTCCCAAAGATTTGGACCTTGCGGGGGTTGGGTGGTAGACTATAAGTGAAGTACAGTTCGGTGTGGGTGGCGTTTCCCCATAATGTGGGTGTCACTGAGGCACCATCAATCAGGACGGTGTAGGGGCCGCCGAGAAGCGCGTTTGGAATCAGAACGCGGACGAAACCAGTTGTGTTGCACGGTCCAGTGACGTTGAACCCTACTTCCTTACTAGGCTGGTTAAAGTAGAAATTGGACACGGTTGAGTTGCTCGTTGTAACGACGTAGTAGGTGACCACACCCCAAGGAACAGAATGGTAAATCACTTGACTGTAAATGTATCTCCAGTACATTCCCATGAGTGTCAGATCCAGACCGTCGATCATACCGTCGAGATTGAAGTCGACATCTTTGTTGTAGTTGGGCCACTCTGGGCTTCGTGCTCCCCAGGCAAACCCCATGAAGGTTAGGTCCATGCCGTCTATCCATCCGTCGTCGTTAACGTCTGCCATGAGTTTGACTCTTACGATGCTACCCTCGTAAGTGTTGTCGGCTGTGTCTGTTTCACCCGGGATCACGCTGGCTTTTGCCTTTATCGTGTAATTGGCGTTTGGTATGACGCCTGTGGTGTCCCAGCTGAATGTTAAGGTCGTGCTTTCGCCCATGGGCAGATTGGTGACTGGTTTTGTTTCTATGGCGGTGTCAACACAGGCGTAGTAAGCGGTGACGCTGAAACTCTCCGGCAACAGAGATGTTCCCTCATTCTTCACAACAACGGTGATGTTAACTGTTTGCCCAACGTATACTTTGTTGGTAGAGAGTGTGACGCTAACCACAGCGACATCATGTATGTAAGCCGCAGATTCATACAACTCGACTTTAAGTCCGACTGTTACAACATCCCCCACATTTATGGAACCTGTTGGTTTTGCTCTCACGGAGAAGACGAGTTTTTGTCCGGGCTGTAGCCCATAATAAGTGTTCCCTGATAGGGTTATGACTCCGTTCGAAATGATTACGAAATCTGTTCCGTTGGCTGAAAGCTTGTAGTATTCAAGAAGGTCTATCCTGCTTGTAGAGTCAACATAGACCTTAACATCAATGATAAACGTTTCATTGTTCGTGAGTGTTCGGAGGTTTGTGTATTCGACGGTTATGTCTTTATAAATTTCAATGTTATCCGTCCATGAATATTGCGCCAAAACACGTGGAGTTTTGATGTTTGGGGTCAAAACTAACCAAACGGCGAAAATAAGTATGAGGATTTTGATGGTTGCAAACACTTTCTCTTTCAATACTATTTCCTCTTTTCACACTAGGCTAAGCAAATGTTTTCAACTTCAGGTCACAGGTTACGGTGTCTCCGACGAGTATTGTGTTCGAGCCTTTGATGAAAACCTGAATTGTGTAGACTGTGTTCTTTTTTGCAAGCCAACTCACTGCGTAGGCTTCGCCCAGATTCGTGAAGGTTGTGCTTGTCCACTTAGCTGCTTGCGCGCCGTCGGGATGCAATATCACTATGGTATAGTTGCTCAGTTTAGAGGTGTCGCTGATGGCTTGAACCCATAAGTATACGGTGTAGTCGTTTGTGGGGTCGTTGTTCTTTATCCCGTAGGTTGCGTTGTCATCTATCAGCCATGAGTCTAAATATATGTTGTAGGGGAGGTTAACGGTGTTCGCCTGCGTCGCGTCAGTCCACTTGCGGAACCTAACCTTAGGATTGGCAGCTGTTAGATTCGTTGTCCAATCGTAGTATAGCAACGTGGCTCCCGCTACTATTCCAACCAAGAGCAGTACTCCAATTGTGGCAAGTGTGGGAGGTCTTAGACCTATCCTTTGCCTAACTAGCCTCACTTCTTTTTCTCTCCCTTTTCATGTAAGCGAACTTTTATGTTGCTTGCGAAATCTATGGGTTTTCGACTTTCATGTCTAGCGTAATGACGCTGCTCACTGTAGCTCCCGACGTAGCCGTGATCTCCATCCAGATTGTGTATTTCGTTGACGCAGTCGCTGAGAAGGACACATATGATGTTGGCAATGTACCGCCAGTGCTCCAGGTGACTGTGGCAACTGTGGTGGCACCAAGCTTGACATATACAGTGACGATTGCTATGTTCCCGGAGTTTGAAATGCTCGCAATCCTAAGGCTGGTAGTGTGAGCCGCTGTATCCCAGTTCCATATACCATAGGTTATGTTTTCATCAATGGTCTTTATTGACGGAAAGATGTTGACGGCATCGCTGAACGAATTCGCCTTTGTGCTGTCCGCCCATTTTATGAAGCACACTTTGGGGTTAGCTGCCACTGTGGCTGTTATGTTCCACTGCATCACGACGTAGGCGACCGCAACAACAGACGTAATGGTCAATGCTAATAGCAGTAGTGCCGGAAAGCTGTATTTGCCGATGCTTATTGGTTTACCCATTAAACGATTCATAGGTTTTTCTCATCCTCCTTTCTCTTTTCTTTTCAGCTTGTGTTTGGAGCGAATCGTTCTGACTCGCTCTTTCAAACACGTTTTACGCCTAACGATTTCCGAATTGAGTATTAAGAGTAAAGCACCAAAACCCAGAGAGGCGATTACTCGGACTTCGAGGATGCTCCACGCGTGGGTTGTGGGTATGTAGTTTTGGTTGCAGGTGATAGTTTCTGCCTGGTTTTCAGTGGTGATGGTTCGTGTAACGTTTGCGATCACATGCTTAGGAGAAGCTCCATCATAGACTGTGAAGGTTAAGGTGGCGTTTGGAACGTTAGCCAAACTCACCTTTCCATCAGAACCGGTGATTCCGGTCCGTATTTTATTACTGCCAACGCTTGTAGCGTTGTATGCGGTTACATTGGCGTACTGTAAGAGGGCGCCTTGCACGGCTTCCACGGTGGTAACAACGATGTCGAAGATATTACTTCGTACATTGATTGTTTTGGCTGAGTCTACATTGACTGAGAAGGTGCCGTTCACCCAGAAGCCGTACCATTTCACCTTGATTTGAACTGTTCCGCTGACTCCTGTCCAATTCGCCCAACCGTTTGCATCGCTCAGTTTGACATCGGAGTCTTTATACACGTAAGCTCCTTGAATGGGGTCGGTTAAATCCCAGTCGAGTACGCGCAGGTTTAAGGGGTAACCTACTGCGGGCACATAGGTGACTTCAAACTTGATTAAGTCTCCCTTATAATCAAATTGTAAGCTGCCTAGTTTAACGCCCTTAACTTTGACTTTCCAGTTGCCAGCGCTGTCACGGAAATCAGCTGGATTTGTGGTGATAGTTTGGCTTTTTGTTTCATCAAAGTTTGGTGTCCCGCTTGATGTATACGAGATGTAGCCATTTCCACTTGTGGGATAACCACCTAACGTGTAGTTGTAGAGTTGCAGAGTTGTGGTCACACTTGCTATGGTCCATGCGCTATCGACCGTCCAAACAAGCTGAGTCCAATCATATGCATTGGATGTTCCAGTAAACTCTACCTCATTCGTAAATTCTGTTGGAGGTCCGAAGAGTTCAAATTCCATTTCGAAACATTCATAGGTTATAACCGTTGTGTCGGAGGATATTGTATTAGTTCCGATTATTGTGAAAGTTGTTCCATCCCATTTTATGGCTCCAATATCAAAAACTGTGCCTTCTAAGACCGCACCCAAAATTTTCATATCACCCGTTATGCTTCTTGGGTTCGTTCTCAATTGAACCCAAGGATGGACGTTTGCGCCCATTGTTGGATTTTGCTGTGTTCCCCAAGTATTGGGGGCAGTATAGGTTTTATATGCGATTTGTCCCGCTGTTGTTCCCCAAACAAGTAAGCCTTTACTACCAGTTGGCTCCCAAGCAAAATCGGCGGGTCGTCGAGCATTAGTATCTACTGCCGCATCATGTTCCGTATGAAGGGTCCACGCACTACCACTCCAATAAGCAGTATTAAGGTCACTTCCGCCATCCACACTAACAGCAAACAATTCATCATTAATTGGATTCGATTTGAGAGTAAACCAGTTAGGTATGCTGGTTCCAGACAAATCGAAAGTTGTTGCGGAAGCATCCCATGCAGTCCCAGACCATTGCCAACTAAACGCGTTGTCACCAGTTGAACTTGCAAACGTTGCATATCCACTCGTTTGCTCGTAAGCTACAGCTATGCATTCTTCAGTTGCTATAGAAACTGTGTCGGTTAATAATTGTTGAGAAGAAAATGAGGACCCATTCCATATCAATCCATAAGCATCTAGCGCTGTAGCGTCTCCAATAACACCTACAGCGATTTCGTTGGCTCCACTTGTTGGTTTA
>Ga0315314_1003591_pt1 | contig 12021 bp, 12 predicted proteins | sample TDP9_MG_FD_203631 | JGI IMG/M metagenome (GOLD analysis project Ga0315314, IMG submission 203631) | Freshwater sediment microbial communities from Lake Towuti, South Sulawesi, Indonesia - TDP9 | ecosystem: Environmental > Aquatic > Freshwater > Lake > Sediment | place: Indonesia: South Sulawesi...
GTACTTGGCCGTATAGAAACTTTCGGGGGTTCCCCAGTAACCTCCATTCTGCTGCTTAGTCAAAATTTCGGGCGCAACACCTGTTTTCATGATTTCCTGTTTTGCTTCCCTTATTTCGTGATTGTTCTCAGGTCTTTCTAAAATGTTAGTCAAAGTGAAATATCGCACGGATGGATTATCGTTTTCTAACAGCCATCCGGTCGGGTCTCCTCTCAGCATCGATTTCCAACCACCCATATTTCTTAACTCACCCATTCAAGCTTACGCGGATACTAATGGAACCTCACTTAAATATAGGGTCAATCACGATACGCTAATTCTTGTTGAGCTCGAAGGGAAACGATGGTTCATCATTTGGTGGATAGTACAGAGTTTTTGGGGCCCGGGCTAGGTTTAAAGCTTAATTTAAATCCTTCAATTTTTCGGCAAGATCATCGAATGATTTCTTTTTATCTGTTTTACTTCTGGTGGGCGCTGGTAGGAAGTGGGCAATAAAGTTTTTATCTCGACCTCAGATGATTAACGATGTAAAGGCAAAACTGAAAAAAATGTAAAAGACTAAAAGTATGTGATGGAGCCAAGAATTATGAAAATAGGCGCTCGAGCCATAATTCTCAGAGAAGGAAAGATTCTACTCGGGAAGAGATTGAAGAAAGACTCATTTTATGGATTATGGTGCACGTTTGGCGGTTCCGTTGAATTAGGCGAGACGCCCGCGCAAGCTTTAATAAGGGAACTAAATGAAGAACTGGGAATAAAAGTCGTAAATCCAGAACTACTAACAGTTACTGAAACTATGACCGAAGAACAACCTCCAGAAATCCTGCAACTATACTTCTTTCTTGTTAAGGACTGGAAAGGTGAGATAGTCAATAAAAGTAAACATTCCGAGATAAGATGGTTCTATTTGAATGATCTCAAAGATTTATCCATGGGATGGGTTGGAAAAAAGGTTATCGAGAAATATCTAACGAAGCGTTGATGAAGCCCCCTCTCAATTCCAATCGTCAAGTGTATTGGAAGCTGTAAGGAGACAAAAACTGCGTAAAAGAGCCGCAAGCAGGATTAAACTCCTCGTTCAAATCTTCAGATCGAATTTATTAAAGTATTGGCTTCTAGCGCATCTTTGCAAAGGTTCCTAGTTTTTTTACCATATTATCTCAACATGCTCTTTCTCAGCAACGGCTTGAAGGTCTTTATCTCCTGAAATAATTGGAGACTTCCACTCTTTGGCTATGGCGATTGTCACCGCGTCGCAGACTGAGAGATGTCTCTTGAGTTTAAGGATTAGGCTCTCGCTTTTGGATTTAACCTCTGCCGCTATCAGAGCCGCTCTGTTTGATATCTCAACCGTTGAAAAATGTCCCTCTAGAAAATCTAGAGCTTCATTGGAAGCTGTAAAGATCGGCATTCGACCTTTGTAAACCTGCAAGAGGAATTCATAAGTAATCAGAGGGTGTATTATTCCCTTTATCTTTCCCCTTTTAACGTGATCTAAGCACGCATCCGCTTTTGGTGTTATTTCGCTGGTCGCCTTCGACATCAAAGCATATGTATCCACTACTACTGCTCTAAGCGCTTCTCCCAATCCTTTTCGTCCTCATCTAATTCCTTCTCAATTTCCTCCGCATTAGTTAAGCCCTTTGCACAGCCATGAAACTTCTCCCAAGTAGTGTCCTTCAGCAAAACAATAGTTTCTTCTCTAACAGATATCTCCAGTATGTCTCCCTCCTTAATGCCTCCCCTCTTCCTAACTTCCTTTGGGATAACTACTGTGCCTCTAGAGCCAACCTTGACTTTCATACATCCCACTTCATCAGATAAAAAGTTTATTCGGACTTATATATTTATCTGAAAAGAGCCCCGGGCGGGATTTGAACCCGCGACCCGTAGCTGCCTTGGCAGTCCGCCTACGAGGTTCAGTTTCTAATCTCGAATCTACTGCTCTACCAGCTGAGCCACCGGGGCCTGCAGCATTATCTGCGTAGATGTCAGATAAATCTGTAGCTTATGCCGTGCGGTCTCTTCCTTGACACAGTAATCTTCCCCACGAATATCTGAGATAGATGACCATTATATTGTTGTTCAGAGATTTCCTAATTGATAATGATGCTTGTCTCGTTACGGAGTCCAGATTGAGCATGGCTGCGCAACTGAGTGAAAGGAAAATAATAGAGATACTCTTGAAGTCTTTTGAGGTCATGCCATCCTTGCCGGTCCCGTTCGGGGATGATGCTTCCGCCGTCGAGATCAGCTCTGAGAAACTGGCTGTGATCAAGACCGATATGCTCGTGGGAAAGACAGACGTTCCCCCAAGCATGAGCCTTCGACAAGCTGCCCGCAAAGCCGTCGTTATGAACATCAGCGATCTGGCTGCCAAGGGAGTCGAACCTATCGCGGTTCTTTCTTCGCTAGGTCTACCGAGAGGCTTAACGGAACGTGACATCAGAGAGATCGGCCAGGGACTGAACGAGGGCGCTCGTGAGTACGGAGCCTACATTCTCGGCGGAGACACAAATGAAGCCTCAGACTTGATAATCAGTTGCTCGCTCTTAGGGTTCTGTGAGAAAGACCTCCTCGTCAAACGAAGCGGTGCGAAACCAGGCGACATCGTAGCAGTGACCGGGTTCTTTGGAAAGACTGCCTCCGGGTTAAGAATTCTGTTGGAGGGAATCTCGGTTCCCAACGAGATTGGGAAACCGCTAATCGAGTCTGTTCTAATGCCTAGGGCACGGCTCAAAGAAGGGTTGACCCTTGCTCATTCGAGAGCGCTCACTTCCTCAATCGACTCGAGCGACGGCCTAGCTTGGAGCCTATACGAGTTGTCTAGGGCGGGTAACATGGGCTTACTGATCGAAGAGATTCCGATAGCGGCGGAAGTGGAAATCTTCGCGAAGAGTCAATGTATCGATCCCGTTGAACTAGCTCTGTACGGTGGCGAAGAATACGAGCTCGTAGTCACGGTTAGACCTCAGCTTTGGGATTCTGCGAAAGAGATTGTTGAAAAAATCGGAACACCACTAAATAAGATTGGAACGGTCATCAAAGAGAAGCAGATTATGCTCAGAACTCGTAAAGGCTTAGTACCTCTGGAAATTAGAGGATGGGAACACTTCAAAAGATGACCATTTCGTGAAAGTCAGACCGTTAAGGAGATTGCTGCATCCTATCATGTTATCTCGACCAGACTTCCCAACGCTTGACCGGGGAGTCCCCTCTCAAACCGGGCCCTGGCTAGGCCTCTCCGACCATGCAGCGCTATGATTTTTCCTATGCATTTCCGTTCGCCAAGTGGCCAAGTTACTTTATGGCCGATGAATTGAGAAGCCTCGGTTGCGGATATTGCGCTGAGGATCTTCAAGAGGCAATGTTTTGGCCTTTGCGACTTCGGTCCCCTTCCGAAGCTTACAATAACCGCCTTAGTCGATGTTGACACGTCTGTAACCCCTACAGCAGGTGATTTTCAACCATATAACCTTACAGCTGCGAGTGAACAAGCCGTTCTATCTCGTCCAAGAGAATGGGACGGTCTAGTGGGTGAGGTTGCCTAAGGAAGGTCTGCCGTCAGAGACAAGGATCCAATGGGTTCTCAGTTGTGCCCGACACTTTAATACGGGTGACTATTCCTTTCTTAGAAAGGCAAGGGTGCAATACTTGAAGAAGACCAACGTGCTGATTGTCATCTGCTTCTTCGCCAGCTTCTTCTATTGGTATGTAGACCCTGTGTTCGTCGATAGTTTCCTAGTTTTCCGAGGGTCCGATTTCGTCCAAGGAAAGTTCTGGACGGTTGTCACATCTCTATTTTTCCATGGCGATCTTGTCCACTTGGTTGGGAATATGATTTTTCTTTATGCCTTTGGCAACGCTTCGGAGAATGAAATTGGCGCGCCAAAAACGTTAGGAGCCTTCTCTATCGGCGGTGTTCTCTCCTTCATCTTCAGCACTTTCTTCTATGGCTCAGAAGCGGTGATGATCGGTGCTTCCGCCGCAATCTTTACTGTCATGGCTGTTGTAATGCTTACGAAGCCGCTCAAGTTTTCTTGGCTTTTCTTCATGCCTCTCGGCCTGGTAGCCATCCTGTACCTGCTATTCAATGTTTGGTCTACCTACTATGCTGGAGATGGAAGCGTCGGGTACATAGCTCACATGATCGGCTTCCTCGTTGGGTTGCCGTTCGGAATAAAGTGGAGCCGAGGCAGATGGGTTAAGAACTTAGCGATCACAATTCTCATCTTCTTCGCATATTTGCTCATCAGGGTCATCTTGGGTTCCGTGTTGAGGGTTCAGTAACCCGTCATCCAATCCCCAATCGACAAGCACCTAGAATATGAGCTCATTGAACTGATCTGATGGATTTCATGTGGCAAAATCAGTTTTCCCAGGTTGGGTCTAAGCCTTAGACACGTTCGCGGCCCATAGAGGCAATGTCTTCCTCATAGAGCGGTCTTTCGCCGTTTTGACCGTTCTACTCATTACCCCGATGCGACGTGGCTAAAGCGTGCTCCCCAACCCGGGAATATGAACGGTCTCCGACTTTTCTTATAAGTTTTTTGCTTAAAATTTTATATATGAACATCTAATATTCTTGATAGGTCTCGAGGGACAAGAAAGTTGTTAGAGAAGTTCGATATCGACTTGGATCTTCTTCTCAGGAGACTTTCCAATGACTCAGATGTTGACGCGAAAAAGAAGCTAAAGGATTTGCGGGACAAATTGGTTCGCCTTCACGCACAGAACGTGGTGAAAATCAACCATTCCGCTATGGAGCTCGTATGCGCAAAGTATCTCATCTTGTCAGGTTACAATGTGGACGTCGAATGTTCGCTTGACAGCATATCCTGTGACATTCACGCGTTAAAAGGCTTCGGTTCTCTAATAGTTGAGGTTGAAACCGGTTTCGTTCCACCTGAACATGCACTTGATCCATTGGCCTATTGTAAGGCTAGGATAGCGAGCAAGATAACTCGTTACAGCGGTTACGCCGACAAGTTCGGCCTGGCAGGTCCGCCGCATTACATCATGCAGATTCCAAGAGAATTGATCAAGCCACCCAGATACAGAACGGACGAAGAGACAAAGGTCATCAAGAAGCTCTGTGATTCGTATTATAGGAACCCGCCCGTCACTTTTGATGAGATTAAGAACGCCCGCATACATACGATTTACATCACGGACGTGGATGACGGCGAGATCAAAGAGACGGATCCCGTCGACTATGTCGAGAGATGCGACCAATGCGTTTACTGACTGCAAACCGTACTGGGCAAGAGAGAAAGACTCCTGTGACTTACCTTTCAGTTAGATTGATGCTTTCACATCCTAGACGCATCATCCATACTGTCTGATTGCTGCTATTCGTCTATATGAACGGGTTGTTATGTCAAAAAAGAGTCCTGAAACAAGGAACAGTGAGGAGATTCACGTCACAAAGGAAGACATCAAAAGAGGCTTGAGACGGCTAGGATTAAAGAGAGGCGCCGCAGTCGGTGTGCATAGCTCATTGAGCAGCTTCGGTTATGTTGCGGGTGGAGCCGACGCAGTGATCGATGCGATCCTCGAGACTGTTGGCAAGGAAGGTACTATTGTGATGCCGACTTACTCGACCAATAGGCTGGACATTGAACGTACTCAGCGAGAGATAGAACTCGGAGTTACATGGAAGAGTAAGATCTTACCCTATGATCCTGAGAAGACGCCATGCTGGACTGGAAAGATCCCTGAAACCTTCAGAAAGAGGAATGGTGTTATCAGAAGCCTTGACCCAACGCATTCTTTGGCAGCATTAGGACCAAAAGCCAAGGAGCTCGTTCAGGGTTGGAACAAGCTGTTGGAGGCCGACGGCTACATACTACTTCTAGGCGTCACTCTAGGATATTGCTCTGCGATGCATTTGGCTGAGGCACGAGTTCAACTACCTCCCCATATATTGGAGAAGATTAATCCGCCCCCTGAATTGCTCGAGAAATACGGACCAGACCTCGGTTGGCCAGAATGGGACATAGGGTTTGGACCGTATCCAGATTTCGCTAAGATGGAGGAACCTTGCAAGGAACGAAGAATAATGAGGACGGTTAGAATCGGAGAAGCTGCAGTCAAGTTGGTAAAGCTACGTGAACTGATCGAACTATATGCGGGATATCTAGGAGAAAACCCCGACCTCTTCTACAAGGTTGAGCGATCCTTCCGCTAAATTTGAAAGGTCTCCAGAAGCTAACATGCACGGTTTATGACTTATTGCCGTCCGCGTAACTCTGAAATCTCATCGAATAGCTCAATTTTCTGTTACTCGTCATCCGGCAAGGCGATGCCAATACACCGCCGAGAAATAGACGTATTCAGAAGGGATAAAGATTTCTCATAAGGTCGGTTCCTCCTTGACTTCATCTCGAAACGACCCGATTCGCGCCAATGTATTTAAGTTCCGAACGGCATAAGGTTCAGCACATTTGTTAGTGCTCAAGGTGGTACTCTACAGTATGGTCGATCTCTCAGTTGAGTTCGCTGGGATCAATTTTAGGAACCCGATGATAGTAGCCTCAGCAACTCCTACGAAGGACGAAAATGCCATGATAAAGGCGGTGCGCGCCGGCTTCGGCGGCGTTGTGGCCAAATCGCTGTTTGGTAACAGCGCATCAGTTGGACGGCGGTATCCGAGACCGAGATTCAAACTATATGGATGGAAAGAATTCCCCGGGTATCCCAAACACAAGGCTAGTTACTTCACCCTTCACTCATTGGAGGATTGCTCTGCATTCGATTATCGAGCGTACGCAGCCGATATAGACCGAGCAAAGAAGTCGATCCGTGACGGAGGCGTAGTCATCGCCAGCATCTCAGGCAGCAATCTTGACGAATGGGCAGAGTTATGTGATGTTGTGAACGGAACAAAAGCCGACATGTGTGAAATAAACATATCTTGCCCGTACGCGGCTGACATGGGCTTAAAGATGGGATCCGGCGCAATAGATTTGGCTCCTGAAATAGTGAGGACGGTGAAAAAGTGCATAGCCATACCTTTCAGTGCCAAGTTGTCGCCGCAGGTCTCAGACTTGGCATCAATAGCAAAATCAGCCGAGGCCTCAGGGGCTGATGCCTTGACTGTTCATGCAAGGCTGTCAGGCATAATGATTGATATAGAAACCGCCCGGCCAATAGGTTGGGGATCCATAGGTGGCTACGGAGGACCTTACCTTTTGGGTTATGGCCTAAAAGGTGTAAGCGAGGTCGCCTCAAAGGTCAAGATCCCAATCAGCGCTGTTCTTGGCGTTTGGAGCTGGGATGACATAGTTCGGTACATTATGGTTGGGGCTACGACGGTTCAAAGTGCAACGGCAGTGATGCTACGGGGCTACAGCATCGTGAAGGTCTGGATGAAGAATATGATCGGTTGGATGGAGCGAAAAGGGTTCGAGTCTATCTATGATTTTAAGGGCGCTGCATTGAAGAACATAGTCAGTACAAGAAGCGTCATTAGAGCGCCGAGAGACATATCCATCAATCTAAATGAAGAGAAATGTACGGGATGCGGCGAATGTCAACTAAGCTGTTTCTACGACGCAGTAACTCTTAAACGTGGCAAAGCATTCATTGACCCAGAGAAATGCGACATATGCGGCCTATGCCTCGAAAAGTGTCCTACAGAAGCTATTTACCTCACACAAAGAACGTAAGAATCGAAAAGGAATACAAAGAGGGATGTGAGAAACCATTATGGATAGTCTTAGGCTGAAGGGAATCATTCCAGCAATTGTTCTACCCTTGACATCAACATACCAACCCGACGAAGATGCGCTGAAAGAGTACATCAAGTGGTTAACAAAGTGGAACATAGGCGGCTTGGCTGTGAATGTGGATACAGGCGAGGGCCCGCACCTCTACCAGAAAGAGAAAGTCAGAGTGCTTAACGTAGTGAAGAACATCGTCGGAAATAGGATTCCTGTAATAGCTGGCCTGCAAGCAAGCTTTACGTCTCAGGCGGTCGAAGCTGCGAAAGAAACGAAAGAGGCAGGAGCTGACGCACTGCTTGTTTTCCCGATCACGGCCTTCTATGGCTCACCACTGCATCCAGAAGTCCCCTATGCTTACCACAAAGCAATAGCCTCCGAAGCGAGAATTCCGATAGTCTTGTTTCAACTTCAAAGGGATCTAGGCGGAGTGGAGTACGACCTAGCCTGCCTAGCCAAGCTCACAGAGATAAAAGAGGTCATAGCCATTAAGGAGGCTTCTTTTGACGCCATGAAATTCTTGAACATAATGAGGTTTCTCCAATCTTTGCCGAGTAAGATTGCGGTTCTAACGGGGAATGACAACTTCATCTTTGAGTCTCTACTTCTGGGAGCCGAAGGAGCCCTTATCGGTTTCGGGACTCTAGCCACCGACCTGCAAGTGGAAATGTTCGAGCTTACACAGGAAAAGAGGTACAGAGAGGCCAGAGAGATAGCTGAACGACTGCAACCCTTGGCTGATGTGATATTCTCTTCCCCTGTGAGAAACTACCGCGCAAGGATCAAGGAGGCACTGGTCATGCTGGGGGTGTTGAAAGAAGCCCACATGAGACCGCCACTCACGCCTGTGACACGAGAGGAACGGGAGGCTGTCAAGCAGGCCCTTAGAAAAGTGGGGCTTCTATAAGGCGGACATCAGTTGTCTGCTCTTCTTCAAGAAAGAAAGCTTTAATTACCCGAATTTTAGGAGTCTCACACAATCCAATTCAAAGACGAGCAGAGTGGAACTAGAGATGCGGAGAAAACCGATCAAATGGGTTGTCGAGGATCCAAAGAGGAAGAACTATTTCTGGCCTTCTGAAGAACTAAAGAAGATAGCTTGGATCACCGATGAAAAGGTGTACGAGGAAGCAGATATGGATCCGGTCTCGTGGTGGGCGAAACTTGCCAGGGAGGGCCTGATCTGGGTCAAAGAATGGACTCAGACCTACAAGTGGGTTCCGCCTTCTTACGAATGGTTTATTGACGGTAAGCTCAACGTGTCGTATAATGCCTTGGATAGACATGTCGGCTCTTGGAAAAGGAACAAGACCGCAATAATTTGGGAACCTGAACCGGTACACGAACCTCACAGAACACTTACTTATTATGATTTATACCGGGAAGTCAACAAGTTCGCAAACGTCTTGAAAAGTCTGGGAGTAGGAAAAGGAGATAGAGTCGGCATCTATCTCCCCATGATCCCTGAAGTCCAAATCGCCATGTTGGCGTGCACTCGGATTGGAGCTGTCCACAGTGTGGTGTTCTCGGCATTCAGTGGCCAGTCCCTGAAGGAAAGGATGATCGATGCAGAGGCGAAGGTTCTCGTTACTGCCGACGGATACTACAGGAGGGGCAACATTGTCAACTTGAAGGCTAATGCTGACATGGGCGTCGAAGGCACATCCATAAAAGACGTTGTAGTTGTGAAGAGAGCGGGCAATGAAGTCAAGATGGTTGAGGGTCGGGACCGGTGGTGGCACGAACTCGTTGCGAAAACGGGCCTCTACTGCGAACCAGAAGTCGTCGACAGCGAAGATATGATGTTCATCCTTTATACGAGTGGCACCACCGGAAAACCCAAAGGAATACAGCATCATACGGGGGGATACGCTGTTCAGGCATATTGGACATCTAAATGGGATTTCGACCTGCATGATGAGGATCTTTTTTGGTGCACAGCCGACATTGGATGGATTACGGGTCACACGTACAACTGCTATGGTCCGTTGATGAACGGCACTACGATGCTGATCTATGAAGGGGCGCTGGACTATCCAGGACCAGACAGATGGTGGCAGATAGTTGAGAAACACGCTGTCACGACACTCTACACCGCGCCGACAGCGATTAGAATGCTCATGAGACTGGGAGATGACTGGCCGAAGAAACACGACTTGACGAGCCTCCGGATTCTCGGCACTGTAGGTGAACCGATCAACGAAGACGCCTGGATGTGGTACTTCAGAGTCATAGGCGGCAGCAGATGCCCAATAATTGACACATGGTGGCAAACCGAGACAGGCGCCACTTTAATAAACTCTCTTCCGGGCATTGGTCCCTTCATACCAACAGTCGCTGGAAGACCCCTTCCGGGGACAAGATTCGCCGTTCTGACCGAAGAAGGAAAACCAACTAGCATAGGCGAAGGCGGATACCTGGTTCAGATGTCGCCGTTCGCACCGGGCATGTTCCGAACGATATACAAGGATCCCGAAAGGTTCAAAGAGCAATACTGGAGCGTCTACGGCGAAAAGTACTACTACACGAGCGATGGCGCCTTCATCTATGACGAGATCGGTGATATACGCTTAACCGGAAGAGTTGACGATGTAATGAAAGTTGCCGGTCACAGGCTCTCAACTGCAGAGGTTGAGAACGCCTTGGCCCAGCACCAAGCAGTAGTTGAATGCGCTGTAGTGGCCTCTCCTCACGAGATTAAAGGGGAGGTTCCAGTAGCCTTTGTCGCTCTAAAATCAGGATTCAGACCTTCACAAGAACTGGAAGCAGAGCTGAAGAAACATGTGGACAAGGTGATCGGTCCCACGGCTAGGCCTGAGAGGATCATATTTGTCGAGGATCTGCCGAAGACGAGAAGCGGAAAGATCATGCGCAGGATTCTGAAGGCGATAACCCGAAACCAGCCGGTTGGAGACATTACAACTCTGATGAACCCTGAATCAGTCCAGATGTTGAAGGAACGAATAGGCTACAAAGAGTCGACCTAAGCCCTTTCCTTTCTTAGCTTAACCGTTTCTAGATGAGGGTGATGGGCGCATTTTTTCCTGTTGGATCCGATATCCTGCTTTCGTTCAACGGCTAAGATGCGTCTCTAGTTCTGTACCTTCACTATCTGGCGTGTTCTAGCCGATTCCCATATGGCTTCTGTGAGCTTGATCACATTGAGTCCGCATATCGGAGGAGTCTGATTCTCTTCTCTTCCCAGAATAGTATTGACAAAGTTTCTGTCAGGGTCAGATGATTCCGGCAGCTTAATAGGCTCGGTTCTCATGTCTCCGCCGAAGGATAGGCGCTCCAATTTTCCATTCCTGTAGAAGATGACGCCCTTGGAACCCCACATGGTTATATTCTCCTCCCAACACGGCGAATTTCCAATGACGCCGATGTTTGCTTGAGCCCCGTTGCTGAACCTAATGGAGATAGATGAATCAATGTCGACCGGAGTACCCAGGTTGTCGGTGAAAGCCGAGACTTCGGATGGCTGCAACCCCGTCGTCCAGAGGATTATGTCGAACAGGTGGCTCGCCGAATCGATGAGTTGCCCTCCGCACCCGATCTTTGGGTCTTGCCGCCACGTCCCCTTAGTATAGTTGAGCCAATCTTGGCATTGCATAGCTGAGATGAACTGGATGTCTCCGATCTCGCCGGATTCGATTACCTTCCTAATGTAGCGGAATTGGGGTTGACAATGGCGCTGATAAGAGATCATGACGACTTTTTTCTTGTCTTCAGATTTGGCGATCAGCTCTTCAGCTTGTTTCACGGTGCAGACCATCGGCTTCTCAATGAGCAGATGCAGATCCCTATCGAGGCATTGCATAGCTTGCTCAAAATGGAGCGCGTGAGGTGTATTTATCAGGACAGCGTCAAGCTTAACCGTATTCAACATATTCAAATGGTCTGTGAAGGTTTTGCAGCGGCTTAGAAGACGGGGGAAGCCCTTCCGCAGTTTGGTTATGTTTGCCTCATTTGTGTCCGAGACCGCTGCAACTTCGACCTCAGGAATGTTCAAGAGGTGTCCCGCGTGATAATGGGATATCCCTCCGCATCCGATTATCCCAAGCTTAATTTTTGGCAACCAAATCACCTACTCCTCTTGGTTAATACCTGCGTTAAATACTTTAGCTAGTGCAACTAGCGGAATCATATTGTTTCTAAAGACACCGAGGTAGTGTAGTCATTCTGATGTTACTTCACCGCCATACATATGGGCAAGTTCAGATAGGGATTTTTTAGCTCTACGGTCGATCGTAACAACTCCGTACGGTCCATAAGGCGAGTGGAGCATAACACCATA
>Ga0315314_1003592_pt1 | contig 12018 bp, 15 predicted proteins | sample TDP9_MG_FD_203631 | JGI IMG/M metagenome (GOLD analysis project Ga0315314, IMG submission 203631) | Freshwater sediment microbial communities from Lake Towuti, South Sulawesi, Indonesia - TDP9 | ecosystem: Environmental > Aquatic > Freshwater > Lake > Sediment | place: Indonesia: South Sulawesi...
TCCAAAGCATTCCAAGCAGATTGATACATTTTTGAAAACCCTTCACCGAGCTGGTTTAGCTTTAACTCAAGATATTGATTTTTCTGAAGGATATAGGGTCTTTCCAAAGTTTTTATGGTTTCGGATATCGACGAACTTATGAGTTCGACATTTTGATTAAGTATTTTAAGGAATTCGAAAGTACTTTTTATGGTAGATCTCATCATTCTATCTTTATTTTCTTTGGATAGAATCCTGAATTCAGGTTCGTATTCAAGTCTTTTTCTTTCCGCTCTGAAGTCGTGTTGGGGCAGTTCTTTGAAATTTTCTAAGAGACCTCTGAGAATATTCGCTGTATTGGGACAAAAGTATTTGCAGATATTAACTGAAGTTTTGCGTTTTTATATTTTTAGTTTGCGGTAGATGGTTTCAGGCTTTGTCTGGTGCCTGAACTTCTCGTAGAGCCAGTCTACAAGCCTTCTGAAGCATTGACGCTTCACCCAGCGGCAGATGTCGCCCAGCGTGGTGAGACACTTTCCCAAGCGGCTTGAGGTTCTACTTATGGATTGACGCAGGAGGGTTAGGAGAGTATAGGCGGTGAAGACCAGGTGCCAGTGTATAATGGCTCCTCGGCCCTTCCGCATCTGATACTCCTCTAACCCCAAGTTCTGTTTCACATCGCGGTAGAAAACGTCTATGGTATGCCTCACCTTGTAGGCTTCCAGCACCTGCCTATCCGACCAGTCCAGCCTGTTGCTGACGTAATAGTGGAAGCCATCCTTCTCCCTAGAGACTACCAGCTTCACGTTTCCCGTCTTAGGCATCCACACTTCAACGCCGAATAGAGTGAAAGCCTCATCCTTAACCTTAACCTTCACTGTCTTGAAGCACTTCTCCGGAAGAGTCTCAGCCAGCTGGCTTACGTTCATCCTCTGCCCTTCATAGTGAACTATTCGGTTAGACTCGGACTGGGTGACCCAGTCCCACTCCCGAGCCCGCGCAGCTTCAACGATTTGACGGCAGAAGAACCAGCTGTCGTAAACCAGTATCGTCCTCGTGCCTGCTGGAGGCATGAAGGCTGCTATCTGCTCGCAGGCTAGCTGGATCCTGGTCTTGAAGGCCCAGCCTTCTTTAAGGCATGTCTCCTTCTTCACGTAGAGGTCTAGGCGCACAGGGTATTCGACTTTCCCATTGATGTAATGGGTGGTGACCAAGTCGTGACCCCAGACGGCTCTGCCTTCAGAACTGTCGTAGTGGTATCCCGCCTCCTCCATGTGAAGCCCCGTCTTCTTGTTGATGGTGTCGTCGAGAATGAGGAAACCGGTGGAACCTTCGGGAACGTGAAGGTCCTCCCTAACGAGATCTAGCCTCTTAGCCTCAAAGAGCTGAAGAGACCAAGGTGAAGCGGTAAGGAAGCGGTTGAGAGCGCTTTGGTCTCCTGCGTCCACAAAGCATCGGTTTATAGCCTCCACATTCTTCCTGCCATCACCAGCCACGAGACCTAGGATGTAAGTGGAGAAGTTCCTGAACTGAGGCTTAGAGAAACAGGGCCTAAACTGCTCCAAAAGCTCCTCCATAACACCTACGGCTGACGAAACAAGCATACGGCAACATCCCTCCGTCTGAACCAAAAATATAGTCACACACAACCAAAAAAGGCTTAAATCCAAAAAACGCAAAACTTCAGTATTAATTAGAGTTTCAGTTCTCCTAATACTATTATCCAATAATTTTTCTGCAAATCCAATTTCTCTATCAATGTCATTCTTTTGTTCAGCTTCTTTGTAAAGATTTAAATACACATCATTTTTCACAGTGAGATTTTTATACTCCTCAGTTAAGTCTTTGAAGGTTTTTTCTGATCTCCGAAGCTTACTTAGGAAACCCATAATACATTGTCTCGACTCCATATTAGAAAATCTTTGTTCTTAGACTTATCTCTTTGGTTTATACTCTTCCACTTTCCTCCAGCTTCTTAACTGCCGACTGATAGAATCCATAGGAGACTTTAAGGAGTTCTTCTTCACTCTCCACGACACATCAACATGTGCGTCTTTAATGGTGCTCCAAACTGAACCATTATGAAGGTTTCTAGACTTAATGTTTCAGTCTGCCCTACCAACACAGACTTATAGTATACAGCTTCATAGCCTCCTCGACTCTTTGCCTCTTTCCAACTCATTCTTCAAGAGCTGGAAATCCTTTTCAATATAATCCTTGAGCTGCACGTTATAAAGAGCTGCAGCTGGATGAAACGTTGGAATGACGCGAACATCAAAGCCTAAAAGCTCAGCCTTGTAAACTCTTCCCCGAACTTTCGTGATTCCTGCGACTTCGTACCCCATCTTTGAGAGGATGTAGGAGGCTGAGTGCCTACCAAGCGTCATGACAAATTTTGGCCCGATCAAATCTAGCTGACGGCTCAGGTAAGGCGTGCACGCATCTATCTCGTCTGGACGAGGGTCACGGTTTTCAGGAGGTCTACACTTCACGATATTCGTTATGTAAACTGCGTCCCTTGATAAGCCAGCCTCTAGCACCATCTCATCTAGGAGCTTGCCAGCTGCGCCCACGAATGGTCGCCCCTTCACATCCTCCCAGTATCCGGGCGCTTCACCAACAAAGACGACTTCGGAATCTATGTTTCCTTCGCCCGGAACCGCATTTTTACGAGTCTTCGATAATCTACATTTAGGGCAGCGTCTGACCTCGTTGTCAATGATATCCATCAATTCACGTTTAGACATTGGATCATCAACTTGGCTTCAGTTCCATTATGGGTTAACCTCTTTCCGAAGTTACACTGTCAAGATGAAATCCTATGTAGAGTCTCTTTAAATATGTCGAATGTCTCTTGATCGTAGAGGCAGAAGACCACCTTCTCTATTCGAGTGCTGCCTTTGATGTATGAGATTGCCGCTGACAGCATAATCTCTGCGCATCTCTTCTTTGGGAGGCCGAAGTAGCCCGTAGATATCGCTGGGAAGGCTATACTTCTCAATTTATATTCGTCCGCAAGTTTCAGACTGTTTATGGTGGCGTCTCTAAGCTTGGCGTCTTCGTCGCCTTCGCCGAAAACCGGACCAACCGCGTGAATAACGTATCCGGCTTTGAGGTCGCCTCCGCTCGTGATCACAGCTTCGCCTGGGCGTACCTCTCCGCATTTCGAAGTGATCTCATCGCATTCCTGTTGAATTCGCGGTCCTCCCTTACGTCTGATTGCTCCTGCAACTCCTCCCCCGAGTTTCAGTTGACTATTCGCCGCGTTGACGATACAGTCCACTGGAAGATCGGTGATGTCGCCTTTAACAAGTTCCAAGACGGTTCCCCCAACGTTGACCTTCAAACCCGTTACCAACCTGAGCAGCTCTAGAAGCGTAAAAGACTCAAGATAGAAAATAGGAGAATAAGTATTTATCACTTTTCGAAGCATAAGATAATAGGTCAAAGGATGAGAATGCGAATATCAGATCATTCAGGCAGCATATTCAAAGCCGCAATACTCGTCGTTGTGCTATCTTTCTCCTTATTCTACTTTTACAGTTCGCTTCCACCTGAAGATATGGTGGAGGCAAGGACGTTCGTTTTGAGAACCTCCATCGTATACGAGAACCGCGGAGCTGACATATGGAACCTCACCGAAGAAGACTATACGATTGGGTTGTTCAGCAACAACTCTTGGCAGACAGTATACATGGTGAACCGCTCCCTTCCCGCCAAATCGTTCAATACGGATGAAGACGGCAACTACATTGTGGTTCTGGATCCTCAAAGAAACCAGTTAACCCCGATGACCACTTTACGTTATGACATCGAGTATAGGATCATCACCAAGCCCCGCTCGATTCCAGATATAGACGAACAACATTCCCAGAAACTGAGCGATATACCTGAAGAAATGAGGGAAAAGTCCCGCTTGGCTCAAGGACCATGGCAAGTCAACAACCCAGAGATTGTCGATTTAGCACAAAAAATCGTGGGAAACGAGACTAATGTGCTTACGATGGTTAAGAAGCTCGTTAAATGGATCAATGACAACATTCGCTACAGCAGCAGGGACATACCGAGATACCCAAACGAGACGTTGAGGGAAAGGTTCGGAGACTGCGACGATCAAGCAAACCTTCTGATCACCTTCCTCCGCATATACGGCGTACCTGCCCACCTCCAAGTGGGATGCATATACTTGCCCGCCAAGAAAGTCAACGAGACTTCTTGGGATGGTCACCTTAAAACCGTTTCATCAGGAATCGGTTGGCATGGATGGGCGATGGTATACATTCCGCCTTGGGGCTGGCTTCCAGTCGACCTCACCTACGCGCCGGGAATACCCTCAGACCCCTTAAACGCAATAAAAAAGTCAGCCCTAACGTTGCAGGAGACGGTTTCATACATGAATATCACAGAAACAGATTACATAGCCTCAACCGCAAGCCTGAGAAACTTCCTCAAAAAACACGGCTTCTACATATATCAGTATGACGAAATGAAGGAGGAATCAACCGTTACTATGCACATACACATGGAGAAGCCTTTGCTTCTTATAGGTCTCTACGGCGAAGCGACTCGTCTAAGACGCCTAAACTATGGCGAAGACTTATAAATGAAGATGTTATTCAGTAAGTTCTCAAGAGCAGGGTTTAGGAGCAGAAACTGCAGATGGCAAGGTTTAAAGTGATAATCTCTGACCCGGAGACGAGTAAATCCAACTCAGTCGAGTTGGAAGGAAACCAGGCTGCCCCTCTTATCGGGAGAAAGATCGGCGAAATTATCGATGGAACACCACTGAACCTCAGAGGACATAAACTGCAGATAACCGGAGGCTCGGACAAGGACGGTTTCCCCATGAGGCCAAGCGTCCACGGAGGAACTCGAGTCGACGCTATCCTAGCCGGTGGCACGGGCTTTAGACCCAAGACGAAGGGAGAGAGACGTAGAAAAACCGTCAGAGGAGACACGATCACCGAAACCATCACCCAGATTAACATAAAGATAGTTGAAAAACCCGAACAGAAAGAGAAGAACACCGAAGAGAAATAGCATTCAATTCTCTTCAACTCTTGAACTTTGTAAGCGCAGTTTTAGCACGAAGACTTCTACGAGTAGGCAAAATGTTAAAAGAAAGTAATTTAAAAATAGAGAAAGAATGCACGTTTTGCAGGAAGGTTGAATCCTATGAAGCCTGACATCGGCATATATTACGAATTGGTCGATTCCGTCGCTTCTTCTGCTGAGCATTCCCTCTCGTACATGGCGAAAGACTGGCCCGAGGTTGAAGGTTGGCGGACGAGAGCCCGAGCTAAAGTCTTCGAGCTTCTCGCCTTCACGCCGCTTAAAACACCTCTAAACGCAACCGTGGATGAACAGCGAGAAGAAAGCCGCATCACGGTTGAAAACATTTCGTATGATATGCCTTACGGCCCGCGTACTCAAGGCTTCTTCTTATACCCAAAAGAACGTCGAGGCAAGTTGCCTGCTGTTGTTGCGCTCCACGACCACGGCGGCTTCAAATACTACGGCAAAGAGAAGATAACCGCCATACCGGATGAGCCGGAAATCCTCCGAGAATTCAAAAGAGGATGCTACTCAGGCCGAAGCTGGGCAACCGAGCTGGCGAAACGGGGATTCGCAGTGCTAGTCGTAGACGCGTTTCTCTTCGGCAGCCGAAAAGTTCCTGTTGATTCCTTGAATGAAGATTATCAGAAACGCTTCGAAGGTTTGGAACCCGGCTCCAGGGCGTACATCCAGAAATACAACGAGTTTGCAGGCGAGCATGAGCACCTGCTTGCGAAGACGATATTTGCAGCTGGGTCAACATGGCCAGGCGTCTTCACTTACGAAGACAGGCGAAGCGTAGATTACCTGCTTACGAGGCCCGAGGTGGACCCAAACAGGATTGGATGCGGCGGCCTCTCTGGAGGCGGCTTACGCACCATCTTCCTCGCCGGATTAGACCCGCGCATACGCTGCGGAGTCTGTGTGGGCTTCATGAGCACCTTCCGTGAACTTTTACGTAACAACATTAGGAACCATACTTGGATGTTGTACGTTCCTCATCTGAACAGGTTTCTAGACATGCCGGACGTCATCGCCCTGCGTGCGCCAGCTCCTCTCATGGTTCAATATGACGAGGAAGACCCCCTTTACACGATTAAGGGGCAGCAACAAGCGGATCAAAAGATCGCTGAGATCTATTCGAAGATGGGTTATCCGGATAATTATGTCGGAAAGTTTTATCCCGGGCCGCATAAGTTCGATGCTGAGATGCAGGAAGACGCCTTCAGATGGTTTGAAAAGTGGCTTTCATAAAACCGAACTGAGAGTTTTCTTTACCCTAAAGTTAAAAAGCCCTTGACAGATTATAAATGGTGTGTTGGTGGATTCGTATGGAGAAGGTGAAGGTAGGCTTTGTTCCAGCGCATAGAGAACCATTTGACGAGGAATGGGCGGTCCAGATGCGGAGCCGCTGCCTAGACGCCTTTTCAAAAGTTGAGCCGCTGGAAGTGGTTGTTCCAAATGAAAAGTTAACTAGAAATGGGCTTGTACGGGACGACGCTGACGCTGAGAAGGTGATTAAACTCTTCGAGGAAGAGGAGATCAGCGGCCTGGTCATCGGAACGATGACCTTCGGCGACGAGGTTTCAGCGCTCTCAATAGCGTCCACATTTTCGAAGCTCCCGATACTGCTCTTTGGGACTAAAGAGGGGCCCTTCAAACCGGACGGAGGACGAAGATCCGATTCATTCTGTGGGACACTCTCGGTCTCTTCGGGACTGTATCGAAGGAAGATTCCTTTCGTCTTCGCCGGTATCTCATTCCCGGAAGAGGAAACTTTTTTGGACAGCGTCCAAAGTTTCGTGCGTGTCTGCTCTATCGTGGAAGGGTTCATCGGCGCCAAAGTAGGGCTCGTAGGTCCAAGGCCTGAGCGGTTTGAGACTTGCATATTCAGCGAAGATAACATGATGAAGCAGTTCAAACAGAGGGTTGTCCCGATCTCGCTGCTCGACATTGTAAATCGGATAAACGCGTTAGGAGACAACGCGGCTGAGGTGCAGAAGACGATTAGAGAGATAAAGAAACAGGTGAATTTGACGGGACTCAAAGAAGAGACCGTTAGGAAGATGGCGAAGCTTGAACGCGTCCTCAAAGATTTTGCTGAGGAGAAGGGCCTATCAGGCATGGGTGTACAATGCTGGACGGCGATGCAGGAAGTTTACGGCATCTCCCCATGTTATGCTATGGGGCGGTTAACCGATCAGGGGATAATGACGTCCTGCGAAGTGGACATCTACGGAACGTTAACGATGCTGATTCAGTATTTGGCATCTTTGAAGACTACGCCTCCGCACTTCATAGACTGGACTATACAGCATCAAGAGAAAGAAGACGTCTTTCTGGCTTGGCATTGTGGAAACGCGCCTCCATCACTCGCTTGTGAACACCCAACGATTAGAGCTCACAGTATCCTAGGCGAGGTTCTGGGATTGGAACGATCAGTCGGCACAGCCGAGTTTCAACTCAAACCTGGAGTTGTAACCCTCTGCCGATTAGTAGAGTACGACGGCAAGTTCAAGTTGCTCATCACTAAAGGGGAAGTGGTGGAAACCGACCAAGAACTCAGGGGTTCATGGAGCTGGGTTAAAGTTCCGAACCTCGAATCACTATACAGAACCCTGGCAGAAGAAGGATTCATCCATCATGCTAGCCTAATCCACGGAGACCACGTCAACGCCATCAAAGATGCCTGCAGATTCCTAGGGATAGAACCAACAGTTGTGTAACACAGGAAATCCTCAAAAAATTGCGATTTCTCCCCATCCCTTTTTTGTATGAAGAATACGGTTTTCGCCTTCACCATTCGAATGTTTAACGGTTTCACATCTTTCTTTCCTTATAAGAAAAGCGCTTTTTCTTTCGGTCTAATGAGATCCTTTGCAGTTGCCTCTTCAGCCTTTGGGTGGGGGTATCCGCGAATTATGGCTACTGGAATGCCTTCGCTGGCCTGTCCTATTACCAACTCGGCTGCTGAGGAAAGTTCGTCGGCTATGGCTGTCTGTTTCACTCTTAGAATATATCCGAATAGGTCGGTTTCTCCTCTTCTATCTCGGATCGGTTTTATGCCGGCAATACCCACTGCGATGTTTATTTCACCGTTGCGTAACGCTCGGCCATGCGTATCTGACACTATGACTGCCACGTCTTTTCCCGTATATTCTCTGATTCTTCGACGAATCTTCTGAGCTGAAAGATCAGGGTCCTTAGGCAGTGGAGCTACGATGTTCTCTCCGGGAACGTTTGATCTGTCAACTCCTGCGTTGGCGCAGATGAAGCCGTGTTTAGTCTCGGCGATTATGTGGCCGTCTCCCATGCGGATGATGTTCTTTGATTCTCGGAGAACAACCTCAACTAATGCTGGGTCTTTATCGTATTGTTGAGCGATGTTCTTAGCGAATTCAGATGGAACCACATCCTTAAGGTCTACGACGTTGCCTTCAGCCCTTGAAACAACGACATGAGTTACCACGAGTATGTCTCCCTCTTGAATGGGTGTACCCTGCTTCTCAGCAGCTTTAACGATCAGATCTGCTAGGTCGTCTCCCTGCTTTATGATCGGCAGTCCCTCAACAGGGATTACGCTGATTACATTCATTTCGATCCCTTCTTCTCAGTCTATTCAAGCTTCGAGATAAATATTATTAATCGATCCCATTTCTCATGTAAATAGACAAGGCGGGAAATCGCCGAGAGATCTATTTTTATTCTCATGGAGAAGATTCCCGAAGATCCCGAGACATTCATAAATGCCCTAAAAGAAACCTTGGGGCTGAGCGCGCTTATAGTTGAAGACGTGGCCGTTCGCAGGCTACAGTCATCTCTCAAAATGGAAGAATCCATTCACCACTTCTCTGAGATCGTAAATGTTAGGAAGGTGAGAACAGCAAAAAATGGAACAAAAATCTTTTATCGACAAAAGATTTAAAGAGGATAGCGTTCTCAAGAGTTGAGGAGTGTTAAAGTTGCCCTGTACAGTTGTTGTTTGCGGTTTCTTCGGAGACACCGGCAAAGGTAAAATCGTCTCGTATCTAGCTTTAAAGGACAAAGCCTCCGTGGTAGCGAGGGGAGGCGTAGGCCCTAACGCAGGCCACACAGTGGTTTATGGTGATAAGACTTACAAGATGAGGATGCTTCCCAGCGGATTTATCAACGAAAGATGCAGGCTCTTGATAGGACCTGGTGTCCTAGTTAATCCTGAAGTCCTCTTCAAAGAGATGGAGCAGACTGAAATCTTCAAATCTAGAGATAGGACAGGCGTTGATCCTCAATGCGCCATAATCGAACCGAGACACATAGAGGCTGACAAAAAAGGACACTTAGCTGGCGAGATACAGACAACCGGAACAGGAACAGGTCCGTGCAACGCTGAGAGAGCTCTGAGAACAGTCAAGGTTGCCAGAGATATACCTGAACTGAAAAGGTTCCTTTCGGATGTCCCTTTGGAAGTGAACAGAGCCATTGAAGAGGGAGATAACGTCGTAATCGAAGGAACACAAGGAACATATCTATCGCTTTATCATGGAACGTACCCATATTGCACATCAAAAGATGTCACAGCCTCAGCAGCATGCTCAGATGTGGGAGTTGGTCCCAAGAGGGTGGACGACATCTTAGTCGTCTTCAAAGCGTTCACGACAAGGGTCGGCGGCGGCCCGCTTCCTAACGAGATATCGTGGGAGGAGGCTGAGAGACGAGGCTGGGCCGAGATCGCTGCGGTAACTGGGAGAAGGAGGAGGGCTGCACCCTTCAATTTTGAACTTGCGAAGAGGGCGGTTATGCTGAACAGCGCGACGCAAGCAGCCGTAACCAAAATAGATGTTGTCTTTCCTGATTGTAAAGGCGTAAAGTCTTACGAGGAACTTTCAGGTGAGGCTAAGAGGTTCGTTGAGAAGATTGAGAAAGAGGTAGATGTACCAGTAACGCTTATCGGAACAGGACCTGAAGCCTTAGAGGTTGTTGACAGGAGACTGGACCTGGGTTTTTCATCGTCCTAGGAAAGTATTTAAGCGTCTACGCTGAGGATAGAGATTCGGAAAAGGAGCGAATAGTTACGTTTAACCTGGTGACGCTGGAAGATACGATTCGAATCCCGCCGGAAAGGTTCGGAGTCCCCTTAAAAAAGGTTGGATACGAACAGTTGAAGCTAAAGTACGAAGGCATGGTTGATGAAGAGTTAGGGTACGTGATCGCCGTGACGGATATAAATGTCTCACCGATCGGAAAGATACTTCCAGGCGACGGGGCGACACATCACAGAGTCACATTCTCGCTCTTAACGTTCTACCCTAAGATTCAGGAGATAGTTGAAGGTGAAGTGGTCGAGGTAGCTGACTTCGGCGTCTTCGTGCGGATTGGACCGATAGACGCTTTACTCCATGTTTCACAACTTATGGACGACTTCATCACTTACGATGAAAAGCAAGGCGTGCTCATGGGTAAAGAGACGAAGAGGCGGATTACAGCGGGCGATCATGTGCGAGTACGCATAACCGCGGTTTCGCTTGGGAGGGGCGGCGAGTCTGGGAAGGTAGGAGTGACAGCGCGGCAGCCGTTCCTAGGAAAGTTGGAATGGATCGAAACGGATGTGACAAAATCTAAGGGCGCAGAGACAAAAGAAGAGACACAAAAAGTGGCGGAGAAGAATCCAGAATGAATGAAAGAGCTTGCAGAGAATGCAACTACATATCGGACGGCTCATCATGTCCCAACTGTAAATCCACCAACCTCAGCGACGACTTCAGCGGTTTGATCGTCATAATCGACTCAGAAGGCTCAACTATCGCCCGTGCGATGGGAGTGAAGAAGAAAGGCAAATACGCAATCCGCGTAAGGTGAGAGAAGTTACGCGTTTTAACGCCCCCTCTTCGTGAAAAGTTGAAGATGCCGTTAGGCTTGCTGATCCGCGGCTCACCCGAATATACCACTGAAAAGTTGAAAGAGTTAATAAAGGATACGAAGCCAACTAAGATAATAACCGTTGGCGACAGCGTTTCAGAGAGCTTAGAGAAAAGAGCAATTCATCCCAACGTCTTGATTGTCGACAACAAGGTTATGCGTAAGCCGATAACGCCCATAAAAGTTGATGTCGATCAGATTTTTCATCTCAGAAACCCTCCTGGGACGATAACCGACGAAGCGTGGCACGTCATAAAAGAGGCATTAAATCTTGAAAAAAGGGTTAAAATCGTGGTTGAAGGGGAAGAGGACCTTCTCACTTTAGTGGCGGTGTTGCATGCTCCTGAGAATTCGATAGTGGTCTACGGCCAGCCTCATGAAGGAGTGGTCGTCATCAATGTTACGAAGGAAAAGAGAGAGATGGCATCAAGACTAGTAGATGAAATGGAGCAGCGAGATTAGAAAGGTTAATTTAGAAGATGAAAGCCTAAAAAGAAGAAAGGTTGAACGAGAATGAAGATCAAGATTCTATCTCAAAGGCGAAACAACCTCTTAAGAAGAAGGGAAGTAACTTTTGAGATCGTTCATGAAAAAGGAGGAACCCCAACCCGCCTTGAGACCAGACAACAGCTCTCAACCGCATTAGACGCAGATATTGGCTGTGTCTACATTAAGAAGATCGAGACGAAAACGGGGTCTGTGATAACCGTTGGCGAAGCAAACGTTTATGACTCGGTTGAACAAGCTGAAAAAACAGAGCCAGATTACATAGTATCTAGGAACGTGCCCAAAGAGAAGGCTGAGGGGGGTGAATGACATGGCTAAAGAAGAAAAAACGTCGGGGGGTAAGAAAAGGAAGAGAAGCACCTCCTCCTATTACATAGTCGAGAACGGAAAACTTAAGAGGCTGCTTCCATTCTGCGAAAGATGCGGATCGGGCTACTTTATGGCAGACCACGGTGACCGTTTCTCTTGCGGTCACTGCGGTTTTACCAGGTATAAACAGAAATGAATGTGCCTCCACGTAACGCGGAAAGAAAGGGTTCTAACATGGGTATATCCTCAGCTCATCTTTCCATGATCTGTAAC
>Ga0315314_1003593_pt1 | contig 12017 bp, 10 predicted proteins | sample TDP9_MG_FD_203631 | JGI IMG/M metagenome (GOLD analysis project Ga0315314, IMG submission 203631) | Freshwater sediment microbial communities from Lake Towuti, South Sulawesi, Indonesia - TDP9 | ecosystem: Environmental > Aquatic > Freshwater > Lake > Sediment | place: Indonesia: South Sulawesi...
CTCCATCCACACCGACCTGGGGGAGGGCTTCATCTACGCCGTGGAGGCCCGGGGCAGGAGGAGGATCGGCGAGGACCACGTGCTGGAGGACCGAGACGTCATATCCATCATCAGCACAAAGAAGAGGGCATAGACATAGCTCCTGCTTAAAACTGGCACGCGCGAAGACTGGGCCGCCAGGATCCCGGGCGCCGTATAGAATCACCGACGCCGGGAAACTATTTCTATCGTCTTCTTAAGAAAAGTTTGACTTGGCTGGTAGGTAAGTTGGACTGGACCACACTAATTTCTTTCAGGTTGATTATATCTTCTCTCTTATTCTGGCTATTCTGGCTACTTTTTCGGCTTGGTCACTGCTTCCTCTTTAGGCCACTTCCATGCATACCAGGCAATCAGTGCCGGAGCCACAATTATTGAAAGGCTCATTAGTATATCCAATGCAGTTGGGTTTGCCGTAACCGCCGCAACAGAATCAAGGATGTGGAGACCAGTGAGGACTATACCCACGATGATGTTTGACCAGCGATTTGCCTTGTCCTTCAGAGTCAGGGACAGGAAAGCCATAGCTAACGGAGCCAAAAAATAAGGAATTGCGTATATCAGCAACAGTTCTGGTGTTACTTCCGCCATTATCTGCTCTATTATACCTGGCTGCATAAGCATCAATATCATGTAAGCCAAAGCGGTCCCTTCCCCAATGAGCCACAGCACTGCAAGCTTTATCTTCAAAGCCAAATTTTCCACCATAACATCACCTCCTTTCAAATTTTCCATGTTTCAAACGTTTGTGATTCCAAAGCAGAAAAAACTTTCGGTTCCCCGCGCGCGCAAAAGTTAACCTCCCCACTGAAAACAGGTTCCAATTTCGACTGTGATTTCTTGGCTATCATTCTCTGACTTTCAATTTCTAGAAAAATGGTCTAAATTAAGGGGTTCCCGCAGTTATCTATGTTCGAGCATGGTGCAGCCGCGGTCGTCGTCACCGCCGTCGTTGTCCTAGTCTCTCACGCGAAAACCCTAGCCTGTCCCTACACTCTTGCCGGTAGGGCAAATGCACCCACTGCTCACGATTGCTACGTATCCCCCCTCCCTACACGTGACACAGAGGAACACAGAAGGCTTTTAAACGGGGCGTCGAGAGACGCTACAGGCCTCGGGGGAAGCACCGTGTCCGAGAGCCTCCGACGGAGGGTCGAGACGATCCAGGAACTCCTCAGCCAACTCGCCAAGGAAGCAGCCAAGGGCACACCCATCATCGTGGAGGGGCCCAGGGACGCCGAGACCCTCCGCAGGCTCACTGTCGAGGGGGACCTCATCGAGGCCAAGGGCTCCGGAAGGTCCCTGCTGGACGTCCTGGGGGAGGCGAAGGGGAGGAACACTGGGGAGGTCATCGTCTTCATGGACTTTGACCGGCGCGGTCGGGAGTGGACCCAGCGCCTGACACGGGGCTTCGAGAGGATGGGTGTCAAGGCCAACCTGGTCTTCTGGAGGAGGCTCCGAGGCCTGGTGGGAGGGGACCTGAAGGACATCGAGGGGCTGGCGACCTACCTGGAGACCCTCCGGGGGAAGCTGGAGGGGCATCAGATAAGCTAATTAAGCACCGTGTTCCCGTATTCTTGGAAGAAGATGAGTCATTGGATGATTGAGGTGAACGATCATGGGGTCATCCCAGGCGATTACGGTGAAGTACGTCATCCGCTGCAAGTTCGAGGTGGATGGCGTTGTTGAGAGACCGGACGTCATAGGAGCGGTTTTCGGCCAGACCGAGGGCCTCTTTGGCCCCGAGCTGGACCTCCGGGAGCTCCAAAAGTCAGGAAGGATAGGGAGGATAGATATCGAGCTCCATTCGGAGAAGGACAAGACCACGGGGAAGATCATCATCCCCACCGGCCTGGACAGGGTCTCGACGGCCATCCTCGCCGCCAGCATCGAGAGCATCAACCGGGTGGGCCCCTGCTCGGCCGAGGTAACCATGGAGAAGGTCGAGGACGTGCGGGACGCGAGGCGGAAGGTCATCACCGAGAGGGCGAAGGAGATCCTCCGGGAGTGGACCATCGAGACAGTCCCCACCACGGACGAGATGCTCAGAGAGGTTTCGGAGATGCTGAGGACGGCCAGGGCCGAGAAGTACGGGCCCGAGGGGCTGACGGCGGGGCCGGACGTGGAGAAGGCCAGGGAGATCATCATCGTGGAGGGGAGGGCCGACGTGATCAACCTCCTCAGGAACGGGATCCAGAACGTCGTGGCCATGGAGGGGACCAAGATCCCCCAGAGCATCATAAAGCTCACGAAGGAGAAGGAGACCACAGCCTTCCTAGACGGAGACCGCGGCGGGGACCTCATCCTCAAGGAGCTGATGCAGGTGGCCAGCGTGAAGTACGTGGCCAGGGCCCCCAGGGGCAAGGAGGTGGAGGAACTGGGCCCGAAGGAGCTGAGGGCCGCCCTAGAGGGGAGGGTTCCCATAGAAAAGCTCGAGGTGAGGAGGAGGGGGCGGCGGGGGTGGGTCCTCGTCCCGAAGGAGGTCGTGGGCTCCATTGAGGGGCTGAAGGGGACCCTGGAGGCGGTGCTCTTCAACAAGGAGATGAAGGAGATGGAGCGGCTTCCGGTGAGCCAGCTCGCGGAGCGACTTCAGCAGGTGGAGGGCGTGGACACGGTGGTCTTCGACGGCGTGATCACCCAGAGGCTCGTGGACATCGCCGGCGAAAAGAACGTGGGATTCCTAGTGGCCGCCCGCATCTCAGACGTGATCAAACAGCCCCTGCGCGTGCGCGCCCTGACCTTCACGGACGTTCAAGGCTAAGTCGGGAGGTCTGCGCGTCTCAGGAGGGCAGTAACTCCTCCTCGGTTACGCCGAAGAGACTGAGGATTCGGGAGGCCGCCGGCAGCACCTGGTTCGACACGTAGTAGTCGATGTCCACATCCTCATAGGATGCCAAGGCGTGGGCTCTCGCCTTCTCATATAGCCTTCCGGGGCCCCTCACGATGACGTAGCCCATCTTGTCGCCCACCGAGAGGTCCCAGCCCTCCTTCATCAGCGTCTTGGCCACCTCGACGTGGGCGGTCCTCACCGCGTACTCCTCCACCGGCATGGTCAGGGCCTTCCAGATGACGAGGTCCCGGTAGGGCACCTTCCTAGCCCGCAGGTCGGAGATGTACTGGCGCACGAACTCCGCGGCCTTATCTGGCGACCGGTCCCTCAGCACGATCTCCAGCACCCTCTCCTGCACCCTCTTGGCCGCCGCCGCCCAGTCCCCCCTCACCGCCTCCAGGCCCACCACGTCCAGCCGGCCGTCGGGGAGGAGCCCGCAGTAGCGCTTCTTGGCCTCGGTGAAGAGGACGCGGGGGTAGACCACGTCGGGCTTCACCTCCAGCTGGAGCAACTCGCCGATCTCCTCCGAGACCTTCCTGATCTTCTCGGGCTCGTTCTTCACGAAGACGCTGTCGGTGTCCCCGTAGACGACCTCTAGGCCGACCTCCCTGGCCAGCCGGATGGTATTCAGGATGGCGTGGCGGCCCCAGGCCGCGGCGGCCTCGGCCACGGGCTTCACGTACCACCGCGCCCCCACCCAGCCCGCGTAGCCGTAGCTGGCGTTGGTTATGACCTTGACGGCCTTCTGCCTGGCGTCCAGCACCCGGTACTCGGTGCTCCGGGGTTCGAACGCCTTGAGCCTGGATCGGACATCATCTCGGATGGCGATGAGGCACGAGAGCACGCTCGAGTAGAAGCCCTGGGGCTCCACGCGGAACCGGTGCTTGACCTCGGGGGCCACGTTCACGCCGCCTGGGGGGTCCGGCTCGCCGGGGGGGACGTAGGTGTCGGGGGAGACGTTCTTGAGGAGCATGATATTGGGGTACATGGCCTTGAAGTCGAGGACGGCGATGTCCTCGTGGACCCCCGGCTTGGGCTCGAGGACCAGGGCGCCGGCGTACGGGATGTACGGGCGCGGCCCCCTCGCGGGTACTAGCTCGCCTATCTTCTGGGCCTGCCGGATGAGGAACCACTCCACCCTGAAGCCGACGGCGGCGGCCCCCACGTGGTCCAGGGGCAGGCCGACTAGGCTGGAGAGCTGCGTGGCGAAGCCCAGCATGGCCTCGGCCACGCCCATGACGCACCGGGTGTTCTCCGCGGAGAACCTCAAGAGCTCGGGCCGCTTCCCGGGGTCTTCCCAGTGGGCGGGGATGTCCACATCCTCTATGAGGAGACGCTGCTCCAGCCTCATGACGCCCAGGAAGTCTGCGACGTTCTCCAGGGTCTTCACCTTGACCTCAGGCAGCTCGTCGGCGAAGTCGAGGAGGCCCAGGTTGGCTCGACCCGTGACGGAGACATGGCCATAGACGCTGGTGTGGGGCTCGGCCTTTGCCCTGTCTACGTAGAGGCCGACCTTCAGCTTCTGGGAGCGGGCGAGGAGGTACGGCCACTCCGTCCGGTTGGTCCCGTAGCCGACGATGAGGTCTGGGTCGAAGTCCCTAACGTATTTGGTGAAGGCCTCGAGGAGCTCTCGGTCCTCGGAGTCGCGGGCCACGAACTGCTTCTCACCGCCGGCGTTGGTGGCCACCGAGACGATGACCACCGGGTCCCTCGAGGGCTTGGGGGTGCCCCTTGGGCTGTAGCAGACCACGGAGAGGCCCAGGATCCTGAGGGGGGGCGCCTCGGGCCTCTCGACGCCCCGGGGGGGAGACCTGGCGAGGTACACCCGGTCAACCCGGACCCCGAGGGTGTTCTCCGCCTCTTCCACCTCCACCTCGTGCCAGGCGCAGGGGGCCACATCGTTGTCGATCAGGTAGCGCATGGAGTAGCGGATGTCCTCCTCAAAGGGCCTCTTAACGCCCTGGGTCTTCGAGAGGCGTTTGGCGTACTTGTCCAAGAGGTCCGGGTCCTGACAGGTAACCTTGACGGCCTTCACGGGCCTGCCGAAGTACTTCCGATCGACCACCTCCAACCCGGCGAGGAGGGGAAGGCTCGCCCTGAGCGCCTCGATCCGCTCCACCACGGCCTTCGGGTCCTCCCCCTCGTCGACCTGAAGGTAGAAGTAGGGGGAGAGGCTTCGGTCGATGACGAGGACCCGCTTGCCGTCGTCCTGGATGCCCCAGAGCCAGACCTCGGGCCCGTGGTCCCGGACCTCGTAGTTCACGTCCAGGAGCCAGAACTCCGCTTTCAACCGTCTCCGCCCCAGTACGGTATGAGTCAGCGCGGTTTTAATCTTTTCAGCGGCGGAAACTCTGGCACGTGGTTGAACCGGTTTGACGCTTTCCGCACGAGCCTTTTTATTCCATGTCTGCCCTATGGGTCTTGGGGGCGGTGTGCCTTGAAGGTCCTGCAGATGAGGCTCAACCGGGGCACGGTGAGGGTCCTCCCGGAGACCCTGGATGACCTCTGGCACCTCTACAACGTGATCCAGCGGGGCGACGAGGTCTACGCCCGGACCACCCGGGAGGTGAAGCCGCGAGATGACTACGCCCGCCCCCAGGAGGGGAGGAGGGTCCCGGTCTCCCTGGGCGTCCGTGTCCAGGAGGTGGCCTGGGACCGGAGCCTCAACCGGCTGAGGGTCCACGGGATCGTCTGCGAGGCCCCCGAAGAGGTGAACGTGAAGGGGTCCCGCCACACCCTGAGCCTGACCGTGGACAGGCCCGTGACCATCGTGAAGCCCCGCTGGCCGAGCCACCACCTGGACCGGCTGCGGAGGGCGAGCAGGGCCGCGGGCCCGCCCATCCTGGTCGTCTCCATGGACGACGAGGAGTACTGCCTGGCGGCGCTGAGGCAGTACGGTGTGGACGTGAGGGTGGAGCGGAGGACGAGGCTCCCGGGGAAGCGGGAGGCGGAGAAGAGGGCCGGGGCGGTGCAGGAGTTCTTCAAGGGGGCCCTGGAGAGCCTCCGGGACGAGTGGACACGAGTCCGAAGCCCCATTGTGGTGCTGGGACCGGGGTTTGTGAAGAACGACTTCGTCAGGTACCTGGGGCGCGCGGCCCCGGATGTGGCGGAGGCCGTCGTCGACGTGAAGGGCGTGAACAGCGCGGGGGTGGCCGGCGTCCACGAGGCCCTCCGCTCCGGGGTCCTGACCAAGGCGCTGAGGCAGGTGCGGATCGTGGAGGAGAGCGAGGCCGTGGAGGAGGTTCTCGCCCGCCTGGGCGGGGGCCGGGGCGACGTGGCCTACGGGCTCGACGAGGCGAAGAGGGCGGGCTCGCTCGGCGCCGTCGAGCGCCTCCTAGTCGTAGACGCCACCCTCAGGGAGGCCCCTGACGAAGAAAGGCTGGTCTTGGAGGAGATTATTGGGGGGGTGGAGGGGAAGGGTGGGAACGTCATGATCGTCAGCGCGGAGCACGAGGCCGGGGAGAAGCTTCTGGCCCTGGGGGGAATCGCGGCGCTCCTCCGCTTTCCGCTGGGCTGAGGAACACCACCTTCTGTGGCGGCGGCAATCCTTATCGATCCTTCACGATTGAGCCGTCACGCACTCCATACGTTTTGGTGGCCACTTCGGCGATTTTTTCGTCGTGCGTCGCAACTATCACTGTTTTTTTCTGTTTTCTGTGCAGGTCCGAGAGCAGATTCACGATCTCCGATCCCGTTTTGGAGTCGAGTTCGCCCGTGGGCTCGTCCGCGAGGATCAGTTGTGGACGATTTGCCAGGGCTCTGGCTATGGCTACCCGCTGCATCTCTCCTACACTCAGCTCTTTAGGTCGGTGTTGAAGCCTGCTCTCCAGCCCCACGACCTCGAGGAGTTGAGCAGCCCTCTCTCTTTGCACTTCCTGAGGCACTTTCGCGAAGGCCATCGGTATCTCCACGTTCTCTAGGGCCGTGAGGGTTGGAAGCAGGTTAAACGTCTGAAAGACGAAGCCGATGTTTCGAAGCCTGGTCTCCCTTCTCTCCCTTTCATTCATGAGCGAGGTGTCTCTGCCCCCGAAGAGGACCCTTCCCGCCGTGGGACGGTCGATCAGCCCTATCAGGTTGAGGAGCGTGGTTTTTCCAGAGCCCGAGGGCCCGGTGATCGCCACGAGGGTTTCCTCTTCGATTTCAAGGCTTACCCTGTTGAGCCCCACTATCACGGACGCGCCGAGGCGGTATACGCGTGTCAAGTCTATGGTCTCAACGATCAATGTTCCAACCTCAAAAGTTCGGCGATGTTCTTCCTTCCAAAGGCTATGGCGGGTATGAGACCTGCGATGCAACTCAGGGCGACTGTAACCATCATGGTTTTGAGCATCATCGCCGGAGGGACTAGGATGAACGTTTCACCGAGGATCAGTGACAGTGGAACTTTGGTGTAGAAACATACCAATAAAAGCGTAGCAAATGCGCCTATCGGTATTCCGAGGAGACCCCCCAACAGTCCTATCAGCCCCGTCTCAGTCGCAACTATGCGAACTATGGAGCTCTTGGGAGCGCCGATTGCATCTAGTGTGGCGAGTTCCCTTCTCCTCTCGGAAACGTTCATCACGGCCACCATCATCACGAGCACCGCGCTCATTAAGAAAACCGCACTCGTTATTCCCAGGCTCCACAACTCTATATCACGGAACATGGGCTCAACGATTTCGTTTCTCTCCTCGTCCGTCAGAGCCCTCACGCCCAGAACCTGCGTCTCAATTCTGTTCGCCAAATCCTCCCTTTCTATTCCTTCCTGCGGCTCAACGACCATCATGCTGACCATCGTTTCGAACCCGTATATCTCCTGGGCCGTCTTAAGGGGCATAATAATCGTGCGTGCGAGGAAGGCTGAAGTATATCTGAGGACCCCCACAATCCTCAATTTGTATTTATTAACTTCTATCTCTGAGCCGACGTTGAGACCATACACATCAGAGAGAGACGCACCTATAACAACCTCTCTTTCACTGGTATTAGCCGACGGCCAACTTCCCCCAGGCTTGAGGGGCGTCGAGCCGACTAAGACCGACCAGTCTCCGGCGGGTATTCCGACGGTGACGTTTGAGGGCACCAGTTGAATGACCCCCTCGTGCGTGGGTGAGCCGAGAACGAATAGCATGGGGACAGCGTTCCTAATCCCTTCTACACGTTTTACTTCATCGAGGGCGCTTTCATGAAGGAAACCTCCGAACGAGAAGGCTTGGACGAAGATTGAGCCTCGGGGGACGACTACCACATCTCCTCTGTAGAACACATTCATTTCTTTGATGAGGCTAACATACCTGGTTGTGGTGGCCCCCACCGCTGTGATGAGGGCGACGCCTAAGGCCACCCCGAAAACGCAGAGTGAGGTTCTGGTTCTCCTACGAAAAAGGTTTCGTAGGCACATGTACGTTATCCGCGTAACCTGACCTCCTCAGCATTTCAGTTTTGGCCAAAATTATATATACTGGAATCTTTTAAACGTCTCTACACAACAAAACCCTAACAATGGAAATGGTGAGGCGATTAAAATGGATGATAGAGAACTCAAAAGGGCGATGTTGGCACTTCTCCTTATAGTGTCGTTCATGTCGGTTTTGGGGACGCGGGTCCTCCAGTCGTCCGCTGGGGAGCCCGTGGAGGCGTCAGCAAGCACCGACCCGTTAGATACAAGGGTGGACTTGACGTTCACCGTTAACCCCAATGGACGTGTAGCCGTTAAGGGAGCCATTAAGGACAACACCACGACCATCCAGCCAGCTAACTGGCCAGCCAGCACCCTGTACGGGTCCCTTAGCCTAACGGAGGGCGGAGCAGTCAAAAACATTACGATCCTAGTCCCGCCAGAAAATGCGACGGAGTTTCCCTTCAACTCCACAACCCTTTCTCTGCTAGAAACATACGGGGAGGGGATTCTTTACGAGGGGCTCAACTTCACCCTAGTCTTCCCTGAAAACCTCTCTAAATTCGATCTCCTTATCCCCGCAGAATTCTCCCCGTACACGTATATTTTTGAAAATCTCCTTAACTCCACAGAGTTCACACTGGACGAACAATACTCGGACGGGGACATCATTCAAAGCGTACACTGCACAATGACCGCGGATCTCACCGACCTGCTCCAGAAGATACTACCCATACCGTTAGGCTTCGAAGCGCCCCTCCACCTCAGCCTGAACTACTCAAAGGGCGAATACAACGGCTCGATCACACTGCACTTATTGCCCGGGCTGCCGATGGCGGACGTAAACGTAGACGTTACAGGAAACCTAACGAGCGTGTGGTTCAACGGAACCGTCACTGTCGTCTACGGCAACTATTTTGGCATGACGATAGATGAGGCTCTGCTTGAATTTGTAAAATATTATGCTGAAACCGTATTTAACGCGTCAATAGATACCGAGGGCTCCCTCCTCAACATGACAAAGGGTATGTGCGAATGTCCCTACGTAAGCGTCAAACTGGAGAACATCATCTCGAACGGAGCCGTCATTGGCTCCGAGGTTACGTTTAAGGTGTGCATCCGCGGGCAAATGTATATGCCGTTCTTGTTATATCCTTTGCAGTCCGGTACCTTGCAAGAAACACCGCTTGAAATGCTGTGGCTATTCTTTAAATCAAATGACATGCTCTACAAACAACAGAACGCGACGCTCGATTTGTGGTACACCCCCTCCGACACGAGACTTGACTTTACATTTAACGGGACCATACACGTGAGGGACCTTGTAGAGCAGCTTCTCGAGCCGGTGGTTGTTCCTGAGAAGTGGCTGGAGGTGGCCGAGGAATACGGCCTCGAGTTACCCCCGATAATCAATTCCACCAACCTGCCGCGCGCGTGGGCGGCGGTTTCGATGTTGAACGCGACCATTTACTCATTTGAAAACGCGTCCCTCCACATGGCATATACGTGTGATGACCGGAAACTCGCGGTGAGCTTCACCAAGTACCTTGCGGACCCAGAAGGACTGTCAGAGAGTCTGCTGGAAATGTTATCCGAGTTCCCGCCGGAGTCTCTGGAGTTACCTGAGTTGCAACTCCCGCCGAACATGACCGAGCTAATAGATTCACTGTTAGCCGAGAGGTTAGTGAACGTCACAACAGGGGAGAACCGGTTAACCTACGCCGACGGCACGCTCACCCTGATAGAAGCGGAAGCATTTGAAGGAGACCTTAACGCGGAGCTCAACTACCTAAAAGGCGTGCTCATGATCAACTACTACGTAAAAGGCGTCGACTACCTGAACGAGACCGCTACGCCCCTCCCATGGCAGTTGTCGTATCTTAACGAGACAGAGATAGATGCAATTGGCATGAAGGTCAACCTGAAGGCGGACAACACCTCAATCGAGGCGAGGGCGGAGGGAATAGCGGTTCAACCATCCGTAGACCCTATCAACGCCACCGCCTTCAAGCTAGACAGGTTCTTCAACCTGACAGGCCCCGAGTTCCCAGGAGAGAATGAACAGCTCAGTGTAACCGTGGTTGGAGGGAGCAACGCCACCCACAAGGTCACTCTGTACAACGCAACCGGTGTGCCGGAGCCGGACCTCGTCCTGCTTGACGCCGAAAACAGAGCCACCCTCATGGCCTGGAACAACGTAACCCTGACCGACCTCAGGGAGTTGCAGTTCATAACTGTGGCGGGTGCGCAGGCCGGAGATATCATAACCGACCCTGAAACCGTAACCCCCGAAAATCCCTTAATCATAGACGCCACCGAAACCCTCGGCGTCGCCATAAACGTGACCGGGGTCTCCGACACGGTTGCCATAGTGGTCTCCAACGTGACTGAGCCCGAAGGGGTGAAACCGCCACCGGGCATGTGGAAGCTACTGGGCAACTATGTTCAAATCACCGTCTCGAACGAGACCGTCGCAGTGAACGCCACCATCCGCATACACTACACGGATGCACAGGTGGCTGAGGCAGGGCTGGATGAAAGTACACTAACGATACACTACTGGAACGCCACGCTGGGCGAGTGGGTGGCGGTGGAGCCGTCATACGTGAACACTGAGGAAAACTACGTCTGGGCAAACATCAACCACTTCAGCATCTTTACCCTGATGGGCCAAACGCCCCCAACGCCATTCTGGATGCACTGGTGGTTCATAGCAACGATCGTCGTTGTCGTGGTCATTGCGGCGGCGGCCGGCGTCCTAGCGAGCCGGAGACGTGCGGCCACCGCTACCGCTACTGCTACCTGAGCGCAGATCCCTAATACAGAAGAGCGGTAGCCCCGGGAGATTCGAACTCCCGTAGTTTCTTCTCAATCTCAGCCATTGAAATGCCCGGAGCCTCTACAACCGCTTTGCCATTTTTAGCCACAAACAAACCTGAGAGGTCAAAGCTTCATCAACGATTTCTCGTAATCGGCAACGATGTGTTTTTTGCCTTTTTGAATTACTTTATGTCCCTCTTTTTCCAAAATTTTTTTCTGCGCTTCAACTCCGCCGGGATATTTGGGGTTTATCACTCCGCCAGTTTTCAGGGTGCGCCAGTAGGGGGTAATATCCTTTATACCCGCTTGTCTCTGTTCTTCAGCGGCATTGGCTGCGATCCAGGCAAAAATACCAGTTGTGATAGGGCAACCGATCGTTGCGTTGTGTTTTCTCGCCAGGGCGGCGCGAATTTCATTAATGGTAACAAGTTTGCCGCTTGGTACGTTTTTCATCAAGGCGTCTACTTCTCTTGGTGCAGGAATAACTACCGTGCCCGTACCCCACCTCTTAGACATCTTTTCAGTGATTTCCTCTACCCTCGGCAGACCTTTATCGTCCGCCAATTTCTCAACCCAACTTTTCTTTTTCGGTGCCATATCTTGCCTGCGCATCACACCTAACTTAAAAAGTTTCCGTAAACCTTTAAGGGGGAAGGCGAGGCCTGCCCAAAGGTGTAGCACGTCCGGGCAGAGGAGAGGCTCTCGGCGCTGTTGAGTAGTTTTCTTTCTTAACCGTGGTACTGAGCCCACCTTAACACGGCTTTTATACTTTCTCCGCCCAACAAGACTCAGAGGAAGTTATAGAAGAATGGTGTGGGCCTGGGGCGGGAGGGCGGGGTTCGTAAGGAGTCGCCTTGAGATCATCTCCCGCATCCTGTCTCTGTGCCAGCAGGGGGAGAACTCCGGCGCCGGGGAGCCCAGGTGATCAGTGTGGTTTCGCGCATCCTG
>Ga0315314_1003594_pt1 | contig 12016 bp, 11 predicted proteins | sample TDP9_MG_FD_203631 | JGI IMG/M metagenome (GOLD analysis project Ga0315314, IMG submission 203631) | Freshwater sediment microbial communities from Lake Towuti, South Sulawesi, Indonesia - TDP9 | ecosystem: Environmental > Aquatic > Freshwater > Lake > Sediment | place: Indonesia: South Sulawesi...
TGAGAGTTATCCTCGTATATCCTTCGACAATGCTGGTGTTTGTAACTATTGTCATAAATACGATGAAATATGGAGTCACTTTAGTTTCGAGGAAAAAAGAAAAGAGCTCGAGAAAATACTCAAGAAGTACAAACAAAGGGACGGCCGATATGACTGTATTGTCCCATTGAGTGGAGGAAAGGATAGCACATACGTTCTTTACTTACTAAGTGCCGTATGTGGTCTAAATGTGTTGGCCGTGAATTTTGACAATGGATTTCAATCGAAGCAAGCCGTCGAAAACATGAAAAAGGCTGTCGAAAAACTAGACGTGGCCTTCATTCAGCGCAGACCTAAATTCAGTTCTCTCAAAGAACTTATGAAGCTCTTTCTACTGAAGACAGGAGAATTCTGCACACCTTGTAACAGTGGAATAACGGGAACAATCTTTCAGACTGCGCAGAAAGAAGGCGTAAGGCTTCTCGTCTCAGGTCAGTCGCCTAGGGAACCGCTACCTAGAGAAGTATATAGCATGAGCCAAGCTTACTTTAAAGACGTGATAAAACATGAGCGCCCCTTGTGGAAGGTGAAGGAGTACTTGTGGCCTGACTACAAGTGGTTTTTCTATAAACAGATCTATCTCCCCTATTATGTGGAGTGGAATATTGAAGAGATAACAGATACTCTTAAGAAAGAGTTAGGGTGGGAGGAAGCATCCCATGGAGTTGAACATGCAGACTGCCAACTTGCTCCTATGATCGATTACCTTAGAATCCGAAAGTGGGGGTTTGGAATAAGGACACACAAATACGCTCTATATGTTAGAGAAGGCTGGATCAATAGGGAAGATGCTTTGGAAAAGGTGATGAAGGAAGAGTCTGACGAGGAACCTGAAGTCATGGACTACTTCTTGGAACAATTGAACCTGACCAGACAAGACGTCAAGAGATCGTTCGAAATGAGTCACATTAACTATAAGTCTCAAAACGTCTGGTTGTTGAATCTGTTGAGAAAACTGACAGGGTCCAGGTTTATCCTCAAGGAATGGGAACTTTGACACGATCAATCGCATATTCGAGATAATGGCTCGATCAGGTAAATCTTCATAAGAGAGAAACGATCAAAAACTCGAACATATCGGATATTAGCTGAACCGGACTTTCTTCTTTGGTTAATTTTTCACAATTGGATAAAATCACCGATGAATTTGAAACTTTTGGAAACTTTGACTCAGAAGGGTTAAGGACGTTGAAGATTCTTCACGTTATACCTCATTTCCATCCAGCCTACGCTTTCGGGGCCCAGTTAAAGTGGCTTATCAGAATGCAACTGAGTTAGTCAAGAGGAAGCACGAAGTTGTTAGAAGGACAGCGTCGATTGAGAAGGCTAAGAAGCTTTTGGGTCACGAGCTGAAGACTGATATAAAACCGGTTTTGTCAAGAGTGTACAAATGGATTTTAGACAACAAGGACAACATTGAGCGAAGCATTGGTTAATTTTTGCTTTGGACTGTGTGAAAAATTGAGAAGATATACTGAACTTAAAGACGATGTAACTGCGCGTATCGAAAGGGAAATGGTTGCAGTCGAGCCGTCTGATGATTTGCGACGTTGCATGAGGTGTATTTTGCCTGAGACGTTTCCGGGTATTGAGTTTGATGACGAGGGCGTCTGTAATTATTGTCGAGATTATGAGCCTGTGAAGGTCCTCGGTGAAGAAGAGTTTGGCCGAGTACTTGATAAGTATCGGGACAAAGGGAGAAAGTATGATTGTGTCGTGCCTATCAGTGGTGGGCGGGACAGTTCGTTTGCTCTTTATTCGGTTGTGAAGAAATTCGGGATGCTGGCTGTTGCTTTAACGGTTGACAGCGGCGCCATTGCGCCTGAAGGTTATAGGAACATTAAGCAAGTTACTGAGGCTTTGGGTGTGGATCATATTTGGCTTAGAGATGAAAATCATATTGGAACTGCTAAAAAGAATACTAAGATTAGGTTTCGTGCTTGGTTGAAGAAGCCGTCGATTAATACGATTGTTCCTGTGTTAAACGCTGCTGATAAGCAGATGAATGCTCGGATTTTTAGGTATGCGCATGAGAATGAGGTTCCGTTGGTTTTGGGAGGCAATAACATTGGGAACAGTACTTTTGAGCAGGAGCATTTTAAGACTGGTTTCCTAGGAGTTTTTCCTAACGAGCGTGGTATGTATTCTACGTTTGATAAGTTTAAATTGGTCTTCTTGTTCGGCTGGGAGTTTCTTAAGAATCGTCATAATTATCATTGGTCTGTTTTTAACGAGTACTTGGGCGGTGCGTTTGTTTACTTTTTTGAGAATTTGCATAAGTCTGGGGATGTTGATGCGCTTGGGTTTTATGATTATGTTTACTGGAATGAGAAAGAGGTTGTTTCAACTGTGCGTGATGAGTTGGGTTGGGAGGGTGCTTTTGATACTACGGCTACTTGGAGGGTTGATGATGCTGCTTATCCGCTTATTGACTATTTGTATTTGAGGTTGGTTGGGTTTAACGAGTTTGATGAGCATTATAGTAAGCTTATTCGTGAAGGCCAGGTTTCAAGGTCTGAAGCGTTGAAGCGGTGTTTGTCTGATCGTGCTCCTAGGATTCCATCGTTGATTAAGATTTTTGAAGAATTGGAAGTTACTAAGGAGCAGGTTGATGAGGTTTTAGAAAAATATAGAGATAAGCTTCTGCCAAAAATCCTGAAACGAAAAACATAGAGGAAAGAAGTCGATTTCACCTTGCATGTACTAGCAATAGCGCAATATTTTCCGCCCGACCTCGGAGGATCTGCGACTAGGGCTTATAATTTAGCTAAGGGTCTTTTCTTGAATGGTTGTAATGTTACTGTTGTTGCTGCTTTTCCGCATTATCCACATGGGAAAATTCCGAACGAATATCGTTGGAAGTCTATCAAAGTAGAGTGGGTGGGGAAGATTAGGGTCATTAGAACGTTCATGCCTCCAATTAAGTCGCAGGGTTTTTTCAAAAGAATTCTTCTGATCGGAGCTTTCGCGGTTTCGTCGTTGTTTGCTTTGCCGTTTGTGGGAAAAGTTGATGCAGTATGGGCTTCAAGCTGGATCCCTGGCTTAGTCTATGGCAGGCTGAAAAGAAGACCCGTGGCTTTGAATGAGGATGATTTGGCGCTTGAGGATTTGGTTGATCTTGGGCTTGTGGAAGAGGATTCGTTGGTTGTTAGAGTTGCTGAGTGGGTTTATCGATTGTTCCTGGCTAAATGCGATGTCGTGACGCCGATTAGTCCATGGTACGTTGAAACGTTGTCTAAGAAGTATTGGGTGGAAAAAAGCAGGATTCACGTGGTTAGAGGCGGCGTGGACTTGTCCATATTCAAGCCGTGTGTGTCCAAACCCAAGTCTGGTAAGAGGTTTGTGGTTCTGTATTCTGGAGCTTTTTCTGTTGCCTATGATTTCGATACGGTTTTCAAGGCTGCTAAGATTGTTAAGGAAGTGGATGGTGACGTCGAGTTTGTTGTTCAAGGTGAAGGTGAGCTTTTAGGTTCTATGCGTTCTAAGATATATGAGTTGGGTGTGAAGAGTGTTAAAATTGTTCATAGGCTTTTGAGTCGGGCGGATGTGGCTGAACTATTAAACCAGGCTGATGTTTTGGTTTTGCCTCTCGTTGACTTTAAGGAGCCTTATCGTGGGATGTCGTCGAAGCTTTATGAGTATCAGGCGGTGGGTAAGCCGATAATTTGTTGTAGTAGAGGTTTGCCTTCGGTTTATGTGAAAGAGACTAATTCTGGTTTAGCAGTTTACCCAGGAGACTATGAGGCTCTTGCTAAAGCTGTGATAGAGTTGAAGGAAAACCCAGGCCTTGCTAGGATGATGGGGGAAAACGGAAGAAAATACGTGGAAACTGAGGCGTCTATTGAAGCCGTTGGATTAAAAATGAAAGAAATCTTCGAAACGCTAACACAAACAACGTATCAGAAAAATGGTTCTTAGAAAGGGTTCTGTCGCCGGGAAGGAATTATTTTGATTTACGTGGGAAGTTTGATGTATAGTCCAGTTTACAAGTCTCATTGTTGTGCATTTGGCAAAGCTTGCGAAGAATCAGGATATTCAATAAGATATCTTTTTAGTCGTGAGTATGAGTGGATGTTGTCCAAACAGGTGAAGGAAAAGACTGTCTTTATTGGGAGCTCGACTAGCATTCTCTCGATGTTAGAGGATACTTTGAATTTGAAAAATATTAGAAGCATAAATGAAATCTTCTCGAAAGATGAGCCAACCCATGTTTATTTGCATAATTATCATTTGTTAAATCATTTTATTGCAAGGATGTGTAAAAGACACGGTTGTAGGCTCGTTTATCATGCTCATGAGCCTTATGTGGAAAAAAAAGGTGCTCATGGCGGTCTGCAACATTACTGGTTATATTTGAGTGAGTATATGGAGGCAAGACTTTTGCGGAATACAGATGTTGCCATTGTTTCCTCAAAGGAGGGTTCACGGCTTTTTGATAAGGTGTATCCTTGGTTCCAAGGCAGAAAGGTGGAGATTCCGTTGATGTATGAGGATCTATGGGGAGATGTTGACCCCTTAGACGAGCGGAAGTATATTACTTTTGTAGGTCCGCCAGTTCCAGCTAAAGGACCAGAGATCTTCTTAAGAATAGTGGATTACGCGGCTAATAATAATCTAGGTTGGTCTTTCTTGTTGATCTCGCGTTCAGAATTGAATGATCCTCGTTTTCCTAACAAAAGTAACTTACTAATATTCTATAAGAAGAGAATATCTGATGAAGAATTTGGGGGTCTCATTCGGAGAAGTCTTGTGGTTCTTACGCCTTACAAGCGGGAAACCCAGAGTTCGGTTATTCTCGTATCATATATGTATGGGACCCCAGTCGTATCCAGCAACGTCGGAGGGTTACCTGAGTTCGTGAGTTACGGAAAGACAGGTTACCTTGTTGATGAAGATGCGCCTGTCGAAGAGTGGATTGAAGGAATCAACTATACTATGAGAAACTTTAGTAAAATGACAGTTAATTGCAGAAATTACTTTGTTGAAAATTTTGCTGGAAAAAACTGGAGAAAAAACCTTAATGACATACTTGCTTAGACTCATTAGACTGTTCTATTAAGGAAATTGTGCGATAGTATGATGCTTGACATAGGTTGTGGTGAAAGCAAGAAAGGTAACATTGGACTTGACCTAAGAAAACTTAGCTCTGTGGACATCGTAGCTGATGCCCACATGTTGCCATTTAGGGCTGAATCCTTTGATCAAGTCTACTCGTCGGCCGTGATTGAACACTTTAGCCACCGCGAAGTCAGAAACGTCATTGTTGAGTGGGCCCGAGTTTTAAAAAAGGGAGGAACAATTGAGATCGAGTGTCCTGATCTTCGCGCAAGAGCTTTTCTCTTCTTTCTAAACCCCAATTGGCAAAATGTCAAGAACATTTATGGAGGGCAGGATTACACAGGCAATTATCATAGATGCGGTTTTTCTTTTGGGCTTCTAAAGCGTCTATTGGAATCTTGCGGAGTAAGGAATGTGAAAAGGATTATCAAGGGTTACAAAGGCGTACCATTCATTCCAGACTGTTTACATGTCAAAGGCGTTAAATGTTAAAGATGTAATTATGAGAATCCTTCAAATAATGCCCATTTTCTCTGCTCCGTTTGGCGGACCACTAACAGTTGTGCGTTACGACAAGCGCGCTAGATCAGATGTTATCATGTCGTTTACTTTCCAAGAATAATTTGAGTTTAGCGGATTTAACATTTCACCAGCTATGGCAAAAGTGTTAAAGGACACTCTTAGCGAATATGATGTTGCTCATCTTTGCTCACCAAGACGTGATGTTGCATCATCATGCCAAAAAGTATGGTGTCCCTTATGTTTTGCAGGCCCATGCATGATCGAAAATATATAGCAGATGACTACTTTATAGAAAAGGTTGTGGATAGAATGGAGAAGCTATACAAAGCTGTTAAGGCATAAAATTTCAGGGCGTGTAGTTATCAATGAGGAAACTCAACGTATTTTTTATGGCCTCGTGTGGTGGATTGACTTTCAATTTAAGTCGTTTAGCCATTAATCTTAAAAAAGTGGGACATAAAGTTGTGGTGGTTTCGGAACCGGGAGAAGAGGAAAATGGACTATTTGAGGATCTAATTCATAGTGGAATAAAATATCACAAATTATACGGTCTTGAAACTCTTTCTATGAACATGATCGCTGTCTCAAGAACAGTAGGAGAAATTATCGATTGTCATGATATAGATGTGATACATGCTCAAGGCATACGTGACATGCTCGTTGCTTTTCTTTCAACCAAAGTTTTTTCACATAAGAAGGCAAGGATTGTTGTAAGTATTCATAGTCTGTTGCACGGTACCCCTTATGAAAAAATGGCCACTTTTTTTGGAAGCATGTTACTGAATTTATGTGCAGACTTAGTTATGCCAGTGGCAGAAACAGTTACAAAAAAAATGATAACGTTTGGCCTTCTTAAAAACAAGGCCATCACCGTATATAACGGTTTTGATTTAGATTTTTTTGACAGATGTGTACGTGATAAAGAATCTGCTTTACAGATGAAGTATGATTCTTCACAAATATTAATCGGTTATGTTGCATACCTAGTTCCTAGAAAAGGTCACAAATATCTGGTCAACGCCTTTTATCAGGTTTTGAAATGTTATCCAAATGCAAAGCTTATATTGGTGGGCGGAGGGCCGTTAAAGAATGAATTACAGGTATTAGTTAAAGAATTAAGGCTCGAACAGAATGTTATTTTCACGGGAAGGATCAAATACGCAGACATGTATAGACTCTTACATTATATTGATATCTATGCTTTTCCCTCAGTTTCAGAGTTATTTCCTTTTGCAATTTTAGAGGCCATGGCAGCTGAAAAGCCAATAGTGGCAACTGATGTGGGAGGAGTCCCGGAGGTTGTAAAAGATGGGACAGGAATACTGGTTCCCCCTCAAGATTACATAGGAATAGCTGAAGGTATAAAAAAGTTGATTCAAAACCCAACGGAAGCTAAACAAATGGGCAGGAAATGCAGAAAGTTATTAGAAGAAAAATTCAATCTACCCAAAATAGCTTTCGATTTAACTAAATGTTATAACCTAGCCCTTACACGAGGGAAATAACGCGAGGAAATAATTATCTAAATCTTGTCAGTAGTATGATTTATACTAAGCATGTTGGTGGTTGGATGAAGGTTTTGATTTTAGGTTATGACGCACTTGAATACACTCTAGTTGAACGATTAGATTTGAAGAATCTTAAGCAAAGAGAGTATGGTAAGGTCAGTGTTCCAATCACTAATCCTTTGGGCGACCCTTCAACTCCCGTTGTTTGGAGCAGTTTTATAACAGGTAAACTTCCAACAGAACATGGAATTACTGTTCCTATCGAGTGGAAAAACAATTTTATAAGAAGAACTGCTAAGTGGTTACAGCAACACAAATACCTGTACTTTCTTACATCTGAATTGAAAATTGGATCCCTCCTTGATAAGACAGGGTTTAAGCATCAAATGTCTTCTTCAAAGTCTTTATCGGTACCAACGTTTTTTGATGCTATAAATAAAAGCGTTGCTGTTTGTGTTCCTGTTTATAACAAGGACGTTTTCCGGGTGTATCCTGGTGATGAACTGGAAAGAGCAATTAGTGATAGGATGTATAGGCGAAAATATGAAGCGAAAGTTAGGAAAATATTTGAATATGAAAAAGAAAGATTTTTTAAAGAAATTGGTGACGAATGGAAATTGCTAATGGTTCATTTTCACATTTCAGATATTTTGGGTCATGTTTATTGGAACACACCAAAAAAACTTATAGAACTTTATAGAGAGTTGGATTCATTAACAGGATTTATAAAGCATAAAGTTTCTGAGGATGTGTGGATTCTTATCATTAGTGATCACGGAATGAAAAAGGGATTACATACACCATATGGTTTTTACAGTTCAGATAGACTAATGAGACTGTCAAATCCTTCGATAACGGATTTTTATGATTTAATTTTGAAGCATGTTGAAAATTGATTATTGTACTAATTCTTATTCTGCATAAAAATTCTCTGCAGAACTCTTTAGCGCGGAACATTTGGTAAATGCGCGTACAAAGAATACTAAGAACCTATTTACAATAGGCTTTATACGTAAATTTCCTTTCAATGAGGAGGGTTTTGTATTCGTAATGCGTGAACATAAGGAATTGACTGTTGAGAATCTGGCGACAGCAATAGCCATTATTTTTCTAACTTTAGCTCTATATGTCATTGCTATTACTCCTCCTGCCACTGGCTACGAAACATCTATTTTCGATGCCTACCCCGCTTACTTTTGGTTTTTACTCACAGCCACCATTACCTGCGGTATTGTTATTTTGTTGCACCAAGCCCTCTTTGCTGAAAAAAAGTCCATGCTGTGGCTAGTAGGGCTTGCGATAATAATATTAACTAACACTATTTTTTTGTTGTTGCCCTACTTTAGAGGATATGTTTTTTATGCAGGAGGAGACACCCCCACCCATTTGGGGTACATCAAAGATATTCTGGCTACTGGGCAAATAGGCGGAAAAAATTTCTACCCTATTGTGCACATATTGGGCACTATGTTAATCTTAGTGGCCGGGCTATCACGAGAAAGTATCCTCTCCTTATTCTTTGCTCTCTTCTCTGGGATCTACATTGTGAATGTGTATCTTCTAGCTAGAAGCGCTAGTAAAAATAGAGGTCAGGCTCTTTTCATAGTTGTTTTTGCCTCGCCCCTGATATACAGCTTTTTCCATGCGACTATGCAACCCCATATCTTCTCCCTATTTGTGGTACCTTGTTTGCTGTACCTCTATCAAATAAGGGAGCAACCCCCATACTATTATTGTCGGAATACGGTTCTCTTACTTTTACTAGCTTTATCGATCACTTTCTCTCACCCAGTTACCACGCTTTTCGTCGAAGTTGTTTTCCCTACATTTGGACTTGCACAAATTATATATTCTCGTTTTCTTAGTCACAAGAGATCTCAAACAAGTCAACATCACAATATCGGTAGAAACTTCCTAGGAATAAGCCTGATCATGTTCATAGCTTTTTCGACGTGGTATCTCATGTACGCATTGATCCAAAATAGCCTTAAAGTAGTTTTCAACTGGTTAGTTTACCAAATAGGCACTCCTTTGATTGAGACAACACTGGAGTCATGGGCAGAGCTTGACCTTACTTTACTTCAGACATTTGAGCTATTAATGAGAAAATATGGCGCTATTTTTCTCTTGCTCGTCATTTCAGGTATAGCTTCTATATCTGTTCTACACAAAAGTTTATTAAGTAAGCATAACGTTGAGCCTATGAAGTTTACCTATGCCACCCTATTTTTGCTAGCTCTTTTCATGGGAGTTGCAATGTTGCTTAGCCATTTTGTTGAATATAATCCAGTTAGAGTTGTCAGGTTCGCTTTACTGATGGGTACAATTGTTAACGGACTGGTGGTTTATGATATCATCAATGAAGGTTCCAAGAAAAACATCAGAAGGTCGTCTCAATGGTCAGGGTTTATGATAGCCGTGGTTATAATAGTTATGGTTGTACTAAGTCTAGGAAACGTGTACGGGTCTCCAAGTACCTTTTCCCCTAACCCACACATCACTCAGATGGAAATAGCTGGCAATAAGTGGTTTGGAAGAACAAAGAATCCTGATGTAGCTGTAGTAGCAAATGATCCCAACGAAATACCCCGATTTGAGGATTATATTTTTGGGGTAGAATCTTCTCCTATCACCAGAGCAAACGTGGATCCCATATGTCTTCCCTCTCACTTTGGTTATGATGAACACAATCGAATGGCTGAAGTCTTCAACTCTCAAGATAGATATCTCTTCATCACGGAGAAAGACAAGGTATGGTCGATGTTTTTTTCAAAGGTTCGTCGATATGCAGAGGAAGACTTTGCCAAGCTTAATTCTGATCCCACTGTAGCCAAGCTTTATTGCAATGGTGAGTTTGAAGTATGGAGAGTATATGGAGGAAAACGATAGATGACACTTCCGCCGGTTACAGTATCAAACTTCCACCCATCCATAGGTGTTTCCAACGTAACCTGTCAACATATTTTTGCCGTTGATGTAGCTCTCAAAATACGGAGCCCTACTATCGTACAGTTTGATCGCTTTCTTTATTAAAGGCCAAGTTTCATTAAAAGGGGGCTCGTTCCAGTAGTAGCAGGTAATTACTATCCCCCTGTCTAAACAGTTTTTTATCTCCAATGCTGTCACCTCGAGTTCCCATACATCTCTGTTATTATCAAAGATCCGAGTGAGTATCCAGAACTTCTTATGTTTCTGAAACAGTTGGTCAATCAGGGAAAAGTACTGCTTAGTCGACTGAAAATCTTCGAGGTTTACAGTATATGCATAGAGTATTACAAAATCATAATATTCTTTTATGAACACCATTGCTGGCTCACCGTAGTAATATGGTAAACCCTTAGCCGCTGGTCGATTTTTCCAGTTAGGAATCAGTGAGACACCATTCGCAGTTATGCCTACTGCCATTCCCCTTCCATAATGGAAATAATTGTAAAATCCCCTTATCATCCTCAGATACATCTCATCAATCCAATCCTCTTTAGTGGCACCAGGAACTTCAACCAAGTATAGAGGATGGCCAAGAAGCTGCTCATTAAACCATGTAGTATTTACGTCATCATCGAAAGCTATGTGCATTCTCCAATGTTCTTCACAAATGAAGATTACACCCCAAAATTTTCCTGTTGGAACAGTTTTAAATGCTGTTTCGACTGTTTTTATATCATTTTCTGTTTTAAATGTGTTGGCAGTACCATCGTCGTTCCAAGGTGTATGCACATCAACCCAATTCAATATCACACGAACATGTTCTTTTGCTTTGTAACTTTTTTCTGTAGCCCACCGAAAAGTCATCCAAGTGGCTTCGTCCGGAGGCTCTAACCAAGGGACTTGATGCCAAACGCCAAGCTCACGTTCAGGATATTTAACCATTCCTTGAGATAACATCTTAAGGGAAGAACTTTGTAGACCTAGAATCGGCATAACGAATGACGAACCAAGAATGAGAAAGTAAGTGACTAGATAAGTTTTTCTTCTCAACCGCCTCACTGAGATCCGCCCCTTACAACCAAGGGTTTGGCTTCAACCATTGCTAATTCTGGTACTTCGAAGATAATAATGTGTACCCCGCATTTGGCTGAAAACAGGATGTCCTTCACGTTCACGTTCTCATGGGTCCTAAGTAAACGCTTCGCCTCAGCCCTCCCGATCGCCAACAAATCCCCATAACCCCACCCCATCGCCAACAACCACCAAAGCCTTCAGCCTCACCAAAACCACCACCCCCCTAACCACTACCAACAATCACAATATCAAAACCGAAAGCTGAAATCCCCTCTATGCTAGGAGAAACTGTCAAGATCAACGTCACCTCAACAAATCGCCCAATTCCCCAACACCATCACTAGGAAAGACAACCAAAGCCTTCAAACGAACCATAAACCACAACCAAAGCAAGAAATAGCAAAGAAAAAGCAAAAACAGTTATGAAGACCATGTACAGATCATAAAACCCGATTATAACACCAAAAAGATATAAGACGCCTCAATCTCAAAGCTACAAGCACTAAGGGAAAACTCATAAAACATGCTACTTGTAGAGGGAGTATGCGATTCAGAAGGATTCTTATGCGACAGGATACATCGCGAGAAACAGAATAAAAAGAGATTCAGAAACAACTGCAACCATAAGAACCACGCGGCCAAAACCCCCTCTCTTCTCAGATACAACACATAGAGAAGGATAAGGGGGTCTCATCTAATGGTTGAGAAACGAGCCAATAGAGGGGTTGTTCTGAAGGATGAATCTTATGTGTAGCAGGATGGCATTGGGAGTTAAGGCAGCCGCCACAGTCTCCGGAATCTTAGCCACCTACCACCAAGACCTAGCCATAATAGCGAACGAGGCCATAAGAAGCGAACTCTGCAACCACATACTCGCCATACCCGTC
>Ga0315314_1003595_pt1 | contig 12013 bp, 9 predicted proteins | sample TDP9_MG_FD_203631 | JGI IMG/M metagenome (GOLD analysis project Ga0315314, IMG submission 203631) | Freshwater sediment microbial communities from Lake Towuti, South Sulawesi, Indonesia - TDP9 | ecosystem: Environmental > Aquatic > Freshwater > Lake > Sediment | place: Indonesia: South Sulawesi...
CGTAGATAAGACAGTATCATTTACATGTACGTGGAACTGGACCAATTATCAAAACAAGAATGTTACAGTCGCTGTGCATACCTTACAAGGTTACATGGCCTCCTATCCTACAACAACTCCTCCCCCAGTGATTCTCGAAATCAGCGGAGTCCTTTTTGACATCACCGACACAAATCCCTACTTCAACGTCACGGTCCAAAACTCCGGAGCCTCCCCTACGTATGTTAATGTAACCGAAATAAACGCAGCTGTTGAAAATGGAGTTCCTCTATATGTAACTGAAATAACTCCTTCCCTTCCATACGGGCTTTCCAGCGGCGAGTCAAAAGTGTTTACGTGTTTCTGTGACTGGACTGGTTACCGAAACAAAAACTTTACGATTGGTGTGCACACACTACAAGGTTTCACAAAATACCATACTGAAGTTACACCAGCGCCAGCGATACTAAAGATCACTGCGGTTCAATTTTCGCTTACAAACACAACTCGCTTAAACATCAATGTTACTAACTCCAGAATCTCCCGAGAAGACGTTAACATAACTCACATCACAGTATCAGTGGAAAACGGAACTCCTCAAAACATAACTGTGATAACTCCTTCCCTCCCATACCTGCTTCATATTAATGAGTTAAAGACCTTTGAGTGCACGTGGAACTGGATCGCTTATGGGGGCATGAATGCCACATTTACTGCATACGCATTGGGTTATTCAGCTAATGCTACTAAACTCGTCCCAGAGCCTGTCATTGCAATAACTGATGTTGTCTTTGACCCGGCGGATCCGACCCACTTCAACATCACAGTCAAAAATCCACCGCTGTCTCTTATGCCGGCTAATGTCACAAACATAACCGTGACTGTGGAAGACGGAATTCCTGAAAACATAACTGAAACAACTCCCCCCCTCCCATGGGAGTTTAACTATACTGAGGTTACCTTCACATGCTCGTGGAACTGGACCGATCATTTAGGAAAGAAGGTTACGGTTACCGTGTTTACCTTACCGGGTTACGCATCAAGCTATAACCAAAGCATCCCCATAATCGCACTTATCAACATAACCAGCGTCGTCCTCGGCAACGACACAAGTCCTTACTTTAACGTCACTATCTTGAATCCACAATCATCCCTCACGTACGCCCACCTTACTGAGATAACCGTGACCTTAGAGAATGGAACAGTTCAAAGCGTGGCTGTAAAAGGTCCTCCCTACCTTCCACATATATTACATCCAAATCAGACAGTTACCTTTACGTGTTTATGGGACTGGACCGCTCATCCTGGAGAAAAAGTCGTAATCAAAGTCAAAACTCTGGAGGGCTACGAAGCCGCTTACACAATTACATTACCTTAACACGGATTTGCAAAATAGTTCAAATTTCATGATACTAAAACCGAGAATAAATGCGCGACAGTGTTTCTTCTACTACACGATCTCAACGAACTTTCCAATTCCCTTCGCTAGAGCCTTTTTGTAGGCAATGTCTGCTGTTACAGCATCCTGTACCGCAAGCCCGGTTGAGGCGAAAACGGTTATTTCGTCTGGGGAGGTTCTGCCCGGCTTCAAGCCAGCCACCACTTCCCCTATTTCAGCCAAAACATTTTGGCGGGTTATAATCCCCCTTGCCAATGGAACGTTAATCTCGCCGCTGTGAGACGCCTGTTCCCAATCGTCGACAAAAATTTTTGCCCGCCTTAAAATGTCCGGGTCCAACTCTTGTTTGCCGGGGGCGTCTGCGCCGATGCAGTTAAAATGCATGCCAGACGTAACCCAGTCGTTTGAGACTATGGGCTCTCTTGAGGGAGTTGATGTTACAACTATGTCGGCTCCTTCGACAGCGTCTTTGGCGTTCTCTACAGGAACTATTTTGGCCACATCGCCATACTTTGGTTTCATTTCAGCTGTGTAGGCCTCTCTAGTCTTCTTTGTTCGACTCCAAACCCTGACTTCTTCAAGCCTTTTGTAGAGTGAGATGAGGCTCATGAGCTGCGTTCTAGCCTGCGCTCCCGCTCCGACGAGCCCCACAACCCTAGAGTCCTTTTTAGCAAGGTATTTTGCTACTATCCCTCCAGCGGCGCCTGTTCTCATGTCAGTAATGTAGGTGCCTCCCATTATGGCCAAGGGCGCTCCATTCTTAGGATCCACCAAGACGATTGTTGCCATAATTGTGGGAAGACCATATTTGACCCTGTTTTCTGGATGAACGTTGACAACCTTGACGGCGGAAACGTTGAGTTCCTCAAGGTACGACGGCATAGTCCTTAGGTCGCCGTTGTATTTATTATAAAATAGGTATAGTTTCGCTGGCATCTGCACGTGGTCGAGACCTTTTTCCCTGAACGCTAATTCAACAGCTTTCATAAATTCGTCCATGGATAAGAGTTCTTTCACATCCCTTTCCGTTAACAGCAGAGTTTTCATCGGGCATCGCTCTAAGTGATTGGTGTTCCCTCTTTTGGGTCTTTTGTAATCTTGTCGAATTCTTTAGTTAGTCGTCTTGTGACTGGGCCTGGCTTTCCGTCTCCTATTATCCGTTTATTTATTTCGCATATTGATTTGATTTCAGTTGCTGTTCCTGTGAAAAAAGCCTCATCTGCGCTAAACAATTCGTTTGGCGTGATGTTCCTTTCTATCACGGGGTATCCTAGCCTCTCCGCCAGCTTCATAACCACACCCCTTGTTATTCCGTGTAAGGCTCCGGAGGAAACCGGGGGCGTAAAGATTTTTCCCTCCTTCACGATGAATATGTTTTCACCAGCACCTTCGCAAACAAAACCCGATTTGTCTAGGCATATGGCTTCGTCAACTCCGGCGTTGTTGGCTTCTATCTTGGCTAGGATGCTGTTAAGGTAGTTCAACGATTTTATTTCATGGCTGGTTGCGTCCACAGGGTCTCTTTTCACCCATGAAATGATGGTTTTCATGCCTTTTTCTTTAGCTTCAGGGCTGTGGATCATTAGCATTGGCTCGGTGATTATGAAGACTGTTGGTTTGGGGCATTTTCTTGGGTCGATTCCTAGGTCGCCAAATCCTCTTGTGACGACTAGGCGAATGTAAGCGTCTTTAAGGTTGTTTTTTCTCAGCGTCTCCAAAACAGCTTTAATCATCTCACTTTTTGTCATGTGTATTTTTATCATGAGGGAGTGTGTGCCTTTGTAGAGTCTATCTATGTGTTCCTTTAGCTTGAACACTGTGCCGTTGTAGGCGCGTATACCTTCGAAAACTCCGTCTCCATAAAGGAGCCCATGATCATAAACAGAAATTTTCGCTTCTGATTTGGGATAGAACTTGCCGTCAATGTAGACAAGGAGTTCTTTTTCCATACCGTATCCTCCATTGGGGGAAAACCTTCCCATTTAACGAAAAACGTTCTATTTAAGTTTTGACATGTCTCTGACATTGACGATGTTTGGTTCTGGTGATAGCAATGCGCGTAACTGGTCTAGGGCTGGTATTCCAAGCACCTGAGAGAAGGCATCATCGATAATTTTTCGTGTTTGATCGTTGCTCATTTGTGGGAACCCATGTACCGCAACTGCGTCGATGAATGTTTGGAGTATATAAAGAAAAAACTAGGGTGTCTATCTACACAGAGACCATGCACCGCAAGCCCCAACTTCCATGTTGAAAGTATTTATACGGGGGCTAGATAGGCCTCTACACAACAGAGCTAGAGCTGAGCAAACTCCTGAGCCGCAAAAATGAATCCCATGCAGGAACACACAATCAACACTATGCCTCCTATCATGAGGAGAAAAAGACTAGCACTCCAGAAAGCCACAGTGCCAAAAATCCATTGCGGCACTCCATGGAAAGGCCCCGTCCAAGGCGCCTTCCATAAAAGATCGAGAAAACTAAAAGCAAGAATCTGTGATCCAATAAACATGCCGATTCCGTAGACCAAAGCAACAATCGAGAGGAAAGAATGCGCCACCGGTTCCTCCCTACGCTCAGCAAGAACCGAATAGGTAAACGCCGTTATAGGACCCAAAACTACAACAATCGCTTCCATGGTAGCAATGGACATAAACGGGCCCGGAAACGGAACACCCCAATGAAAAATGAGCCTAAGAGACTGCTGATTAAATATAGCAACAGCCAAAAGCACCCCGCCAATAATTCCAAGGACAGAGCCAACGAACTTGAAAGAAACTGAACGCCCCATATAAATAGCAACAGCCCCCATGACCAACACAGGACTCACAATAAACAGCAGCGTACTAAGACCTACTTCAGAAACCATCAACATGGACCCCATGCCGAGGCATAAGAGATAAAAGGACGCCAAAAGGCTACCCAGAAATAGCACTCCCTGAGACGCACTTCCCCTATAATATTGAAGCCCCCCAATTATCAGAAAACAACCCAAAATCATCAACAGAATAGACGCCATAAGAAAAAGCGTTACGCCAGCCAGCGCACTAACATTTTCCATTGACGAAATGGGAATCTGAGAAAAGCGATAGCCCAACAAAATTACGATTGGTATGTTAACCACAAAATAGCCAACGCCCAGAAGAGTCGAAGCCGCAAGAACCAACTTGCGAAGGGCTGACCCAATAATCCCAAGCTCAGGCGTCTTCAAGGAAACATCCAAACCCTAGAACCTCCGCAACTGTATGACACATCTACACGATGTGTAATAAAGTGTTTATTAAATCTTACGATATAATTATACATATTCTTAAATTACAGATTTTAGATCAACGAAACAACGCGTTTGGCAATATTCAGCTTTAGAAGGAGAACTGAGGCTTCTTGGATAGAAATTTCGGAAGCGTTAGGGGTTTAAATGGCTTACCCCTAGTTTTCATCTTTATTTCATCTATTAATTCTTGGAGTTGCATCCTCCTAATCTTCCCAGCTTTTCTGTCCCTTACTGGCAGGATGCTGGAGCTTATTTCCTTCTGGCCGATGACAAGCACGTAGTTGATCCACTCTGTTTCTGCTTCTCTAACCTTCTTCTGCATTGTTATGGGTCTGTCATCTAGATCAACTCTTATGTTATGGTTCTCGATTTCCTTCATTATTTTTTCAGCTTCTTCGGTGAATCTTTCGGAGACTGGTATTATTCTTACTTGGATGGGTGAAAGCCAGAGCGGGAGCATGGGAACGTTTCCCTTCTGTTGTTCCCTATAAGCCTTTTCAAGCATCGCGTAAACGCATCTCTCGATGGCGCCGCTTGGGCAACAGTGTAGAATTAAGGGATGGCGTTTCTCCCCCTTTTCATCGATATAGGTTATGCCATATCTTTCAGCGTTTTCGATGTCGATTTGGTCTGTTGAGAGGGCGGAGGCCTTGTCTAAATTATCCACGAAGTTGAACTCCCACTTCAAGGCGAAGTAGAAAAATATGCCTTCCCACATTTCGATTAACACTGGTTTGCCAAACAGTTTTACCAACGACACGATGAAATCCTTGTTTTCCTCGTAAAATTCCCGGGTAAACCGTATCGCCAGTTCATAGTCCTTCCTCTTGTCCAGCTCCAAACCCTCTTCTAAAACTTCCATGGAAAGCTTGAACCTGACGAGGAACTCCTGCTTCGCCTGATTTAAATCCGCACATAAGGCGTGGCAGTCTGGCATGGTGAAAGCCCTGAGCCTTCTCAGTCCGGCTAGTTCACCGCTTTTCTCCCTTCTGAAGCTGTACCTAGTTAACTCGTAGATTTTTAGGGGAAGCTGCCGATAAGAGAATTGAGCGTCGTGAGCCATAAGGAATTGACCGAAGCAGGCGCTAAACCGCAGGAAGAAGTCTTTTTTATCCGATTTCAGGATGTATTGTCTTGCAGGGAATCTTTCAAGATAGTTTGCCATGCTCGGATGGTGGAGATCATACATGACAGGAGTTTCCACTTCCATGGCTCCATACTCTATTACCTTCTGCGTTACAAATTGTTCCAGTAATGATTTGATCAGGCTTCCCTTGGGATACCATCTAAAATTACCAAGGTCGCTGCCTGGCTCGTAATCCGCAATCTCCAATTTTTTCATCAATTTTACGTGAGGGGGAATTTGCTGGACTGCCCTCACCTTTTCGATTTCATATCTTGCAAACTTTTCTAGGTTCTCATGCTTGGCAAAGTCAAATTCTTCCACCGGGACTAGAGTTCCATCGGTCTGCAAGATGTACCAAGTAGACTTTAACTTCTCTTCCGCCCTCAAAGCTTCTGAAACAGTTTCCCGTTCCTCAACCTTGCCTGGCGAAATCGTTCTGAACTGTTCGGCTAGGGGGTGTCCCTTTATGGAAATTGTAAATTGTTTGTTCCACCCGAAGGGTGTTCTATAGGTTTCGATTTCCATTTCCTTGGCGCTTCTTTCCATAGCCTTGATCACCTTCAAGGCGTCAGCGGGTTTCGCAAGAATGCTGCTTAAGTGGGCGTAGGGGTAGATCAGAATCCTGTTGACTTTCAGTTTTTCGAGGGATGATTTTGTTTCTTCCATCGCCCTTCTGGCGATGTTCTCATCGTCTCCCTCTTCAACGCAGGTGAATAATACAGCGAGTTCTTCGAGTTTCTGTTTCTTTTTCTCGCATTCTTCAGCGATGGCTACTTCCTTTTTTATCACTTCGTATTCTATGAAGTTTGAGTGTAATTGCAGTATTCTCATTTTTGCTATCCTCTTTCCGGTGTTTTCTGCGTGATTCTAATGATTTAAAAGACAGAATTGTACATTAGCCTTGCGTTGAGGTTTCAGCCTTTGTACCTCCATTTCTCAAGCATTTTCTCCTTTTTTGTTTCTTTTTTAAACTCCTTGTAGTGGTCCCTGCAAAGGTAAGTCCGCCTTGCCGTTCCAACTTTCAATCCCGCGGCGCTAACCTTCTCCGCGGAGAGGGAGCGAACTGCCTCTTTGTTGCATCCGACGACGCTGCATTTTACACCTTTAGCGACTCGACCCAAGGTAGTCCACCGATTTTTATGTTAAATGTTAATTATCGCATATTAGCCAGTGCTTTATATTATTTCTTTTGAATTCAAACCGTACAGTTAACCTAAAAATGAGTAGCCCCTTCAAAAAGGGCTGTTCTCGTGAGCAAAGTTTTTCTTTTGCTCTCGATTATTTTTCCTAACCATGTGGTTTATCGGATTTCTCTTTCACGAAATGGCGTTCGGTTTACTTTCCGTTTTTCTTCCTCTTTACATAACTGGTCATCTTGGAGGAAGCCTTACTGACGTTGGTGTAATGATTGCTATGGCGAATTTTATCGCTGTGCCCTTCTCTTTCTTCTGGGGTTATCTTTGCGACAAGACAAGACGATACCGATTCTACATTCTCCTCTCCTTCTCGGCGATGACCATTCTTCTGTACCTCTTCTCTTTAACCGGCACTATTGCGATACTTATAGCCTTGTACACTGCAGTAGCCGTCTTCCATGTAGCTCATGAAGCGCCCAAAAACGTGCTCATCTCAGAGTATTACTCTCGAGTCGAATGGGAGAGAAAGTTTGCTTCTTATGAAGCTTTAACCGAATTCGGATGGATTTCTGGCTTGCTGCTGGGCTTTCTACTTTCTGCCTGTGAATTCAGCGGCACGTCTCTGATTCTTCTCTGCAGTTTACTAAATTTAATTGCCTTTGTTGCCTCATTGTTTTTAGTAAAAGATCCGCTCCTTGTTTTTGAAAGAAAACTTGTGGCTATCGAGAGAGCGGTTGATTTTGCACATCGAGGTTTCTCTTTCGTGTCAAAAGTACTGAATAGAATGCGAATCAAAGAAGATTTGAGGAACGAAAATGTCTCCACCTTCTGTGCGGGTCTTCTTTTGTTCTCGCTAGCCACCAGCATGTTATTCACGCCCTTGCCAGTGTTTTTCTCTAGGGGTTTAGGCATGTCTCAAAGCCTTGTCTTTGGTATCTTTGTGTTTAACAGGTTTGGAGCTTTTTTGGGCTATGTGTTGGCGGGAGGAAGGGCGCAGGAATTGAATGGGAGGGATGTTGTGAAGAGGGCAAACTTAGTGAGGGGCGTATTGTCATTGTTTTTGATATCAACTGTGGTTTGGTTTTCTGTTTTCACCTTGACGCTGGCAGCCATAGCCTTGATGGTTATGGGGGTTGCCTACGGTTTCTTCTTAATATCAACCCTGTCCCTGTCTATGGAATTGATTCCTGAGGGAAAGGCTGGCGTGTTCAATGCCCTCATAGGCTTGGGCGGAGCCCTAGGATGCTTCCTAGGCAGCTATATGGCCGAAAACTACGGCTTTCTAATATTATTTTTAGTGACTAGCGTAGGATTCTTCCTGAGCTATATAGCTTTCAAAACATCAGAATGAAAGACAATGCGAAGGCGTCTGGCTTGTAGCAGATAAAGTCATTGTCAGCGTGGCTTTACGTGAAGGCGTTAACTGGTAATTTAAACCGATATTGGAACCGGCTGTTTGGGTTTCGATTTTTTTGAATAATCACATTCTTCCATAGATTTCGCTTGCCCTCGCATAGATTTCTTCCCTCTCCCCGAACACCTCGGGCCCCACCCCTTCAACAATGAAGGAGGCTGAAGCAGATCCAATACATGCGCACCATAACGAATCTTTTCCCCTAACATACTCAGCTAGGAAGGCTCCAACGAATGCGTCTCCAGCTCCGGTGGGGTCTCGGATAATTTTTGGCTTGCAAGCCGGGACGTCGTAAAGTTTTCCTTCAAAAAGTAGTTTTGATCCTTTCATTCCCCTTGTTACGATGACTATTTTTGCTCCATAGTCATGAATTTTTTCCATAGCCAACCCCAAATCAGCTAGTCCCGTCACCATCCTGATTTCGCTTGAGGATGATTTGTAAAGGTCGATTTTTTCAAGAAGCTTCTGGTCTTCCCATTTCCTCAAGTGCGCATTTCCTCTAGCATCAAATTCTCGCACAAATCCTTGTGGGTCCAGAGATAGGGTGTCTGTTAACGTTCGCAGTTTATCAACAACGTTTCGCGACAGTTCTTTTGCTACAGGCGCCATGTGAATGGCTTTGGCTTGCAAAGAACTTGGCACGTCTTCTGGGAGGATGGGTGGGGCTTGACTTTTTAATTGAAGCCGTCTCTTCCAGTTTGTATACTTCAAAACGAACCTTGTGGTTGAGGCGCCTTTGATCCTTTTTAGTCCAGACAAATCCACACCGTTGGCGTTCAGCCAGGCGATATGCCTATCGGAAAAATCTTCTCCAACCTTGGAAACCACCGAAACCTTTGCATCCAGTTTTCTTGCCGCCAACGAAACGTAGGTTGGGGGACCCCCCAGTGTCTGTTCGGGCGTGGTTATTTTCGGCGAAGTTATCAGATCGACGCAGAAGTGGCCGACTGTGACTAAATCGAACATCTTCTTTAATAATGAGAACGCAAGATATATGAATCGATTCCGGTGTAAAGTTATAAAGTCGTTTAACAACTCATACAGTTTGAGGAAAAGATATGCCAATGAAACGTAAGTCTAGGGGTCGAGCTAAGGGCGGCAAGGGAAAGAGTTCTCTGGTTCAGTGTAGCGGTTGCGGCGAGCTTGTGCCCCGCGACAAAGCCAAGAAAGTTTCTCGCCGAATTTCCATGGTGGACTCAGCCCTATACAGAGAGCTTCGTCAGAAGGGCACCTACATAGCCAGCCGCGCGGAGATGAGATACTATTGCGTCTCGTGCGCGGTGCACCGTGGCGTTGTAAAGGTACGCGCGAGGGAAGAACGAAAACAACGTCCTCAAAGAAGATGGAGACGTTAACAAACAATTATTCTTCTTTCTTTCGAGAAGCCGCGCGGAAATAGGTTACCCGCTGAAGCACGGTTAAATTCGTGATGACGGCTAAAACAATGACCCCCCAACTTAACGCTTCCCGCCAAGCAACGCTGAGAAAGCTTGCTATGGCCAGTATAATCAAGCGTTCTGCACGCTCAGCCATGCCAACCGCCTCCATCCTCACTCCTTCCACTTCTGCCCTCGCCCGAGCGTAGCTCACCAGCAAAGAGCCTATTAGCGCGACAAGTCCCCAAAAGGGATCGCATAGTCCGCCGAGGATGATTCCGCAAAAAACTATGGCGTCAGCGTATCGATCAAGCAGAGAATCTAGGAAACCGCCGAAGGTTGTGGCTTCTCCGTAAAGTCTTGCGAGGGCGCCGTCTAGGGCGTCGCAGAAGCCGGAAGCCAGCAGGAGGATGGGAGCAGCTGTCAGGAGAAACGGATGAACACGCCATTCCCAATAGGCGAAAGCAGAAAGTATCGCAAACGCTATTCCAACAGCGCTTACTTGATTTGGAGTTAGGCCTATGCTATGAGCCAGCTTCGCTTCAGCGGCTATCCAGAACCGAACTCTCTGTTTGAGTTTTGTCAGCAATTCCCCTCATCTTAGAAGTTTATGGTCGCAATGTATTTAAAAAAAGCCTCTGTAAAGGCTATGCGAGAGGGACCTTCATGATTAATGTGGCTCCGTTGAAGATAGATGACAGAGTCGCGGTGGGCTTAAGGGCTGATTTGCCTGATTCTCCTCCTCTTCTTTTAATAATTGGACGAACAGGATTCGTTATGTGCGGTTTCCTCAACATGGACACTGCAGAAAAACTGAATGTAACCGCTGCTATGGTAAGTGGCGTGAAAACCTTAGACGACATCCTTGAGGCTGAGATTAAGGCAGTTACATCTAAGGCCCAGATGAAGGGAATAAAGGTTAGAATGAAGGGAAAGGACGCCGTTAAACTGCTTCTTTAGCCTAATATGCTAGCGCAACCCTCACCAGGCTTGACGCCTTCTGCCCACAAACAACGCATTTTCCATCCGCCTTTTCCTCAATGTCCTCAGGAGTGCCTAGCACGCGAGCCTTAATTTCCCCCTCCAACTCGTGACCACATTCAGCCTTGCCACACCAAAAAACTTCGACTATGCCAGCCCTCTTTTCTAGCAACCTCCTAGCCTCCGCCAAATTGTTAACTCTGTGAACATGGTCTTTCATCCATTGCCAAGCCTTCTGCCGCATGTCCTTCGTCATCTGTTCCGCGAGTTTTTGAATAACCACTATTAATTCGTCTAACTTGCATGTATGTCTCTCCAAAGTGTCCCGCCGAACAATGGTCGTCTCTTTTTTTTCAATGTCTCGTGGACCTATTTCGATTCTGATGGGCACTCCCCGCAGTTCCCAATAATAGAATTTAGCCCCTGGAGTTAAGTCGGTTCGCGTATCTACCTCGACCCTGACATTTGCCTCTTTCAGTTTTGAGGCGACGTCTTCGCAGGTTTTGTTTATTTTTTCCTCCATTTCTTTGTATGGAACCGGAATGATCACCACCTGTATGGGCGCGATTTTGGGCGGTAAAACAACTCCATGATCATCGCCATGCGCGATTAAAACAGCGGCGATTCCTCTTCCAGAGATTCCGTAGCATGTCTGCCAAACGTGTTCTCGGTTTCCCTCCTTGGTCTCATAAGTCACGTCGAAAGCCTTGGCGAAGTTTTGACCCAAATTGTGCACAGTTCCTATCTGAAGACTCCTGCCATCCGGGCATATCATGTCCAATGCTACGGAATATAGGGCTCCCGCGAACTTGTCCCAGTCTGGTCTTCGTGATACACGGTATGGAACGCCCAGCTCGTCGAAGAACTTCTTGTAAACTTCCATTCCTTCCTTTACCTGCGCTTCGGCTTCTTCAAAAGTTGCGTGGGCGGTGTGCGCTTCTTTAAAGGTGTCGACTTCCCGCATTCTTAGAATAGGGCGAGTTGCCTTGGTTTCGTACCGGAAAATGTTCACAACCTGATACAATTTTAGTGGCAAATCTGCGTGGGATCGAACCCAAAGTTTCAACATGGGGGCTATGGCCGTCTCGCTCGTAGGTCTCAGGGCATACTTAACCTTCAGGGACTCTAAACCGCCTCGAGTAACCCAGAAGCACTCTCCCTCAAAGCTTCTCACGTGGGTGGACTCCTTAGCCAAAGAAGTTTCCGGAATCATGAGAGGAAACAGCGCTTCTTCATGTCCAGTTGAATCCAGCAAATCGCGTAGGATTTGGAGAACATTTCTTCGCACCTTGAACCCGTAGGGGAGCCAAACTCCGCAGCCCTTGATT
>Ga0315314_1003596_pt1 | contig 12011 bp, 10 predicted proteins | sample TDP9_MG_FD_203631 | JGI IMG/M metagenome (GOLD analysis project Ga0315314, IMG submission 203631) | Freshwater sediment microbial communities from Lake Towuti, South Sulawesi, Indonesia - TDP9 | ecosystem: Environmental > Aquatic > Freshwater > Lake > Sediment | place: Indonesia: South Sulawesi...
AATACATTTCAAGGAATCGTTTCTGATATCGGGACCGTTTATTAGCCTCGGTAAACTTAGATTTCCTGAAGAATTCCCAGGGAAGTACTACCCCTCCATGAAAAACTCTTTCGCCGGCGGGGAATTTACCTATCCATTCATAATACCAATTCTTGTTAAGTGTGAAACTATCTAAGAAATTGAAATCTGTGCTATTCCAAAGGCACATATTGCCAAACTCTGCTCTACCAGAGTGATAAATACCAGAACCAGTTTCCAACGGCTGAATGGTTTTATATTCAAATATCAAAGAATGGGATTTGCTTAAGACGACATTTTTGATTTCTAATCCAGCGGTATCTAATGAATAATGTAAAGGGATTTCAGCCGGCCTTCTTGCCGAATTGAATAAGGGGCGAATAAACTTATTATTCCCATAAAAAGTTATATTAACTGGACCATTGCGAAGATTGGTCACGGAGATAAAATCCCGTTGAACCGCCAGATTGGAGAGACTCTTTATCTCCACCAGATGAAGACTTTCAGTGGCAATGGTCTGGGGCGGCAGGTATAAAAAGGCAAGCACTGTAGAACCACCAATCAATCCGATAATAATCAACCATAATATTAATTCCCGCCAACGGTTATGCCGAAACCAAAAATAGACAACCAGAATAATCATACTTAAAAGGAGATATAGACCGAGCAATTCGGCAAATCTCTCTTGGCTAAGACGAGCCCAGCGGGGGGATTCAAAGACCTGATAAATCTCCGGCATAATCGCCGGGGCATCTCGCCGCTTGGTTTTGGTCAGATTTAGCCCTTTCAGGTCTATGCGCGAACCTTGTGCAATGAGAAGATTCCCCTGACCTGTCTTTTGCCATAAACCAAGATGCTCAAAAGCAGGGTTGAGCAGAGTTTCTTCTGAGATAACCAGAAGGTCAATTGCCTCCAGGGCCTGCCAATCAGCCGGTAAATCTTCCGGATAAAACTCAAAGAAGCGGCTATATCGCGCCGCTTCACTATAGCGACTGAATTCCATTTGAAACCGGCTTAGCCACCCTTTTTCCACACCAATCAGGAATTCGCTCGGCTTAAGTACCTTGGCGGTTATTCCCTGGGAAATAACCAACGATTCTTTATCATAAACCTTCACCAATATCTTGGGTTCGGTGGAGTAAATTAAGACCGGGAAAACTACCTCTCGCTGGGCCTGAGACGGCATTTTAATCTCAGGCACCGTATAACTATTCTTATCTATCTCTAAAACGAGTTTGCCCTCAAACGGAGCGACAGCGGAGTCCCGACCTAATCGGGAAGGTATCAGGGATGTCTTTAGTTTAATCCGAACCGGACACCAATAACCGGGTCTATAATATCCATCAAATCCTATCTGGCCTGATTCAATCCCGACACTTTGTGTCGGGACGGAGGGGTTATCTTTCGGAGGACTCGGAAGTGAAACATTTCCCATAGCTAAGAGAATCGGGATGATAAAACACAGTAATTTTAGTCTCATATCTTGACCTTTGGTTTACCCCGTTAGAGATTACGGTCACCTTTGCATATAAACCACAGAGCAGGCGAAATATTACTACCACTTCATACGCTACTTATAAATGAGGTGTCCTATCTCTAACGGGGTTTAAGTCTCTGAGTAATACCGATTAGTCCTATAATCAGAACCAGACATATTATTACCTGAAGCATCCAGCCCTGATAAAATACTTTCTCCTCGTCCAATCGCCAGACTAACCAGAAGGGATTAATGTATAATAATGCCGGGACGAACTGATTAAATAGTTCGGCTATCAGATAATACAAGAGAGGTAATACGGCCGTGATAGTCAGAATGATAAGATAATACCATCTCCAGAGATTAAACCTGAGATAGGTGCTTAGATGACTTAACCCGATTATCAAACACCCGATAATCATCATTAACAGATGTCCCATGGTTATCACCCGCCAATCAAGAGAGGCAATGATTGTTCCCGAAATAGTAACCGGCAGGAAAATCAGGAAGAATATTATCATAAGGCGGAAGGTGACCCATAATCGGTGAGGAAAGGATATTCCCTGAGATTCTGTCGGCTTAAACAAAAGTGGTAGCCCGAAGATGATAAAGAATATCTTTCCGGCCTCGGTCAAAAGGATAAGGTCTTCGGGTAGTAGAAAATAAAACAGTCCGATTTGACCAATAAAAAGATATAGAATAATAATAGTTAACCAGAGCCAGATTAGAAATGCCATGATTATTCTTGGCTGATTAAACATAGCCGAATAATACTCCATCAACCCAAGGAGGTCAAGATGTTTTGATTGACAGAGATTAGTATCTCAGATATAATATAGTATTATGAACTTTGGTACCGGCGAAATGCTCTTTATTGCTATCCTGTTTCTGGTCCTTTACGGCAAAAGGTTACCTGAGATAACCAGAGCCCTGGGCAAAGGTATATCCGAGATGAAACGAAGTCTTAACGAAATGAAACAGGATATCAGTCGGGAAGCCAGTCTGACTGAGCCATCCGGACAGGGACCAGGCCATCAGCCAACCTCTTTACCAGACCTAACTCCCCAATCTAAAGAAACAGACCTGCCCGACCAGCCCAACACTGGTCTGGCGGGCGGTCCCCGCCCGAACGACCGTTCGGTCGGGCGGGAGGCGGGTAAGAATCAACTTATTAGTATCAACACAACGGCTTTAGACTCGTCTGCCGGAAAGTCCGCTCCCGCTAAAGCGGGATCTGGAAGCAACTTTATCCCGCCTCGGCGGGACTCGGCGGGGCGGGCAGGCGAGAAATCGGAAGGCTCCCTAAGCGAAGGTAAGGATTTAGCCGGATAAAAAGACTTGACCTCGTTGGAGATAATTAATATATTCAGGCTGTCCCAAAAGTGTCATTGCGAGGAGCGGAGCGACGAAGCAATCTGACACCGCAGTGTCACCCTGAACCCTTCGCTTCCTGTCATTCTGAGGGAGCGTAGCGACCGAAGAATCTCGCTCAGGGTAAACTTCGTGAAGGGTCTCTTTGGCATTCGTTACGAGATCCTTCCCCCGATATTCATCGGGGTCAGGATGACCTTTCAGGTCAGATTGCCACGCTCCCTACGGTCGCTCGCAATGACAGTCCCGCTAAAGCGGGATTGGACACCCTGTATTGATAAATAGACATCCTGCATAATAAGTAGTTGCTCAATTTATTGAGCCTTTAGCCCGACCCCGCTAAAGCGGGATCTGGGGGCATCTCTGTCCCGCTCCAGCGGGATAAATCGGGCAACTACAAGGGTATTTTGTTATTATGCAGGAACTCTAATGGAGAGCAAATTATGGCAAAGTTAATTGTGGAAGCAGGTGAAAACAAAGGGCAGATTTACGGCCTGGAAGAAACAGTTATTATCGGTCGGGCTGAGACTAACCCGGTTTATATTAATGACCCCCTGTCTTCCCGGGAGCATTCCAAGATTACCAAAGAACAAGATGGGTTTTATGTTATGGACTTGGGGAGCCGTAATGGAACCCTGGTTAATGGGGAAAAGATAACCGTTCGTAAACTGAAAAGACTTGACCTGATTACCATCGGCCGAACCCACTTTCGTTTTGATGATTCAGACGCACCCGCCTCGCCGGCCGGCGAGAAACCTGTTGAGGGTTCACCCCGAATGAAAACCGCTATTGAAGAGAAAGTTCCTTCGGCAACCCCTACCAAACCGATTACGCAACCCGAGGCAAAAAAGATATTTAAAGACATCCGTGCAATGGAAAAATCATCTCCCGAGGAAGAAGCGGCAACCGAGGAGCCATCTATGTTTTCCAGGATTATGTTTTTCCTCTTTCTGATAGTCTTTTTCGTCGTCTTATTATTATTATCCAAATGGGTGGGTGACTTACTTATCACGCGCTGGGCAAAATCTCAACCGAAACCACCCGTCACAGATTCAACCAACCCCGAATCAAAATAGGAAGGGATTATTATGAAAATACAATGGTTAGGACACGCCGCCTTCACCATTACGACCAAGGACGGCAAAACGTTAATTACGGACCCTTATCAGAGTGGTGCTTATGGCGGTGCTCTCGGCTATCCCCCGATTAAAGTCTCGGCGGATGTCGTAACCGTCAGCCACCAGCACGAAGACCATAACCACACCAAATCCCTGCCAGGCAGACCTCAAGTAATTGATAAAGACGGCGAATGCGAGACGGCCGGTATTAAAATCAAGGGTATGCCGTGTTTTCACGATACCACGCAGGGTAAAGAACGGGGTAAAAATACTATCTTTGTCTATGAGGCAGAGGGAATGCGTCTGGCCCATTTAGGTGACCTGGGTCATATGCTGACCAAGGAACAATTTGATAAGATAGGCAAAATAGATATCCTGCTTATTCCGGTCGGTGGTCATTTTACCATAGATGCCAAGACGGCCACTGAGGTCGCCTCAAAGATTGCTCCGAAGGTGATTATCCCGATGCACTATAAGACCGAGGTTCTTGATTTCCCCGTCACGCCCGTGGATAACTTCCTTGCCGGCAAGAAGAATGTCAAGAGATTCTCTTCATCTGAGACTACGGTAACCAAGGAAACCCTGCCGGCTGAGCCAGTGGTCTGGGTTTTGCCATATGCTAAACAACAGGATTAAACGGATTTAACAGATAATCAGATTAATCAGTTAAATCCCGTTGTTAAACCAAAAGGAGGCAATATGAGCGAAGTAAAAAAGGGAATAGAATTACTGGTTACCACACCTAACGAGGTGGGTACCCTGGGAAAACTCAGCGCGACGGTTGCCCAGGCGGGTATAGATTTTATCACGATGTCTGCCTGGGGTGAAGGCAATCAAGGTTATTTCAAGATGCTCACCTCTGACAATCTCAAGGCCACCCAGCAACTCAAGTCCTTAGGCTACCAGGTGGACCAAAAAGAGGTCTTATTGGTAGAGGTGGATAATAAACCCGGGGCGCTGGCTGGACTCGCCAAAAAGATTGCCGATGCCGGAATTAATATTGACTACTGTTACGGTGCCGGCGAGAGTGATAAAGTCCTTCTGGTCTTTGCTACTCAGAATAATGAAAAGGCATACGGGGTAATTAAACAGGTATAACCTTAGTGCTCGCTTTCATAAATTCGTATTGGGTTACCGCGATGGCGCCAACGGCGCCACAGGTACGAATATCCTTGATTAACAAGGGTGTCCGTGTAGGGGAACCCTACACGGACTTATGAAAGCGAGTACTTAGCGGACACCGCAGGCCCGCCCCGTTAGAGACGATGTTACTGAACGCAAATAAGACCGAGCGAAAGTTATAATAGGGATTACTACTTACGTCTCTAACGGGGCCCGGATAATTTTTGGGCATATAGATGCCCGGCTTTAAAAATTGGGTAGCGGTGTCCCTTTTTATGCCCTATCCTCACAGATTTATTAAACTCACCCCAGAACAACGAAAGAGATTAGAAAGAGAAATACACACCGCTCTGGTGCAGGGACAATATAGAAAGCGAAGGCGTCTACAATTTCCTCTCCTCTCGGATGACGGATACACCTTTGGAAAAATAGCCAGACGCCTAAAGGTTTGCTATCGGACGGTCCTACGGCAGGTCAAAACCTTTGAAACCAAGGGCTTTGACCGCTTCCTGAAGGATGACAAATAGCCCCTGAAGGGTGACAAATTTACCTGTCAAAAAAGGGCAAATGTCACACTTCAGCACCCCTTTTTTGCCATAACTCCTTGAATTATATAGGGGGAGTTGTCCAGACCCCCTCCTATACCCCCTCCCACCACCTACCTAAGGGCAGGGGAGGTGTGGCTACAACTCAGAGTAGGCTCTATCTAAGGGCAGAGTAGGTGTGGCTACAACTCAGAGTAGGCTCTACCTAAGGGCAGAGTAGGTGTGGCGACAACTCAGAGTAGGCTCTACCTAAGGACAGGGTAGGTGTGGCAACAACTCAGAGTAGGTTCTACCTAAGGGCAGGGGAGGTGTGGCTACAACTCAGAGTAGGCTCTACCTAAGGACAGGGTAGGTGTGGCAACAACTCAGAGTAGGTTCTACCTAAGGACAGGGTAGGTGTGGCAACAACTCAGAGTAGGCTCTACCTAAGGACAGGGTAGGTGTGGCTACAATTCAGAGTAGGCTCTCTATGGAGAAGATGTATCCCCTATTGGAATTTAGTGGGTTTTTCCTCTATATTCCGTGTATAATAATCACAGAGGGATAGAGTCTTCTAAAGATAGGTAATCGGGGTTAGGCGGAGGAGTATCTCTACGCCCACATACTCTATATAGACGCCGACGATATATTGAGTCGCCCACGGTCTGACATCTGGTAGCCCACCGATTAGGCATTCTGTACCCACCTCCTCTGCCTTACTATACCACCATCTGGCATCTGGTAGCCCACCGCTTGGACATTCTATACACACCACCCCTGCCCCACCCGACCCCCTCTTGGCATCTGGTAGACCGCGGTCTGGTATCTGGTAGAGGGCGTCTTGGCATCTACCTTATCCCCCTGATTAAAATGAGAGCGTTGAATGGCGCCATAGGCGCCACAACGGGCTCATCCTGAGCGAAGCGAAGGATCTAAATCCACATTTAATGAGACCCTTCACTTCGTTCAGGGTGAGATTCTTGACTTTGTCAACAATCTCAAAATAGTTGACCCCGTTAGAAATTATGGTATCGTAACCTAATAAGACTGAATTGTATTGGGTGCTATCGGAAGATAAAATTTCTAACGGGGTTGAATTGATAACTAAAGCAAGGTAAAATGTAATTATTCACCTTGTCATTCCCCCGACATTACGTCGGGGGAATCCAGTTCATATACTCCGTATTTAATACGGGGCTGTTTCCTCCCCCCGCCTGCCTAACGGTCCCCACCTTGGCGGGCAGGCACAACTAAGTGCGGGGTATCGGGATGGAAGAAGACCTATGAAAGATTCTTCTCTGTTCTGCTCAATCGCCGTAGGCGGGCTAATCTTTGGGATGCTTTCTGGTTGTATTCAACCTGAGGCGGATGAGAGACCAGTAGCAAGTAGAGAGGAGAGAGTAGAGAGACAGGACAAAGACAACTCTCTACTCTCTACTCGTTACTCTCTACTCATTCAGCAATTGGGTGCGGACGACTGGCCAACCCGTGAAAAAGCCCAGAAGTTACTGGAAGAAATCGGTGCACCGGCTTTGGAACCACTCCAGAAAGCCCTCAAGGAATCCAAGGACCCGGAAATCCGGATGCGGGCAAATAGATTAATATTGGATATTGAATGGGCCGAGCGTATCAAGAAACTACCCCAGACATTTGGTGAACAGTATTACAATTGGATAAGAAAGGGGCAGAAACTTGGGTATATGAAGTTATCTGTTAAAGACGCGGAATATCAGGGCCAATCCGTCTTCCAAGTAGAAAGTAAGTGGGAACTTATCCACCCCGAAGGGCACTGGACTATAGAGGCAACTTATTATACCCAAAAGGACCGGTATCTTACCCTTTTATATGGGGAAGGCAAAGGGAGTGGGCTTATGAGATTTAATCTTACGTTTGAAAAGAAAGATGGTAAAGGACACCTCACGGGCCAGATGAAAGGGAAAGTAGAGATGACTTTGAATGAGACTATTGAAATACCAGAAAATGCTCTCTCCTGCGATAGATTTTTTATCTGGGCCACGGCTTTACCACTCAAGCAAAATCTATCTTTTGATTATACCCTATTTAACCTTCGCGCAGAAGATGGTCCGGAATGGCTGGAAACCGAACCGTTAGAATTTGTAGGCGAGGAAGGAATTGACCTTAATTACCAAAAGATTAACTGCTATAAATTTACTGGGAAACTACAGGGTGATAACCTGTATCTCTGGATTGATAAGGATCAGAGGTTAATCAAAAGCATTTATGAAGCATGGAATTATGAGGCTATCTTAACCGATAAAGAAGATGCTCTCAAGATGCCTGAGAATTTCAAAGACGAGAAAAACTAATTATACTCTCTGTGTCTTCTGTAAGTTATGAATTTACACGAATATCAGGCAAAGGAGTTGTTGGCGAAATACGGAATCAAGACCCAGCGTGGTGAGGTTACCGATAATCCGGAAACCGCGGCCGAGATATTCCGCCGGCTTACGGAGCGACAGCCCCGCCAAGAGCGGGATAAACTCCGTCCCGACCCAATCGGGAATATCTCCGAGGCTGTGGTCAAGGCACAGATTCATTCAGGCGGACGCGGCAAGGCCGGCGGGATAAAATTTGTCAATACGCCTGAACAGGCCCAGAAAGCTACAGCTGAACTCATCGGCAAGACCCTGATTACCCGTCAGACCGGTCCAGCAGGCAAGGTTGTTCATAAGGTCCTAATTGCAGAAGCACTCACGGTTGAAAGGGAATTATACCTGGGCATTGTCATAGACCGCCGGAGGTCTTTACCGGTCTTGATGGCCTCAGCCGAGGGTGGAATGGAGATAGAGGAATTGAGCCGCAAATCCCCAGAGAAGATTATCAAGGTCAACTGGTTTCCGGGCAATGGGTTCCCTCTAAATGAGGCCAAAAAAGTGACCGGTGCCCTTAATCTGGAGAGATACCAGAAGGAAGCGGTAGAATTAATCAGGAACTTTACCCGTCTCTTTGTGGAGAACGATTGCAGTCTGGCGGAGATAAATCCATTGATTGTGAACAAAACCTATGGGTTAGTTGCCCTGGATGCCAAGATAAACTTAGACGACCGGGGACTCTATCGTCATAAAGACCTGAGCCAGTGGCGTGATATTGCCGAGGAACACCCCCTGGAATATGAGGCGTCCAAATATGACCTTTCTTATATTGGGCTTGACGGCAATATCGGTTGTATGGTGAATGGTGCCGGACTGGCGATGTCCACAATGGACCTGATTAAACTCGCCGGTGGTGAACCGGCCAATTTCCTTGATGTGGGCGGAGGTGCGACTACGGAACAGGTCGCCCAGGCATTTAAGATACTGGTTTCCAATAAGAATGTCCGGGCGATTCTGGTCAATATCTTCGGCGGAATTATGAAGTGCGATGTCATTGCCCAGGGAATCACCACGGCCGTAAAAGAGGTCGGCTTGACTTTACCGATGGTGGTGCGGCTGGAAGGCACTAATGTAGAACTCGGCAAGAAGATACTGAAAGAATCCGGGCTTAATATTATCTCGGCAGATACGATGGATGAGGCGGCGGAAAGCGTCGTGCGTCTTGTGTCAGGCGTCTAAAACGCATAACGCATGACTCACAACGGATAACAATGAGTATCCTTGTAAATAAAGGCACTAGAGTTGTAGTTCAAGGGATTACCGGCAGTGCGGGTTCTTTCCATACCCGCCAGATGCTGGAATATGGAACTAACATCGTGGCTGGAGTCACGCCTAAAAAGGGCGGGATGAAGTTTGATGACAAGATACCTGTTTTTGATACCGTTCGACAGGCGGTTAATGCAACTGGGGCGAATACCAGCGTGGTTTTTGTCCCTGCGGCATTCGCCCTCGCTGCCCTGCTGGAGGCGGCTGAAGCAGGACTAAAACTCGTGGTCGCGATTACCGAAGGAATCCCGACCCTTGATATGGTCAAGGCCTATAGGTTTTACCGTGAGAAAGGTGTTTGTCTTATTGGCCCAAATGGTCCGGGAGTAATTACGCCGGCTGAACCTGCCTTCGCCAAGGCTACGGCAGGCGGGCCTGCCCGCCGAAGCTTCAGCGGAGGCGGGTGCAAGGTCGGAATTATGCCCGGCTATATTCATAAAAATGGTTCAGTGGGTGTAGTCTCAAGGAGCGGTACGCTTACCTATGAGGCCGTCTGGCAGATTACTAAAGTAGGTCTGGGTCAATCTACCTGTGTGGGAATTGGTGGTGATGCCGTTTTAGGCACATCTTTCACCGACATACTGGAGATGTTCCAGAAGGATAGCGAAACCGAGGCAATTGTAATGATTGGTGAGATTGGCGGGACAATGGAAGAAGAGGCGGCGGACTATATCAAGAGTAATGTGACCAAACCGGTTGTGGCCTTTATTGCGGGTAAGACTGCACCAAAAGGCAAACGGATGGGTCACGCCGGGGCAATTATCTCGGGCGGTAAGGGGACGGCCCAGGAAAAGGTAGAGAAACTGACTGCCTGCGGGATTACCGTTGTGCCTAATCCGGCCGAAATCGGGAAGACCGTAAAAGAAGTTATGAATGCTGAATGATGAATTATGAATTCATTAGATTCCTTAATCAGGCTTGCCCTAAAAGAAGATATCGGTCGAGGTGATATCACCACTAAAACTCTTATTCCTCCTCATCAAAAGGCTCAAGCCGTTATTATTGCTAAACAAGACGGTATTATTGCCGGCCTGCCTTTAATCAGCCGGGTTTATAGAATACTGGACAAAAGAATTAGAGTAAGCCCTAAGGTAAGAGAAGGAAGTAAGGCAAAAAAAGGGCAGGCGATAGCAATTATTCGTGGTCCAGCCCGGGCAATCCTGACCGGTGAACGAACCGTGCTGAATTTCCTTCAGCGGCTTTCTGGTATTGCCACGTTGACCAATCAGTTCGTCCAGAAGGTGAAAAAATACCGGGTGAAGATTCTGGATACCCGTAAGACCATTCCGGGCTGGCGGGTGGTGGATAAATATGCGGTGCGGGTTGGGGGAGGGATTAATCATCGGATGGGCTTGTATGATGCGGTGCTGGTAAAAAATAATCATCTGGTTACAATGTTATCCCGCCAAGAGCGGGATTACAATGTTATAGCTAAGGTACTAACTAAATTACACCGGGTTAGACATAAACCGATTGAGATTGAAGTGAGAAATCTGAGGGAATTACAGGTCGCTCTGAAAGGTAAACCAGATATCATTATGCTGGATAATATGAGACCATCTCAAGTAAAACAGGCGGTTAAATTTCGCAATCAGGCAAGACCGCCACGACCGCTTTTAGAAGTCTCAGGCGGTATTAATTTAAAGAATATCACTCAGTTTGCCCGCACCGGAGTTGATTTTGTCTCTATCGGAACGCTTACCCATTCCGCACCCGCCCTTGATATTTCTATGGAGGTTAACAACAGGATTAAACGGATTTAACGGAAAGAGGAAATCAGTTTAATCAGTTAAATCCCGTTGTTTTATTTAATTATGGAAGAAAGTTGGTTTACCGAACTCGCTACCAAGATAATCGGTCGGCAGGTCAGGTGTTTTAAGAAGGCGACTTCAACCAATGACTTGGCCTGGCTGGAAATCTCACGAGGTGCACCAGAAGGGACGGTCATCTTGGCGGATGAGCAGACCAAAGGACGGGGGCGTTTTGGCCGCTCTTGGTTCGCCCCCACCGGTGGGCTCTGGGTCTCGGTTGTTCTTAAACCTCAGATACCTGTTGAACATTCCTGTCTTTTGATGGTGATTGGAGCGATTGCGGTCTGCGAACTAATCCGCGAGAAACTTAATCTGCCCGCCACTATCCGCTGGCCCAATGATGTCATCATCAATGATAAAAAAGTGGCAGGTATTATTGTAGAAGCCAGGTATCTTGCCAATAAACCTGAGGCGATGGTGTTAGGTATTGGGCTTAATGTGAATGTCCCAAAGGATAAAATCCCGGCGGAACTAAAGGATATTTTTACCTCTCTCTCCATAGAGAAAAATAAGGAGATTGACTTCCGTACTCTGGCAGGTGATTTCGTCAGTTCTTTAGACAGGTGGTATCAGTATATTATTAACAAGCAATATGAGGTAATAAATTCTGCCTGGAGAGAAATGTCCGCCATAATGGATAAACGGGTAGTTATAAAGACGCAGGATAAGGAATGGGAAGGGAGGGTGTTGGACATTGACCCCTGTAAAGGGGTTTCTATAAAACTGGACTCCGGAGAGGTAAAACTATTTCAGGGGGAATATGTGGAATCGTTACGGATTAAGTAATACGAGACTATGCCCCATCACCACAAATTTATCAAACTGACCCGAACGGAAGAAAAGAGATTATGGAATGAAAAAGAGTCCGCCCTTAAAGCGGGTAAATTGCACAAGCACAAACGTCTGAAGGG
>Ga0315314_1003598_pt1 | contig 12010 bp, 10 predicted proteins | sample TDP9_MG_FD_203631 | JGI IMG/M metagenome (GOLD analysis project Ga0315314, IMG submission 203631) | Freshwater sediment microbial communities from Lake Towuti, South Sulawesi, Indonesia - TDP9 | ecosystem: Environmental > Aquatic > Freshwater > Lake > Sediment | place: Indonesia: South Sulawesi...
CGCGGCGCGTTTTGCTGATCTTTGTTTTGAAACCGCAGAAAGGGTGAAGCCTGAGGCTGACTTGTTGAGGAATATGGCCCAAGTGGAGTCAGGCGTACGCCTTAAGTTTACAATTTTGGGATCGGCTGTAAGCATGTGTCTGATCAGTGTCAGCGGTTTTCTTAGCTGGCGCATTTTCAAGCGCCGTTACTATCAGCGGGTTTCAAGAATGAAGCCAGAGGTGCCTTCTGATGAGCCTTGAGGACTATCGCACTCTGTTTGTAGTAACTATCTTGGGTCTCATGTTGATCGCCGCCTTGCCTACGGTTAGTATGGTACTATCGATTCCCAGTGGTGCCGAACGATTTTCTGAGCTTTGGGTTCTTGGTCCAACGCATATGGCAGAGGGTTATCCGTTTACCGTTCAGGTTGGCGAGCAGTATCGTCTTTTTGTTGGCGTCGGGAATCATATGGGTTCTTCGACGTATTACGTGGTTTATGTGAAGTTTCGCAATCAAACACAGCCTCTCCCGGATACACTAACGGCTATGCCTAGTCCGTTGCCTCCACTTTGTGAGTTTCACGGTTTTGTGGTGGATGGTGAAACGTGGGAAGCCCCGTTGACTTTTGCTTTTGTTAATGTATCTTGCTCAGGGAATTCGAGTCTTGTGGGTGAAATGTCGATTAACGATTTGACTTTCTCGGTGAATTCCCCTTCAACATGGAACCAAGAAAACAAAGGGTTTTATTATCAGTTGTTTTTCGAGCTCTGGCTGTACGATGTTGCGTCTCGAAGTTTTCAGTTCCATAATCGTTTTGTTGGAATCTGGCTGAACATGACGGGTTGAGTTGTCAAGTCTGGGTTGCATCGCTAGGCAGTGGGATGCTGCCGAGCTGTCGTGGACTTTTGCGATCTATGAAAGAAGTTGACAAGAGCGTTTACTGCCCTAAATGAGTTTGTTTGAATGGCAACTTTACGACGCGCGTCTAAACATTAGCCTGCGGCTATAGGCTTGTATCCTAACCCGTATTATTTCGCGATTATTTCGCTAAGGGTTCTAATGTGAAGATGCAGATTGCTTATCCTTTTCAGGAAGGCGTGATTCCACTGGACAAAAAATTAACGTCGGAAATTTTGGGCTCCTTTTAACAGCGTGTTTTGTTCAAGAAGTGTTGGGAGATTTGAAATTTGAAGAAAACGGGTAACCCGAATGTTACGGTAATTATTCCTACTCTTAATGAAGAGAAAAGCATAATAAAGGTGATTCAGGAATTAAATCAAATAGGTTATGATAACATTTTGGTGGTAGATGGCAATTCTAGGGATAGTACTGCTAAGGTTGCTAAAGAATCTGGAGCTAATGTCATTGTTCAGAACGGAAGGGGAAAAGGTGCTGCTTTGCGCCAAGCATTTGGCGATACCGATCTTTATGGTGATGTGGTTGTGATAATGGATGCTGACGGGTCTATGAATCCTAAGGAAATACTGCTATTGATTGAAGCTTTGGATTCGGGTGCAGACTTGGCGAAAGGTTCACGTTTCCTACCTCATGGGTATTCGGAGGATATGAATCTTACTCGCAGGATTGGAAATCGATTTTTTCTTTTGTTGGTTAATTGGTTTTGGTCCACTAGTTACACGGATTTGTGTTATGGTTTTGGAGCTTTTAGAAAAGATGCGATTAGGAAGTTATTTCCGCGTTTGAAGTCGAAAAACTTCGAGATTGAAACAGAAATTTTCATTAAGGCTAAAAAATTGGGATTAAAGGTGGTAGAAGTCCCAAGTATAGAATCTCGAAGGAAACACGGTAAGTCAAATCTACACATTTTTCGAGATGGATTCCGTATACTTAAGACGATCGTTGAAGAATCCGTGAACGGACCTTTGATAAAGAAACATCACTAGATCATAGTTGCGTTGAGAATCTTACGAGGCTAATGTTTGTGATTTTAGAAATAACCATAATAATAGGATTAGTTCTGTTCATCTTTTACTCAGGGTATTTTCTATTTATGATAGTGAAGTCAAGGCATAGAGGCTCGTTAAACAATCCCGATAGGAGAGATTATGTTCCTTTTGTTTCGGTGATTGTTCCTACATATAATGAGGAGGATACAATTGTTCATAGGTTGAGGAATTTGATGGAGCAAGAGTATGTTGGTATGGAGATAATTGTTGTCGATAGTGCTTCTGAGGATAAGACGGTAGACTTGATCAGGAAATTTGTCAAAGACAACAATATGAACGTCAAGTTAATAAGCGAGAAGGAAAGAAAAGGAAAGGCTTCTGCTTTAAATGAAGCCTTTAAGCACTGTTGTGGGGAAATCGTAGTTATGACGGATGCTGATGCTATTTGGGAAAAAAACGCATTGAGGAAAGCTTTGTCAAACTTTTCTGACCAGAATGTGGGGGCTGTGACTGGGAGGCAAATCCTGATAAATTCAGATCAATCTTTAGCAACGAAGGTTGAAAAGACGTACAGAAGCGTTTTTGAGGTTCTAAGGTTAGGAGAAAGCGTCTTGGACTCAACACCGATTTTTCATGGAGAAATTTCCTGCTTTAAGAGAAAATTGGTTGATCATGTTAGTAAAGATAGCATGGCTGATGACTCTGAATTAGCGGTAAAGATAAGAAAGAAAGGCTTCAAAAGTGTATATGATCCTGATGCTGTTTTTTACGAACTTGCCCCTCCGAGCTTCAAATCCAGATTCATCCAAAAGGTGAGAAGAGGGCAAGGATTAATACAGCTCTTTTGGAGGGAACGAGGGATCTTGTTTAACTCTAAGTATGGGAAATTTGGAACAATTGTATTTCCGGCCGAATTTTTCATGCACATTATATCTCCTACATTAGTGTTTGCGTTTTTGATTCCATTTCTATATGGTCTTTTCTCAATGGGTGTTTACATCTTGATTGGCTTGCTTGGCTCGGTAGCGATTTCATTTGTCATTCTAACTTTAACTAGAATCGGTATAACAAACTTCATCTTGAGCTTCTTTAATTCCCAATTCATATTGCTTGCTTCCTTAATGTATCATGTAACAGGGAAATCTCAGCATAGATGGAGGAAAGTCGATGAGATTAGGGAGTTATGGAGAAGCGAGAAGTTCCGATTTCGATCTGAGAAAGAGAGTAACTGAATAAGTCGATTACTGTGTGCCAAGTCTTGTCTGTGCTCAACCCATGAGAGCGGTTTTCTGGGAGACTCGAAATGAATAGTTATGCTATTAGGAAGCCAACAGTTTCAGTAATTATTCCTACCAGAAACTCCGAAAGGAAACTTCATGATTGCCTTAGATCAGTTTTCATGCAAAGTTTCACGGATTTTGAGGTCATTGTTGTGGATAACTTCTCCAAGGATGACACAATTAAGATAGCCTCCGATTTTCCTGTTAAAATTATTTTTGAAAACACTGGAACAAGAGGTGCCGCCTGCAATATCGGGATATCTTCTTCCTCTGGAGACATCGTTGCCTTCACCGATGCTGATTGCGTAGTGCCTAACGATTGGCTCCAGAAATTGGTTGATCATTTCAGAGACAGCGACGTCTGCGTTGTAGGAGGGCCTGACTTGACGCCGAAGGAATCCAGAGTATGGGAAAAGGCTTTTGGGGCTTTTCACAGGCATGTAACAAAGCTATGTTATCGCTGGGGGCCTGTTGAACAAATCAAAGGCTGCAATTCTGCCTACAGAAAAGAAGCATTGACAAAAGTTGGAGGGTTTAGAGAAGATCTAATCACGGTAGAAGAGACAGAATTGCATAGACGGATAAAAAAATCCAAAGGTAAACTCATTTACGACCCGGGTTTGACTGTCAATCATTTCCGCCGCACAAACTTAGTCACGTTTTTCCGTCAGCAATTTAGGTACGGATTTGGTAAGGCTTCAATGTTGCGCTCTGATCCGAGCGCTATCAAAATCAGCAACGTAGCCGCTGTTGCTCCGGTATTCGTCCTGTTGGCTTTGATCCCCCTGTTTCTTTCATCCCCCGAGACTGGACAAATACTTTTGCTTATCCTATCAGCCATGTTTTTGCTAACAGCCATTTTTTTTGCTTGTTACGGTGGCCTGAAGGAAGCAAACATGGCACTCACTCCGCTAATAGCAATTGCGATAATTATTTTTGTTTGCGCGGAATGTCTTGGGCACATATTAGGCCTTCTGTACAATAGTATTAAGAAGGCTTCATAGAATCGATCTTCGATGTACCTATCAATATTGAGGGCGATAGGCGATGAGGATTGCGGTTGTTGGGGGAACAGGATATGTGGGTCTGACAACGGCAGTTTGTTTGGCTGCTAAAGGCCACACAGTTTACTGTGTAGGGAGGAGCCAAGACAAGATTCGACGATTGCTTGCTGGAAGTCCGATAATATACGAAGAATCATTGGAAGAATTACTGAAAGATACTTCGGGTAAGGGCTTTTTCATTCCTTCAACCAGATTGAAAGATGCGGTTCAAAACTCTGAAGTGTCTTTTATCTGTGTTGGTACCCCAAGCCGAGATGATGGAAGCATAGACTTGTCGCAAGTTGAGGATGCTTCTAAAGGGATTGGTTTGGCGCTTAGAGAAGATGATGAATATAAAGTGGTTGCAGTGAAGAGCACAGTTGCACCTGGAACCACCGAAAATCTGGTGGTGCCAACGATAGAAAAGTTTTCCCAAAAGGAGGCGGGAGTTGGATTTGGCGTTTGCATGAATCCGGAATTTCTGAGAGAAGGACGGGCTGTTAAAGATTTTCTGTTTCCGAAGGAAACAGGGATAGTTATAGGCGAATTGGACAAAAGGTCTGGCGATGTTCTTTCTGATATTTATAAAGTATTTGACGCGGAGATTCTGAGGACAAGTATAAGGGTTGCTGAAATGATAAAGTACGCGCGAAATTCGTATCTTGCCAAGGACATTTCCTTCGCAAACGAGATAGCTAATATTTGTCAAGGGCTTGGCGTCGACTACCTTGAAGTTAAGAAGGGTCTAGAGATGGATAGCAGAATTGGGGGAGAAAGGTTTCTGAATGCTGGAGCGGGCTTCGGTGGTTCGTGTTTTCCGAAGGATGTAAAGGCTTTGGTAGCAAAGGCAAGTGAGATCGGGGTTGACCCGAAAATGCTTAAAGCCACGCTGGAAGTGAATGATGCCCAGCCTCATAGGCTGATCGAGATCACTAGACGGGCTGTTGGTGAAGTAAATCGTAAGAAGATTGCTGTTCTAGGGTTGTCTTTTAAGCCTGGCACCGATGATATGCGGGAGGCGCCTTCAATAAAAATTGTAAACACTCTTCTTGATGATGGAGCTTATGTTTGCGCGTACGATCCTAAGGCTTTAAATAATGCAAGAAGGATTTTTGGGGACAGGATTCTTTATGCTGAGAAATCTGAGGAGGCTTTGAGTCATGCGGACGCGTGTGTTATAGTGACTGAGTGGTCTGAGTTTGCAGATCCCAACATTTATAGTTGTATGCGGGGTAAGGTGGTTGTCGATGGGAGACGAGTGTTAGATCCCAATATGCTTCCCGCTGGTTTCGTATATCATGCAGTTGGCTTTCCTGAAACTGCGAAAACATGATCATGAGACAATTTTGCAGGACGAGTTGTGAACAAAGTCACATCGGTTATTTCTTGGGATAAGAGTGTCTTGGTAACGGGCGAAGCTGGCTTTATGGTAAATTATCTAATGAGATGATATGATGCAAGTGAATGTCGTTAGGGAAGATGTGGAGTCGCTTGCCAAGTGCCTGAGTGGGCAAGGGATAGATTTTGGGGGTCGATCGGTTCTTGTGACGGGCGGGGCCGGTTTCCTCGGTTCGTACATATGCGATGTGCTCGCTAAGCAGGGAGCGCAAGTCACTTGCATCGACAATTTTAGCAGCGGCAGAGTAGAGAACATTCAACACCTTATGGGATTAGACACCTTTAAGCTGATTGAGCACGACATTTCTCAGCCGATATTCCTTAATGAGCAGATAGATGTGGTGATGCATCTTGCGAGCAGGGCCTCGCCCTTCGAGTTCGCTAGGTTTCCGATCCAGATCATGAAGGCAAACACCCTAGGCACTTGGGTGGCTCTGGGGATCGCTAAGGAACACAATGCTAGGCTAGTTTATACATCATCGTCGGAGATTTATGGAGATCCTGACCCTGAGAACATTCCAATACCGGAAACATATACGGGTAATGTTAACCCTGTGGGGCCAAGATCGTGTTACGACGAGGCTAAGAGGGCTGGGGAGGCCTTCATAAACGCGTACAGGATTCAGCACCGACTGGACACCAGAATCCTTAGGGTTTTCAATGCGTTTGGCCCTCGGATACGTCCAGGTGACGTTTATGGCAGGGTGATACCTCGGTTTATCGAACAGGCTCTTGGTGGTCATCCGCTGACGGTTTTTGGGGATGGGACGCAGACTAGGTCCTTTACTTATGTATCGGACATGGTCGATGGGGTGCTGAAAGCGGCGTGGGTGGCTGAGGCTTCTGGGGAGGTGATCAACCTTGGGAGCAGTGTGGAGACGCGGATTATTGACTTGGCGAGGATGGTTTCGGAGCTGACGGGTTCTGGGTCTGAGATTGAGTTTCAGCCTCTACCGGTTGACGATCCGAGAAGGAGGTGTCCGGACGTAAGTAAGGCGAGAAAGCTCCTAGGGTGGGAGCCGAAGACTGGTTTGAAGCAGGGCCTCGCAAGAACCGTCAGGTGGTTTCGCGGGCGCATAGGTTAGAGGGTCACCGTGTTCTGTCTCGGTCAATCTAGCGTATAGTGACAAGTTTTGGTTGGTGGTCTCGACGAAGAGTGTAATCTTAGCTGCTGGTGAAGGTACGAGGATAAGGAGGATTACCTACGGGGCGTTTCCGAAGGAGCTTCTTCCTATTGGGAATGTTCCGACGATTCGCTTTCCGATTGAGGCGCTTAAACTTGCTGGTGTGAGGGATATTTTGGTGGTGATTGCTCCTCAGACGAAGCATGGGATTATTGACGGTCTTCAGAGTGGGGGCAGGTTTGGTGTGAATATTTGTTATGTGGTTCAGGAGAGAACGGGAAAGGGCCTTGGGGGTATTGGTCTGGCCATACTTTCGGCGAGGGGTTGGATAGGACGTGGTGAAGATTTTGTTGTGGCTTTTGGAGACTCTATACTTTGCGATTTTTCGTCTATGAATCCATTGGACTGCCTCAAGCCCTTGTTGAAGGTTCATGCGTCAATGAATCCAGTGGCAACGGTCCTCGTGCATCCCACCAGTTCAGATCCTACGAGGTTTGGAGTGGTGAAGTTTAGGCATTTGCTCGAGGATAACGGAGTTTTGTTTGGAGATGTGGAGACATTGGTTGAAAAGCCGAGTTTGAAGGTTGCTGAAGCCTACAAGGCGAATGGATATAACTATATTGTGGCGGGTTACTACGTTTTTAAGCCCAAGATTTTTTCCTACATCATGAAAACAAAGCCAGGTGCTAAGAATGAGGTGCAGATCACGGATGCTATGGCCTTGGCTTTGGAATGTGGAGAGAGGGTGTGTGCGGTGGTTCATGGTAGAAATAGGGATAACAAGGTCTCTCCGCATGAATACTGGGATGTTGGAATTCCTGAAGATTATAAAGAGGCAAATCAGCGCCTTTTAGGTGCGGGTTTGGAACGGTTAATCAGCAGCCCGATTGAATGAGAGTGTCTTCTATAGCACGCTTCGGATGGAGTGATTGAGAATGTCAAGGTTGGGGGCGAATCAGATGAAGAGTGAATACGTCCTTTTGTCGCTTGTCGTCATATTGGGATCTGCTCTACGAATATACGGCTTGGACAAAAGCTTGTGGCTCGATGAAGTGATAAGTGTTAACCGGCAAAGAGATATACAGAGTCTTGTATCACACATTGATCTTCCCGGGAAGCTTTACTTCATAATACTACATTTTTTCATGATTTTTGGAAATGATGAAGTTGCAGCGAGATCCCCGTCAGTTATTTTTGGTGTGTTGAGTATCTACCTAATCTATAAGGTTGGAGAACTGTTCTTTGGGCGACCGAGAGAGGGGTTGATTGGCGCTTTTCTCTTATCGATTTCAACCATGCATGTTTGGTATTCACAAGAAGCAAGATATTATTCGATTTCTATGTTTCTTTCTTTATTATCACTTTTCCTTTTTTATAAAGCTATAAGAGAGAATGGTAAGAAGCTATGGGTTGGATTCATAATCTCAACAATCCTAGCTGTTCTATCTCACTGGTACATGTTGTTCATTCCGCTTATTGAAATGTCATTTCTTGCTTTCATTCTAATCAAGAACCGAAGATCAGTCATTATGAGAGCGAGGAAGATTGGTGGAAAGAAGATTTTTCTTCTAGTTTTGGGTTTAATGGTTGCTCCCATATCGTCGATTCGCTTGCTTCAAACGGCTTTATCGTTAGTTGAAACAGGTTGGATATTGCGCATTGAATGGGGATTAAAACCAGAATCATTTTTCGAAGATTTTTTTAGCTATTTTAGCTTCGGCTTTTCCTTCTCTTCCCTCTCCAATTTGTGCGGGAGGGTTATGGCTTCGAGCTTTCTTTATTTTTTCCTTCTTTTTTTCCTATTAGGAATATTTGCGAGTATTGGGAAGTACAGAGAGCTAACTGTTTTCTTGCTCCTGTGGATTTTCTTGCCAACCATGATCGTTCTCATTTTAACACTTAATTTTGGCTCGCCTATAACATCTGCCAAATATATGATATTCATTCTTCCCGGATATCTTATAGTTATTTCGAGAGGAATAAGTAGTATAGATGCGAGTCTTATTAGATGTTATTGCAAAATTAGGTATAGCTTTACTTCAATACCGTTAGTAGAAAGAAAAAAGGGAGCAATACTTGCTATAGCCATGGCTACCATACTAGCATTCGCTGGGATAAGCGTTTTTCCATTGCAACAATACTATAAGTCTGGAAGTCCGGAAAATTGGAAAGCAGCCGCCGATTATTTGGTAACTAATGCACGCCCCGATGATATCATTGTTGTTGAACCTCGTTGGATCATGGAATGCCTATTATATTATTATGAAAAGAATAGCAGTATGGCCGGTCCTATGAATAAAATTACGACATCGATGGATTATTTTGAAGATTTTAAAGACGTATCGTCAAAATACGATAAGGTATGGTTTGTATTCAGTCCGCCGCACACGAAATACGTAAATCCGAAGATTTTGGATTGGATGCAGAGAAATTTTATGGAGATTAGAAGATTTAGGGGGGTATCCATATATTATCATAGTGAAGGCTTAATTTTAGTCTCCAAGAAAAATATGAGCTTTATTGGTTTAGACAGTCCACCTGATGAGCGAGTGGCTAGGTTTTGGCATAATAATGACAGTGCTACCTTTAATGTCGAAATTTCAAAGGCCGCCACTTATACGATAGCGATTCATGCCATATCCGGTGCGGCAGGAAAAAGTGCTTTAGAGCTAGTGATTGATGGTGCATCAAAAGGTATAAAAACGTTTGTTGGGAACGAGTGGAGTCACGTGGAGCTTGGTAGATTCTATCTTGATATTGGTTTACATGAGATCAAGGTGGTTAGCAGAGAAGGCGGCGATCTGGGTAATACTTCTATTGTTTTTGATCAGGTAGTCATTTGGCCAAATCAGTAGACATAGGATAAGAAGTACAGACCCTTAACATAGTTTGATGATTTACGAAGCAAAAAAAGGAACAATATACGAAAACGAAAAATCTTTCCAAAAGTTTCGTTAGTTGTTCCAACGTACAATGAAGATACGACAATAAAGAGAAATTAGAGAACATAAAAGACCTAGACTATCCGAAAGATCACTATAAACCCGGTGGTATTGAGGCCATATTTCTGAACTCTCAGATCTATTTAGTTCTGAGCCTACTTACTTTGCTTATCAGAAAAAAGTGACAAATGGGAGAAAATCGAGGACATACATAACCTCTGGAAGACAAGATGAGACCAACGAATGAGAAAAAACAACGAAATCTAACAATCTATATCCGTAACGGTAGATCGAGGAGAGCTATTTTGATCAACAGCGATCAGTCTTGTTCACTACAAGAGATATCAGTTATTATACCTACAAGAAATGAGGGTAAAGTGATTCACTCATGTCTTTCTTCCGTGTTTTATCAGTCAGTGAAGCCTTTAGAGGTAATAGGGGTAGATGGGCGTTCGACTGATGACACTCTGGAAGAGGCGCGTCAATTTCCAGTGAAGATTCTTTCCCAGACAGGGCCAACATCCCTTCCCAGTGCGAGGAACTTGGGAATACAACTCAAGAAGTCACTGCGCATACACGTCTTAAAAAGACACAGGCTAGCTGGTTTTTCGGAACTTCAAATCCGATTAGAATAGGGAAGCGGCTTTTTCAATAGAAAGTTAGGAAGGTAACTTGCTAGTTTTCCCGCTGACAAACAAGAAAGATTCATATCCAAGGAAATCCTTCATCAAAACATTAACTCTTTACCAGATATTCCCTTATAATACTTCCCGATTGACTTGGATTCCCATTCCAATCAGTACATAAAGCATACCTTGTTCGGTCTCCCCAATTCCAAGCGCACCATCCAGGATAGCCATCTTCGTCTAGGACCTCTATGAAGTTTCTCATCCACGTTGCGCCGTTGGGAAACGTACCAGCATCAGCGTTGAATTCAGCAACCCATACACAGCGATTGTTCTGCAAACACCAAGTCCAAGATTTATTCCGAAGTGTATTTCTAATTGATGTTTTGTCTATCGGGTTTGCCGCATCGGCGTAATAAAGGTGAGGGCCAAATATTATGTTGCGCCTATCTATCGGATAATCCTGTTCAAAGCCAATACTCATCCAAACGTTATTATATCGTAAACCGTTCACCACGCATATGACGTCAGAGTCAATTGACCTAATAGCGTCTATCAATGACCTCACTCTTGTCCGATAGGCCGAGCCGGAGATTCCGTCAGCCTCATTTAGCAAGTCATAGAGAATATTCGACTTGCCTTTGTACCTAGTCGCGATGTTCTGCCAATGACTAATACAATTTTGCCAGTTGCTCTCCGACCAAGACCCTAAATTGTGTGAGGGTGTTGATTCTCCCCAGACAGCATAACCAGCCAATATTACATACATTCTATATTTCTTAGCCCAATCAATAAATCTGTCCATTGCAAGCCTAAAATCTTCGCTACTATCCCATTTATCAGCCAAATCTGGGGGTGTAGTAATCCTTACTACATTGCACCCCCATTCACTCATTAAGCGCAATTGATCTTCTTCTGTGTGTCCAAGATTCCACCAGTCATATCCGCGAAAATCAACTCCCCTTAGATACACCGTTCTTCCAAAATCATCTTTGATGTACTTGCCTTCTACATGTAATCGAGAAAGTCGCTCTGGGTAGTTGATCATTCCTTTGGATGAGATTCCCAAAATATAGACACCCAAAGATATAGAAATCGGCAGAGGTAATGTTGTAACGAGTACGAGTAGTACCGATAGGCTGCTTAGAAACTTCATCTCTATGCATATGTCATTGCATACTTGATAAGATTTATTAAGCATAAATATATATTCACGGGAGAAGTGATGCTGTCAAGTTTTTCTGTGAGTTCGTCTGATTAGTTTTTAGGTGAGTTGCATTGAACCCTTTTCAATCTTGGTGGATAGGTTTGAGAAGGCTAGAGTATTCTGCTGGAACAGGAAGCCCCTCAAAGTTAAGGTTCTATCCACCATGCTCTATTACTCTGGCCTCTCGTATAGGGTTGTCGCAAGGGTCTTGAGGGAGTTAGCTAGGTTTACCCATGAGTCTGTAGCTAGCTAGCTATATTTTGATAGCGATTATGTATTATCCCTAAAGGCGTCACGAAAAAATCACTAGAACCTGAAGTGATGTGATATGTTAAAAATAAACTTCATAGAGATTCTTGCAGAGAAATTTAGAGAGCGCGCCAGCGTGTTGCTAAATTCTCGGAGTTGACATATTCATGTTTATGATAGAATATGGAGAAACGTGAATGTTCCAGTTCCATCTTATCTAGGCTTGACTTGGATGATGTCGAGGAGGTGGTTT
>Ga0315314_1003600_pt1 | contig 12005 bp, 4 predicted proteins | sample TDP9_MG_FD_203631 | JGI IMG/M metagenome (GOLD analysis project Ga0315314, IMG submission 203631) | Freshwater sediment microbial communities from Lake Towuti, South Sulawesi, Indonesia - TDP9 | ecosystem: Environmental > Aquatic > Freshwater > Lake > Sediment | place: Indonesia: South Sulawesi...
ATGCCTAAGTCTATGCTTGAGCCTTTATAAATAACTACTGGGACGCCTGAAAGCCTAGCGTACTGTGATATGTCATCCATTATTCCAGGAGGGCAATTAGAGGCTACGATGATGAGTTTACCTCTGCCCAACTTGGCGTTTTTCACAGCGTTGTTGGCGCCCAGCATCACCTTGCCAGTTTTAACGGTTGTGGCAATAGCTCGATCCATGTCGATCATTGACTGCTTCCTCGTGCAAGCGTTGACATGTAAAGATCAACTAGTCCAGTGCCGATAGGTATGGACTGCCCTACAATAACGTTTTCGGTTACTCCTTTCAGTGGATCGCCCTCGCCCTTAATGGCGGCTTCGACAATGTTAGGCACAGTTATCTCGAAAGCAGCTCTGGCTAACACGCTGGATTTCTCACCACTAATACCATGTCTACCGATTTGGCGCACTTCACCAGTCACTGTCATGATATCAGCTACGAGCATAACATGGCGGATGTCCACGTCTAAGCCTTGCTCTTCAAGTACGCCCATGGCTTCGTGGATGATCACGTTTCTGGCAGCTTCGATTCCCAGAGTCTTAGCGGTTTCGTGAATGTGATTTGTGACTGTGCGCGTTGGGTCAATGCCTGCAACTTCCAGCACCTTGGACAGGTTGGAGCCGTCCGTGCGGATGACCCATTCACCCTTCTCCTCAGTGACAAGCACTCTTCGAATGCCCGGAATGCCCTTCACATGATGACTGGTCACTTTATCCTTGAGTTTTCGGGGGTCAATCTTCTTGGGCTTGAGGTACAACTTGTCTCCTTTGGTTCGCAGGGTAGCACTTGGCAAGCGCATGGTTTCTTCAAGTTCTTTGAGTGACACGCCACGGTCTTCCATCATGGTCGGATCAGCTTGAACTACTACTTCTTCTAGTTCTGGAGCTACGTACGGTTCGGTCTTGATGATGTCTTGGAGTGTGGTTGAGATGATTTCCCGTGCCACTTCAGTAGCCTTGCTCTTGCTGTCTCGATGCTCCTTGTCCAAGTAAATAGCCATGATAGGTGTTGAGGGCATTCGGCGCGCGTCAACGATCTCAATTAAACGTGGCAAACCCAACGTGACGTTTTGTTCCCTTACACCAGCGTAGTGGAACGTTCTAAGCGTCATTTGAGTGCCTGGCTCACCAATGGACTGTGCAGCCACTATTCCAACGGCTTCACCTGGTTCAACCAGCGCTCTCTTGTAATTTTCCTGAGTCAGCTCCACCGCTTTTTCTACGCCTTTGCGGGTCAGCTCTTCCTTATCCATTTCACCACGTAGTTCGTCAACCAGCATCGGCGTGAGGTTGCCTTTTGCCTCGTCAACTGCATCTTTGATGTACTCTTTCGGCGCAGGCTTGCCCTTCTCAACCATTATTCTGATCTGCTCGGCGATTCGTGCTACGTTGACAGCTTTGCCGTGGTCGCTTTTGGCAGGATCAACTCCGTCTTCGCCGTATTGGAATTGGATTATGTCGCCGATTGAGTTGCGCACTGTGCCGTCATATTCTATGCGTAAATGCTCCAAAGCGTTGATCAAACGTCTCTGCATGTAACCGCTCTGCTGCGTTCGCACAGCTGTGTCAACTAAGCCTTCACGTCCACCCATAGAGTGAAAGAAAAACTCAACTGGATCAAGTCCCTCGCGATAAGAAGCGTCGACAAAGCCTCTAGCAGTGGGCGACGGATCGCCTAGCTTGAAGTGAGGCAAGGCGCGTTCAAGATAGCCCCTCATGATTCGTTTACCACGCACTGACTGCTGCCCAACAATCGCTGTCATCTGACCTATGTTTAGGCTTGAGCCTCTCGCGCCAGTCTGAGTCATTATTAGGCCAGAGTTGTCGTGGGCAAACGCGTTTTCAGCGGTTCTGCCTGCCTTGTCGCGTGCCTCAGCCAACTCGTTCATAACGTAGATTTCGAAAGAGTCAGCCAACGTTTGACCGGGAAGCCGAGGCAGGGTTCCATCCTTGTACTGCTTGATCAGCCTGTTTATGGCTTCTTGAGAATCACTTATGATCTGGCGTATTCTCCTTTCAGCTGCAGAAGGCAGTTCCATCTCGTCGTAGGAGTACGTGAAACCTCGCACAGTCATGAACATGTTGAGCAGTCGGCATACGTGGTTCAGGAATTCTCGACCCTTGGCTGGGCCGTAATCCTTTATTATCCTATGAAGAAGCGACTCGGACTGCTCAGCGCCTATGGCAGCACGGTCCATGACGCCCGCTTTGAGAACACCATCCTTTATGACTACGTAAGCGTCGTGCTCGCACTCTTCACGCAGGCACTTTGTACACGCGATGCATGTGGCTGCTTTGAAGGCGTAGTTCAGATCCTTAGGGATGAATAGACTGAAGATCTGCTTGCCAGTCCAGCGTGGCTCAGGTTTCTTATCCTCTGGCTCTGGAAGCGGTCCATCGTATCCAGCTGCAAGTGTGAGCTTGCACACTTCTTCTCTCTCGAGAAGAGTTGGCTTTCTGGTCAGCAAGTATGCGGCGGTGATGAAGTCGGTTTTGGCGCCAACTATTGGTCCGCCAAATCTGGGTGAAAGAATCTGATCTTGCACTTGCATGAGCAGACGTGCTTCAGTTTGTGCCTCTTCGCTCTGGGGTATGTGAAGGTTCATTTCGTCTCCGTCGAAGTCTGCGTTGTAAGGCGGGCAAACTGTCAGGTGGAGGCGGAAAGTTTTGTGAGGCAATACCTTAACGTAGTGAGCCATGATTGACATGCGGTGCAGCGACGGTTGTCGGTTAAATATCGCGATGTCTCCGTCTATGAGATGGCGTTCTACAACGAACATTCGTTCGACGCCTTCAGCGATTTTTTCTCTGTCTGTCACAAATTCCAAGCGGATACGCTTGCCGTCTGGCCTGACGATGTAGAGAGCGCCTGGATATTTTTCGGGACCGTTGACTACGAGCTTGCGCATTTCTTCGATGTTCCAAGACGTTACTTTTTCGGGCATGGAGAGTCGCATTGCCACGTCTTGGGGCACGCCTACCTCGCTTATGTCGAGATTCGGATCTGGAGAAATCACTGTGCGCGCTGAGAAGTCCACTCTTTTGCCAGAAAGGTTGCTTCGGAATCTGCCTTCTTTTCCTTTAAGTCGTTGTGAAAGTGTTTTGAGCGCCCTGCCAGAACGATGCCGTGCTGGCGGAATGCCTGAAGCTTCATTGTTGAAGTATGTAGTGGCGTGATATTGAAGCAGTTCAGAAAGGTCTTGAATAATGAGCGTGGGTGCGCCTGCTTCCATGTTTTCTTTCAAGCGTTGATTGATGCGGATTATGTCGACGAGTTTGTGTGTCAAGTCGTCTTCTGAACGAATGCCTGATTCTAACGTAATAGACGGTCTAACGTAGACTGGTGGAACGGGCAATACTTGCAGAATCATCCACTCTGGTCGCGCCACAAGTGGGTTGAAGCCGAAAAGCTCTAGGTCTTCGTTGGGTATGCGTTCAAGTCGCTCACGAATCATGCTGGGCGTCAGCCGTTGCGCGCCTTCATCTGAAATCTCATGGAAGGTGCTCGGTTTAGTGAATTCATTCTTGAATTGTGGAGCACCACAGTGGGGGCATTCTTTGCCTTTCGACTCATGAAACACTTTCTTGTAAAGCTCATCCGGCACAATTCCGAGAAGCTTGCGTGTCTTATCGATCCTTTGTCTCAGCCTTCCAATTCGTTGCTCAGATAGTAGTATGCGACCGCAGTTTCGACAGGTTGAATTCAATAGATCATGGATTATTTTTGTGAACTCCACATGGATGATCGGCGCGGCAAGTTCAATGTGTCCAAAATGACCCGGGCATCTTATGGCAGTGTTTCCGCAAGTTCTGCATCTCTGTCTAGGCTCCAGTGTGCCTAGGCGTCCGTCCATGAGTCCAGATGTAATCGGAGCACCATCTTCGTCGTAAGTGTCCGCTGTTTGAATTTCAGCCACAGACAGTCTGCGTATGTCTTGTGGCGACATCACGCCGAAGTAGATCTGATCGACAATCTTGTGAACTGATTCTTCTCCAACTGAAGTGGCCATTATTTACGCACGCTCCTTCAATTTCAGCTTCGGCGTTACACAAAGACTCATTAACTCTTGCAGGAGCAGCTTGAAAGCGTACGACACGACAACTGGTGAAATGCTGGCTTTGTCCTCGCATACACGGCACACGTACTTGCGTTGCTTGATGTCGTAGAAAGCGATGTAACCGCAGTTTTCGCAAACGTAGAGTAAGTATCTGTCAGATTCTTCCAGAAGTCGATCCCGCAGCAGCATAGCCGCGCCGTGACCTATCAGACAGTCTCTTTCCATTTCGCCGAAGCGCAAGCCTCCGCCTCTGGCTCTGCCTTCAGTTGGCTGTCTGGTCAGCATTTGCACTTGTCCCCGAGCCCTAGCGTGAATCTTGTCGGCAACCATGTGGTGCAGTTTTTGATAGTAGACTACGCCCATGAAAATGTCAACTTCGAATCGTTCGCCTGTGATGCCGTTGTATAGGGTGTCTCTGCCTGTGTGGCTGAAGCCTAGATGCTTGAGCATGCGTTTTAAGTCATCAGGTTTTTCGTTCACGAATGGTGTGCCGTCAACGGGTTTGCCTCTGGCTGAGCCTACTTTTCCAGCGATTGATTCTAAGAATTGTCCAATGGTCATGCGTGAAGGCATGGCGTGCGGGTTGATGATTATGTCTGGGACTACACCATCAAGGCTGAAGGGCATATCCTCTTGCGGGATTATCATTCCGATAACGCCTTTCTGTCCGTGTCGTGAGGCGAATTTGTCGCCTAGTTCAGGAATACGCAGGTCGCGAACGCGCACTTTAACTAGCTTGCTGCCTTCGCCTGTTTCGGTTATGAAAATCTGGTCTACAGTGCCCGTTTCGGCGGGTCGCACGTCCACCGAGGTGTCGCGCATGGTTGGACCCTTAACCTCGAACTCCTTGTACTCTTCCAAGAATCGAGGGGGGCTTGTGCGTCCAATGAGCACGTCGCCGCCCGCTACAGGTGCTTCGAGACCAACAATGCCATCTGGCTCCAGCAAGCGGTAGTACTGCTCGCCTCTGTAACCCCTTATGCCGGGCTCGGGCGCGATGAATTTGTCTTTCAACCCGCCCAAGTATTGGCGGCATTCGGCTTCGTAGATTCTGTAGAAAGTGGAGCGTCCGAGACCTCGTTCTATTGAAGCCTTGTTGAATATGAGCGCGTCTTCCATGTTGTAGCCTTCGAACGACAAGACGGCTACAACTGCGTTTTGACCCGACGGGTTAACGTCGTAGCCGATGATGTCCATGGCTCTTGTGTTAACCATTGGTTTTTGAGGATAATGCAAAATATGTGAGCGGGAGTCCACGCGCAATAAGAAGTTTGTTGAATGTATGCCTAACGCCTGTTTAGCCATAGCCGCCTCATACGAGTTGCGTGGTGACTGGTTATGCTCGGGATATGGAATCAGGGAAGCGCATATCCCGAGAATCGTGTACGTAGTCATTTCAACATGGGTGTGGTCTGGCTTGACCTCTCCATAATTTAGTGCGATGTAGAGGTTTTCCTCTTCTTCAGCGTCAATGTACTCGATTACGCCGTTCTTTACAAGGTCTTCCCAGCTCCATTCGCCGGCGCGGACTTTCTCAATGTGTTCAAGTGTTAGCTTGGGCACGCCTTTGTTGTCAACGATGATTAAAGGTCGTCGTACTCGTCCTTCGTCTCCGTTGACGTAGATTTCGTCTTTCTCTTTTCCGTATTCTTTTGAGAAGTGTGCGATGTTTACTTCGGTGGAGATTTCGCCTATGCGGCGCTTTTGTCTAACTTCTGCGGTCAACTCGTGAGGCGTGAGGCTGTATCCCACTAGGTTGCCGTCGGTGAACACTTTGCCGCCTGATATTTTGATTGAGTCGTTTGCGTCTTGAACTGGGATGACTCCTAATCTATAGAGGAAATGCTTCACTTTCTCAGGATTCACACTTACTGAAATGCATGAGCCTAACGCTAGGTTTTTGACCAAGCCGCAGTTTGAGCCTTCAGGTGTCTCGTTCGGACATAATCTGCCCCAATGCGTCGGGTGAAGGTCGCGCGCTTCGAAGTTGGGTTGACTTCGGCTGAGTGGCGACTGCAGTCGTCTCAAATGGCTCAGTGTTGACGTGCGGTTTGTCCTGTCGAGCAACTGTGTGATGCCGACGCGGCCTCGTCCCCAATTCCCCGTTGCCACCGCGTGTTGCAGTCGTTCAGTGATTATGCCAGGTCGCACTGCAATAGAGACTGTTAAAAGCTGTCTTTTGACGCCCATGCGTTCTAATTGATACTTGATGTCGCGGGTTAAGTTGCGGAAAGCTATTCTGAACAGGTCAGCGAGGAGTGGTCCAGCTAGCTTTAGTCTTTTGTTCTTGAAGTGGTCTTTGTCATCTGACTTACGCTTGCCTAGTTTGAGTTCGATCACGCGGTTTGCCATTTCGCCTAGGAACAGGGCTTTTTCTTTTCGTTTGTCGGGTGTTCGTCCTATGTGGGGTAGGAAGTTGCGGTCAAGTATGCCTTCGGCTTTTTGACGCCTGTATTCTTCAACCTGGCCATGGGCGACGCGGCTTCCAATATACATGATGGCTTCGGGAACTGTGTCTATACCCAGGGCTTTCTCAAACGAGGGCTCAATCTCAAGCTGTATTGTTTTCTCAGGTGAGACGGCTTCAGCGATCTCGCGGTCAGACTTCAATCCTAAGGCTCGCATGACGATTACAAAGGGTATCTCCGACGGCACGCCGGGCATAGAAACGTAGACGCAGCCGTCAGATTTCAGATGCAGTTCAATGCGGGCTCTGAACCCAACAGTTGTGGAGAAGATCTTCGATTGATAAACAGGAGTGGCGCCACGCGTGTCGATGTCAACCAAGATACGGTTGGGAGCTAAGTCTTCCAGTGCTACGATGACTCTTTCTGATCCGTTTATGACGAAGTAGCCGCCCGGATCGTTTGGGTCTTCGCCGTGAGCAATTAGCTCTTCGGGCAAGAGCTGGGACAACACACAAAGTTTCGACTTCAACATAACTGGCAGATTGCCAATCAGAACAAGTTCTGTTTCTTGCTCTCTGCCGTCCACGACTGGCGTCATCTCCAGTGAGAGCGGCGCTGAGTAGGATAGGTTGCGGAATCTTGCCTCCAGGGGGTAAATCTCATGTTTGGTGCCGTCGACCTCGGTTATGTATGGTCCGCTTATCTTTGATTGAGGGTCGATAATCCAGATTTGACCAAGCTTTATCTTGTACGGTTGCTCTGGCACTTCGATGTTGATTTCGGCGACTTCGTTTATGACTTCCTGTAAACCTTTCTCGATGAATTCGTTGTATGAGTCTAAGTGCTGTCTCACCAAGCCTTTTTCTCTGAAGAACGCTTTCTGCAGCATGAGAAAGTCGTCTTGCGTTATGGTTTCTTCCAATTAGCACATTCTCCTCAAGTTTACAATTAGAGATTTAACTTTATGGAAACGGATAATGATCGATTCTTTCAAGTTGGGGGTTCCTCCAGCGGGCCGGTGTCATCCGACCCGAAAAGTCGGGTCTCCAATGGGCTCCCCATTTTTATTTATGGGGCTAACACGTAAACTACACATCACGCCTATAAACTTTGCTTTTGACAACTCTATCCTTTAACTAAGATAATTGTGAGAGAAGCAATAAAAAAAGAAAAAATGGGCAAGATGGTTTTAACTCGTTGTTGTGGTTGGGGCTGGAGGTTGAAGGACCTGGGTTTTGGCGCCTCGTCTCTTCACTACGAGCACGACTGCGATTGCTACGACCGCGATTATCCCGCCGACCAGGATGAGCCCGAACCAGTTTGAGGTTGGTGTTGTTGCTGCTGTTCCAGATATGTAAGCTGTGTAAGTTGGGTCATGTTTAACCTTGAAACCACTGTACGTTGGGTACGAGATGAGGTAGAAGTAATCTGAATACGTCATGTTGAGCATGTAGTCTTTGGCTTTCTGATACAAGGCTGGAGCAATGTGCTGCACTATTAAAGGCACATACTTCAATAAAGCGACATGAATGCTGAACAACGGGTTCTTAGCGTATCCGAGTCTTGGCGCTGTTCGTGTCACTGCGTTGTGTTCGGTGTATTCAGTTTCATCTTGGTTTGCCGTGTAATTATAGAGCAGATAAGATGGCTTTGTGCCAAAATCCGTTTTGAAGATCTCTTCGTTGGCCGCTTTGGTTGATATCGTTCCACTGCTGACGTCTACTTCAGCGTCTGTTACATTCTGGTTGTTGTAGCTGCTTTGAGTTTTTATGTCGCCCAGAACCAGCGAATTCTGGAACAACACAATGCTCATCTTGATGCGTTGTTTGTAGAGGAATTGATAGATGGTTTCGTCGCTGAGTTTCGTTCTTCCGTTTGGTGTGAACGCGCCCGTGCTGTTGTAGTGAACCACAATTGGAAGCAAGAAGAGCCACTGAATAAGCCACAGATTGATCATTCTGCCGATCGTGTAGCTGGCCGTGAGCTCTGCGGTGTGGTTGTTCGCGTCTAGGTTCAACTCGTAGTTGAATGTAAGCTCATCATAGGTTGTAATGGCTATGGGTAGTGCTTCGAACCTTGGGTTAGCTGGATCTGTCAACATTCTCCACCAGACTGCTGTGAGGTTTGTGTACCGCATGCCCCACTTCCAAGTCCGATCATTGTTCTCAGAGGTTAGAGGTATGATTTCCGTTTTGCTGCTCAGCGCTGGCTTTGCTTCGTCGCCGTAAATGTCTGTCAAGTCTAATCCAAGCGAGAATGAAGCGTACAGGTTGTCGTTTACGTCAGGTGAGTTTGGATGCTTTGATGTGGCTGTGTCGTTGAAGGCTAATAACATGATGAACGATGAGCTGGTGAGCACATCCTTGCCGTTAGGCGTCTTGTAGTGCTCGATGAAACTCTGCACTGGAATCGTAAGCGCACCTGTTTCCGCTGTAATGTTTACCAAGCCGCTGTAGTAGAGCTGGAATCCGCTCACGTTTATGTACGTCTGATAGAGATAAGCATGCCAGTTGCCTGGCGGGACCGGTTTGCCTGCGGCTGCCGCGTATCTGCGAGCAAAGTCGAAGAAGTCGATGGTTTTGCTGAAGCTCTTGAGCTTGAAGTCATCTGCAGTCAATGTGTCGGCTGCTGTCGAATGCATCGTCAAGGCTGCTGACAGTGTTAGAAGTAGCATTATTCCTGCCAATATTTTCTTCTGCATTTCGTTTCACGACTCGAAAAAAAGGTGGAATCGCCAAAATAATAGGGTTATGAACGCAGAATCAATTTTCTAGATGAACTGCAGCTTGAAGCATTAGAATTCTACTTCCGATCTTGATTCTGAATTCATAAACGACTTAACTGAATCTGCCCGAGTTGAGGTTCATTCGTTCAAGAAAAATACCAGAGGAAAAAGAAATGTCATCAAGACCATTTTTGGGAAAGTCAGTCAATTTGAGTAGAGCTACTACGTTAGTTTCAATAATCCTAATGGTTGCAGCCGCATTGTACGTTCCGTCAGTCAAGGCAGACCCGATAACCATCAATGTTTCGCCAATAAGCGCTCCAGTCGGCGACAGTATCACGATTACCGGAATCAACGCTACAGCAGGCGCAGAGGTAAGAATCTACTTGTGGGTCGTTTTCCTGACGACTACGATCGCGAATGAAACTGGAGGCTACTTAGTCAATGTTGCTGTGCCGGCTATTAATGCGGGCACTTATCCGATCATGGCTTCGGACACGGTTGAAGGAGACACTGCATCAACAATGTTCACTGTTGAACCCAGAATCATCTTATCTCCCACTCAAGGGGGATACAACAATGAGGTTTCAATCAGAGGAGACGGCTTCGCTTCTTTCAGCGACATAACTATAGACTTTGACGGAGTCGATGTCACGCCGTTTCCTGCACCGCAAACAGATCCGCTTGGATCCTTTGAATCAAGCTTCCGCGTTACTTCAAGACCTAATGGAACCTACACTGTGACAGCCAATGACACTGGCGTGAATTCAGCCTCAGCCGAGTTCACTGTTGTTCCAAGGATATTGACCCCGTGGCTCGGGACAAGTGGTGCTCCTTCGAGTTTAGGTTTCATTGAAGGCTATGGATTCAGCTCTTCGGTCAACGTTACAGTGCATTTCGGTTCAGTTGATGTAACTCCATACCCTTGGATGCTGACGAATATGGATGGGTCGTTCCAAGTGCCTTTCTTTGTTCCAGACGTGCCTGATGGATTCTATACTATTAACGCGAGTGATGCGGATGGAAACATGGCTTTTCTGCAGTTCGTGGTGCCATCGCCGATTCTAACGTTGACGCCGAGTAGAACCTTTGAGTCTTCACTCGTGACAGCGAGGGGCATCGGTTTCATGACTAATTCGCGCATTCTTCTCTACTTGGAAGACGTAACAATGACGTATCTAATCGACTTGATGTGGATGACTCCAAATCTACTTGTGAGCGACGATGGATCGTTTGAGTATTCTTTCATTGTCCCGGTTACGAAGCCAGGAGTCTACAGCGTTGCTGCTTACCAAATGCTCAGTTCCCCAACTGACCTGAGGCTGGTGGCGTCAGCACCGCTTACAATCCTTGACAATTCTCCATTGGATGCGGAGGTGAACGTTGGCTCGTTGCACTTCAGAGGTGAGATGGCTGAGTTCTACGTGAAAACAGCATTTGGCGGAGACTTAGTCAACGGTAAGATCAGCGGCGCAAAGCTCTATTATTCAGGCGGTAACGCTAGCCTTGATCTATCTTCAAGCATTGAGTTCGTATCGACAGGACTGTACAGAATTCCTTACGCCATACCCAGCAACGCGTCACAAGGAACCTACACGCTCGTAATCGAAGCGTACTACTATGCAACGGCTGTGGAAGCCTACGGAACCTCGTCAGGCAGCTTCGTCGTTAGTCCAACTTTGACAAGCGCAAATGCTCAGCTAATCGACATCAACGACAACATTGGCACAGTCGTGATTCCAGACTTGGGCATCATAAAAGTCAACCTAACAGCCGTCAACGCGCGGTTGGTGAGCGTTCAAGGAACAGAGGCAACAATTCAGTCTGATATAGGAGAGTTGAAGACGACCACAGATGCAATCCACGCGAAAGTTACATCAGTGGATGGCAACGTGGAGACAGTATCAAGCGATTTGGGTTCAGTTCAATCCTATGTCACCACAACACAATTTCAAATGGAAACTGCCATATTGATCGTGGCGTTAGTCGCTGCTGCAGGATCAATGCTTTCGCTTGTCCTCGTTCGGAAATCGAAACCGCCAGCGCCACCATCGCCGTCCGATCCAGAGCCTTCACGTCCAGATCCACCAAAATCACATATTGCCACGCAAACAGCACCCTCTGCAGAAGTAGCAGAATTAACGGAGCCAACAGAACAGACAACTGCAAAAGAATTAAACGATGCAGCTGAATCGTCAAGGAACACAGAGATGTCTGAAGCGCCAGAGTAAATCTTCCTTCCTTTTTATTCTCTAAGAAGAAAGAATCCCATTTTTGTCCCGCTAGATTGTGATAGACTTCTCTATGATTTCTGCTGCCCTATCCACACCAACGTATTTTCTGGAGAACTTGTTCAGCTTCTCAACGTTACTCTTGTAGTGTTCTGGGTTGCTTTCCACTTTCTTGATAGCTGAGGCTAGCTCTTCTCTGTTGCTCGCCAGAATGCCACAGCCTAGTTCATTCAGTTTTCTACCGTTGCCCGTCTGTTCGGGTTGAGTTGGCACGACTACGGTGGGTTTACAGTGTTTTACGGTCTCGAAGCAGGTGGCGTGTCCGCCGCTGAACACTACAAGCTTTGCGTTAGCCATGAACTCTCGGCGTTCTTCCTGCGACAGCCAAGTGTGGATCTCGCAGTTTCCAGCTTTTTTCACGATCTTGGTGCCTGGTTGTCCTAGGCTTATGATGCTCTTGGTTGCGAGTCCCCGTAAGACTGGAACTACGTTTTGAATCAGTTTGGATCTTGTGCCCAGTGGTCCGCTGATCGGCGCAAAAACGTGTTCTTCTC
>Ga0315314_1003601_pt1 | contig 12002 bp, 11 predicted proteins | sample TDP9_MG_FD_203631 | JGI IMG/M metagenome (GOLD analysis project Ga0315314, IMG submission 203631) | Freshwater sediment microbial communities from Lake Towuti, South Sulawesi, Indonesia - TDP9 | ecosystem: Environmental > Aquatic > Freshwater > Lake > Sediment | place: Indonesia: South Sulawesi...
CGAAGCTCCATCTATTTACATCGCCTATGGGCACTGTATCGGTATGTCCACAAAGTATAAGCCCATAATCCCCTCTTCCTATCTCAGATATTACATTAACATGCCCTTTTATAGGTTCGATACGCCTTGTGCTTAATCCTATAGCTTTAAGATGATCTTCAGCAACATTTGCTACCTTTAATGTATCTCCTGGAGGGTTCTCGCTCCTCGCTCTTATAAGGCTTGATGAAAGCTTCAAGAGGTCTCCCTTTAAAGATTCTATTTCATCTGACAGTTTTGTTAGATTCATCATCTCTAATTACCTATTGCTAAAAGCTTAAATCTTTTTGTTAATGAATAGTGAGTGAGAAAATGTCTAAGGAAAAAACGCCAAAGACTACCATGTTCCCCAGTGTAACTATATGCCATGATGATAAAGATGAAGGCTATGATATTGAGGTAGGGCTTCCTGGAGTTAAGAAAGAAAATGTCGAGTTATCATTCTGGAGCAAAGGGTTTTGTGTCAATGGTGAGAAGGAGGACATAACATACACAGGATGCTATACTTTAGCTCATGAAATCAAGATCGAAGAAGCAAAGGCTAAATTCGAAAATGGGTTGCTAAAGATTAGAGTGCCCTTTAAAGAGAAATTGCGTGCCAAAAAAGTGAAGATAGAGTAGCATAAAACCTTGATTTGCTTTCTCACACATATTTTTAAGATGAAAATTCCTTTAGGCTATGGTAACCTAATAGTTGCAAATTTCCAATATTTACTCGCTCCAAATGCTTCCTAGCTACTTTATAGCAATTTAAGGCTTGATTTATTGGTGTTATAGGCAGATCTCTCATCAAAAAATCTGGGTGGAATGCTAATAAACTGTAAGAGATTCCTCGATCCAGACTGGCTATGAATTTCGCTATCCCCTCGACTTCATCTGCATCAACATAACCTGGAACCATTAGCGTCGTGGCTGTGAGGATTGGTGGATCTTTTCTTAAAACGTGAAAATCTTGAGCGATCATCCCAAAATTCTGAAAAGCTCTTCTATTGGATACACCACTTAATGCCAAGCTCATATTTTCATCAAAGCATTTCAGATCGAACTTTATGTTCCCCCCGCTATTAAAAGCAAGCTCAGCAGCTTTTCTAACCAAATTTGGATGGCCACAACCATTCCACTCAAAGCAGATGCGAAGAACTCTATCTTTTGGTATCAACTCAAGAATTCTTTCTGAAGCTTTAAGGGCAAAAGGGAGTTGAGGTTCTGGGGAGCCTCCAAAGAAGCACCAGCAAGTAATCTTAGGATTACGCAATGTGCGTTCGACCAAGTCATCAACGCTGTGAGAGGGCGCTGAACCAATATCCTTATGAGACCAATTCTGGCAGAATGAACAATCGAAGTTGCAACCGTAGAAAAAAATGGCAAGATTATAGTAGCCTATCTCAGGACCTTCACAAGGTGAAAATTTTGGATATCCTGCACCAGTTCCTGCTGGGCAGAACCATGCAGCACAACAGTTAGTAACGTGAGGGTCGAGATATGCATGGTATAATCCCTTGTTTGGATTAACTAGGCTGATCAGCCTTCCTTTTTCATTTTTTCTTAGACCACAGTAGCCTGACTCGCCTACTCCTATCCTACATTCATTGGCGCATAAGTTACATGGTATTCCAGACGTTGATTTAGGGATTCTCTCAGGAAGGTTAAAGGCTCTTCTAGCCTTCTCACGATTTTCTAAGGAGAATTTTATTGCATCGTTAGGGTTATTACGAATGCAAGATCGGCACACACCTATAGCTTTAGATAGGAATTGAGAAGGTTTTTCACATACATTACAGGCTCTTCCTTCTACAGTAGAGTATGTATATGAGTGCATCAAGTCCCACTTTGCTTAATTACTTTATATTGAAAATATTCTACGAAGTTTATAGCCATTTCGCTTAACTTTTAGATTATACAATAATCTATTCGTCTGCCTAGCCCAAATCCCAGCTAGGCGTAGAGTAGGCTCAATATTATGTGAGCCACTTTATATCGGTGGATCTAACAGTTTTATTTCTTGCCCACGACGATTTCTATCGTAGAAACGTTCCTTGCCTCTTCTCCTGAGCCCACCAGCTCTGTATCTATCTTTACGTCTTTAACTGCGAAGGCGTTGTTTCCTAACCTTTTTGTGACTATTTCTGCTACATCAACTGCTCTAGAAATAGCCATCCCTCTAGCTTTGACGACTATTTGGTCGCTCTGAGTGAGCTGAATTAGAGCAGACATGGCATAGCTCATGACAGGCTTCTTTCCGACGTATATGTGGTTTGAAGGGGATCTTCTCTCAATTCTTCTCTCTTGAGGTGCTTTTTCAGCAGGGGTTGTTGCTTCAGCTGGCGCTTCAGGCTTTGACTCAGCCGGATCGTTCGGGGCACTGTAATTAGAGTTCTTTTTAGGCATTTTTGTTCACTCCAAAAAGAAGGAGAGGCTAGCCTATTTAAACTTAATTTTCTGTATCAAGAATTATATTTTTATCCATTAAATTACGTGATATGGTATACCTTTTGTCTAGCATCCCTGAGCGTCGATCTCCTTTTAACCAATCCCCTTTCTATGAGTAGAGCAAGAGCCAATCTTGTAGTCCTATCAGGTAGCATAGTCTTCTTCGCTAAGTCTTTTTGAGTCAAAGGTCCTTCATATTCTAGTGTTTTAAGGATGAGTTTTGCACTTGGAGGCATCTTTAATAGCTCCTCTGCAAGTCTGACTTTCTTGACCATCTTCTCCATAGCTTTTGAGCTTTCTAACGGCCTTATGAACCTTGCAGGCTCAGGGAACTTAAAGGCCTCGACTTTTTCTTTAACCTTGACCCTATAGGTACCGTCAACTATTACTTCACATCCATGGCTACTGCTTATCTCGCTGATCCTTATGTATGATTTGTCAGAAACGATCAAGGGGCGCCTTGTAACATCGAGAGAATTTACAGAAACTATTACAAAGGCTTCAGCATCATGAAGTACCATAGGACCTCCAGCAGACATGGAATAAGCAGTAGAGCCTGTTGACGTGGAAACCATTACACCATCACTGTAATCTCTCCAAATTACCTCTTTATCAACAGTCAACAAATACTCTATGAGTGTAGCGCTCTTGGATGAGAAGACCGCAACTTCGTTCAAGGCTGGAGGCAATTCTTTATCATCAACTATTACGTTCAACCTCGTAGCCTCTTCTATTTTGTATTCTCCATCTATCAACTTTTTGAAGGCTTCTCTAAAGTTTTTTATGCTTATCTCGGTAAGAAAACTGCTTTCATTGGAGTCGTTAACGCCTAGAACAGGCACCTTCGCCTTGCCTATCTTATGGAAAGTCTGTAAAACTTCTCTATCTTCACCAACAACTATAACAAGTTCTGAAGCATCTAAGTCTTGATCGATTATATCTTCCACTAATTTATATTTCACTCCGAATTCATCGACTGCCTTTTTTATGCTATTTACAACGCTTTCCAATGCTTTCTTATAGACTATTAAACTCATCTGCTCACTGGCAACAATTGCTTACCAATATGCTTTTCCTTCATTTTTTGCCACTTTCAACATACTTTTATCCTCTTCTTATTTAGGCATGTGATAAAGGGAAGAGCATGGATAAGAGTTTGACAGAATTCTTGGATAGGGCACCTCTATCACGCTTCCACTATATACTATTGATCATAGGTAGTTTGGTCTATGGATTTACAGCCATGAATGTTATGCTGATCTCTGCAACTTTTCCAGCCATAAAGACATATTGGTCATTGGACCCCATGGCTACGATGCTCCTTTTAAGCATTGGTTACGTTGGAATGTTCATTGGTGCATCAAGTTGTGGGATTATTGCTGATCTTATAGGTAGGAGGAAAACGCTTTTACTGACAATTTCTATGATGACCGTTTTTACAGGGCTATGTGCTATTGCATGGGATGTTTTATCGATGTCAATCCTTCGTCTTTTGGCAGGGATAGGCTTAGGAGCATCTTTGCCACAGCCAGGGGTATATGTATCTGAGTATGTGCCTGCAAAACATAGGGGACGCTTCATAGGCTTAGTGGAGACTGCATGGGTTTATGGAGCTTTACTTGCTATAATCTTCCCATTTTTATTGATCCCAACTTATGGTTGGCGCCTAACTTTCTTAGTAGCATTTATCCCTCTTTTTCTAATTCCCTTGGTTTTGCGCTTTGTACCAGAATCCATAAGGTACTTAGAACTTAAGGGAAGAAGGGAGGAAGCTCTTAGTGTACTTGAAAAATATGGACTCACCGCTATCACACCTGATGGTGGAGAACCTGAAGGGCATAGTCCCTCACATTCGATAAGATCTGCTCTAAAAGAAGTCTGGTCTCCCGCTTACAGCAGAAGAACTGCAGTCTTATGGATTTTATGGATAGCATTGGTATACACGTATCATGGTATATTTGTTTGGCTTCCTACAGCATATTATGAACTTGGCTTTACTCTCGTTAAATCTCTTTCTTGGGTATTAGTAATCACTCTAATACAAGTACCTGGGTATTATAGCGCCACGTTTCTTCTTGATCGTGTTGGGAGAAAGCCTGTTCTAGTTGCCTATATAGGATTAGCTGGGCTTGGTAGTTGTTTACTAGGATTAGCAACGGATATAAATTCTATACTTTTGTGGAGTTCTGTCATTTCATTCTTCAATTTGGGTGCATGGGCTGGTCTCTATACCTATACGCCTGAGCTCTACCCTACTCGTGCAAGAGGTACAGGATCAGGATTGGCAGCAGGTATGGGGCGTATTGCAGGCATTTTTGCGCTTATAATAACGCCATTTTTGTGGTATGAGGGAGGGCTTCTACCAACATTCTTATCGTTTGCTATAATACATTTTGTAGCTGCCTTAAGCGTCTTGATTTTGGGAATAGAAACTAAAGGCAAGGTCCTAGAGGTAATCTCAAAGTAGACTATCGATATTTCTTTAGGCTTCAAGCCAAGAAAAAGTGTTTGGCAGAGAAGACTAGGCAATCCTTTGTTTAGTGTTTATCTTAATGGCATAAGGCAGATAGAGCTGTTTCAGGATAGAATAGGTTTCATAGGAAGTAAAAGACAAATACTTGAGCAATATCTTCATAGTGTAGCCCGGGACGCAGCCCGGTCGAGGTTAAACCTATTCAGTTAGCCGCCGAATCTAGCGGTCAACCCCAAGGGCTAGGGATGCCAGGCTCTGGATCCAAAGAAGGGGTTACCTGGTGACGGCAGTTCGAATCTGCCCCGGGCTACCATTGAAAATTCACTATGACCCCTTTTTCTGTCCAAACGAATACTCAATATTCTTATATACATGCATATACAGTGTATATGTTATGCAGAAATCAGTAAAGAGTAAGGTCATCCCAATAAGGTTTGGTGAAGAAGAGCTTCAGAAGATAGATAGTTTACTAGACAAGACTGGGCTACGTTCCAGAAGTGAGTTCATTAGGGAGGCTGTCCAGTATTACTTAGATAATGTGGCGGAGATGAGGATCATCGAGCTAAGGGACATAAGTAAGGATCAGGCTAAGAAGGAGATTCTAGAGTATATCAAGGAGAGAAAGGAGGCTGAAACCTTCGACATAGCTAACGACCTAAGACTTGACCTTAAACTCACAATGAAAGCACTTAAGGAGCTCTGGGAGGAGGGTAGAATTGAATGATAGGAAAGGAAGAAGGCGATAAACTCATAGCAGAGCAGATGACCGTAGAATGTAGAAGAATCAGAGGACCTGTATTAATACACAAGACAGGAGCCCACAGAGCCCAAAGAATAGTCACATATGGCTTCCCAGCAGAAGCATGGATAACAAAAAAGTGGAGAGTTGTTGAAAAATAACTTAACGAAGATTAATCCCAAAAACTGCTGTTTGAACTACTTACTATTTGAAACTTTTAAGGATCATGGAGATTTTGGACAGTTAACTCATTTATGAATAATAGATGACAGCAGATAAATACGGCTTTATTGGCAAATTATATGGGCGGGGGTTGCCAAGCCTGGTCAAAGAGAAGCTAATCGAGCTTCTTGGATGCGCAGGGCTTAGAATGATCATCCTAGAACCCTGTCCCTTAGGGGTTCGTGGGTTCAAATCCCACCCCCCGCACTTCTCATCTAGGACTGATTGATCGATAATTTACTAGTAAAGTCATCTGGTTACGTTATCGCTTTGGGACTTAAATGTTAACAGAGGGATGAAGTTGTATCAAGAGAAATGCTATTAACCTATTCATTCCTTTATAATGTTGCGGAAACAAGATGGTTGCGACTGATAGCTTGGAAGTGACCGTAAAGTACAGGGATATCAAGCAAACGATAAAAGGTACTCCCGAAGCTGTAACGCGAGCATACTTCGACGTTCTAGGGAGATTAATACCTGGCTTTGATGTTGCCTCAAGTTTGACAGCCGAACCTAATCTAGTTGAACTCGCAGATAAATTGAAAAACCTAATCAGACTGTATAAAGGCCGAGTAATCCTTCTTAGGCAAGACCTCGCGTTACAGGATCGTGTGCTATTATTTTTGGTTGCAAAACTCTTAGGATATAGAATCAATCAATTTGATACTGAAACTGCGAATCGTCTAGAGATCACGGAAGCCATCGGTAAACCAAAAGCCGTGGTAAATCGAACGATAAAGCAACTCCTTGCTAAACAGTCAATTGAACAAATTTCGGATGATTCTTTTCGAATCGTTGAATCTAAGGCCATTCAGTATTTAACAAACATAACTTCAGTGAGAAAAAATCTCAGCATGATTCGATTCATGAATGAGACTAGCGAAAATCAAAGTTCAACCCTAGCAGGTTTCAGACCGATTTTTTCGGTGGGATATGAAGGTCGAAAGTTGCCCGAACTCGTTGAGCTTTTAAGACAGAACGCTATCGACATATTAGTAGATGTTAGAAGGGATGCATATTCATCGTATGACAAGGATTTCAACGAAAAGAAACTTTCTTTGAGCCTTGCAGAATCCCACATTCGATATTTGCATATGCCAGAACTGGGTGTAGATTACGCTGAAAGACAAAAACTTAAGCAGTCCCATGACTATGAATACTACTTCCAATTCTACAAAGAATACCTAGAGAAAAATCAAGAGCTTCTGAAGCTCTTGATGGATCTAACGTATAACAGCACAGTCGCCCTTTTGTGCTATGAGCGGGACTTTGGTCGTTGCCACCGACATGTAATAGCAGATAAGCTATCCAAAGAAGGAATCGTAACGGTACATCTTTAGATCACAAATGGCCGAAATTAAAAATCTGGTAGTTATGGCCAAGGCGATTCCTTCTATTAGCCCTATGCATGGAGAATTGACTTGTGTTGCAGGCATCAACGATAGGGAGGGGTGGATACGCTTATACCCTGTCCCGACAAGTCTTCTTGGCCAAAGTTATTTCATGAAATTTGATGTGATAAAAGTTAAGGTTGATGAATGGAAAGGCAGACATCCTAGATTAGAGGATAAATTTCTGGTCGAATATATGGGAAAGATTGCTTCTATTAAAGATTGGGACAAGCGTAGGGACTTCCTGACCAAATACCTAGATCCTTCAGTGGATGCAATCCTGTCTAGCGGTAGGTCCTTAGGGATTGTGAAACCAGTAATTCTAGACTTCTACCAAGATTTGAATGGCAGGTGTAGATACGTATTCACCGATTCGAGCAGGAAAAGCCACGACCTAGTATGTAGAGACTGGGAAATAACGGGGCTTCTGAGCAAATATCCTAGTGACTTCGGAAAAGTAAAACAGAAGTTTCTTAACTGGATGTTATCACGTGATACATATTTCGTCATTGGTACAACCAGTGACAATCTTAACAAGATGGTTGTAGCCATACACTATCCTCCAAGAATCAGCATACATAGCTAAGCTTTACACGCGACCGTGATCGTTAGGTGAAATACTAGTAAAATATTACGTAAATCCCACCCCCCGCACTTTTCCAACGCTTATACCAAACTCTTTTGCGCGCGGAGATATCTCCACTGTGGACTAAAATAATCTTTTTTACTCATTTTCTTTTCTTACCTGGGTGCAAAATTGTACCAACAATGAGGTTTGATGATAGATAGGTCAGCAATACATAAGGCCACATATACCCCGCGAATATGTTCCAACCAATCAGAATTTCTTCGACTGGACGCCCTATAGCAAGACTGCCTCCCCATTCGAATAGTAATGTCGAGCCCAACCATAAAATCCCAACATGAACCAAATCTTTAGCTTCATACTCCTTAACAAATCGGAGCAGAAAATATGCGAGAATAAAGATATACACAATTCGGGTGGACATTCCGATTTGATGTGCTACCAGCACACCCCATCTCGGTTCATAAATGAGGTTCATAAGGACAAAAAAGTTGAAACCCGAAATTAAGATCTCCATCAACCAAACGCGAATCGCTGTCTTCAATAGAGGAGTGTTCATGAGCATCTCAACTTCTTAAAAAGATTTATGTCTTAACCTATTCGAATTTTGATCGTTTAAAAAGATCGTTTTAACTCAATTATATTTCCATGACCAGTGATGATGACATCGCCTTTTGTCATCTTTGTCACTAGCCTTAAAGTAAACCTTAGTCACCACAGTACCTCTAAACATTCTTGATCGCAAAATGGACATGAATAGATTAACTTTTGATGGGGTAGCATAATAATCAATTAGATCTTTTTATTATAATATTAAAGATGAGAATTTAACATTATATTCAATACTTTATGAACCAATGAAATTACAATAACTTGTCTTAATATCGTTTTATAACAATAGCATCTTCCATCGGTACACCTTGGGATTTGGATATCAAGTAGTAACATTTGCCAGGCTCAACGTATGTACCGATTGGGATTATCCATCTCTCTCCTGCATCATCAATTGCATCAAAGTATTTCGTGCCATATTCGTTTGTAATTTCCCTTTGTATTGTAATCAAAGGGGAAAATATTTTTTCAGTTTCGATCTTTTCAACAAGTTGCCTTAGTTGTTGTAAGATGAGGGAATAGTCTTCTTTGTTTAATTCTTTCTCCGTTTTGTGGCGTGGTTCAGTGATCATGGGAGATATTTTGTCTAGGATATTTGACACTTCCTTCGATATTAAGAAATCCTTTCCAAAAATATCCACGAATAGCTTTCTTATCTGACTTTCCTTTCTTACTTTGGCGTCGAGTGTCCTAATTATATTAATAAAATGACCTAATCCCAGTTTATCGAAAGGTTTGAAGTTGGCAAGACCAAGTTTATTCCTAATTACATCATCTATAGGTTCATTTCGCCAGACTAACCTTAGGTTGAGATATACTATATCTCTCAGAAGCCCTTCTGTCTCACGGTATATGTCCATTACAAGTTGCTGGGGTATCCTGATTTCTTTTTCAAGTTGTCTATTACACTTATCGATGAACTGTTTGAAACCATACAAACCAAAGACAACTGGAGGTAAGGAGAAACCTAAGCATAGCAAAATCGTCTTAATCAATTCATCATCATTCGCATCTTGTGCACCTCTTATTCCTAAATCTACAGCTAGGGCTCGAAGGTCGGGAAATCCGAACGCTCTTTTTAGAAGGGTATATGGGTCAACTATGCATTTGGCGAGCAACCTTGAATAGAAATCTCCTTTGTATCCCTCAAGCTCCTTTTCCAAGAATCGCTCTCTACCTGCGAATTTATCTCTTATGATATCAGCGAGATGCGTGTTCGGGTTCTTCACCCACCATGGATTCTGTTTTATCAAGCCAAACTTTGTGACTATCCAAGGGGGAAATGAATAACGAGGATACTCTTCATATAGTCCTTTTATGTCAGGAGGTCTGATGACTTTGTCGGCGATAAGTTCGTTTATAAGATTTATTAGGTCCTCATCTGAAAAGAAAATATGCATAGTCTGAACCACTTTCAAAAAGTTGACCATTTCATCAACTTCCTTCTCAATGGAATCTAAACATTTTGTTGCAATACTACCCCAGTTTGCAGAGAGATTAAACTTGTTTGGACTGTCCACGACTTGTTCTACAAGGTCAAGTACTACGTCTAGTACTTTATTCGCAGAATCTTGGTCAAATTTATCTAAAATTATCACGATAATAGAAGACATATAGCCTGACGCTATGTCTTTCTTTCTTTCATGCAAAGACTTGATCCATCCCAAAGCGCCAATGGTCAAGTTAGAATAGTGAAGCATGTCGGGTAGTAATTCTTCCTTAACGAGCTTTACCCATGCTTCTGTAAAACGAGCCTCATCGATAGTTGTTCCTAGCTTATGTGCTAGCATCTTCTTATCTGATTTGTGTCTTATCTTCAGTTGCTCCCCAGTTAGTTCAGTATAAATACGTGGAAGCTCGCGGGAGAGCAATCCATGGTAAAGGGCATCAGATAGAGTTGCTCGGACCTCCATTTCTTCTATACTTTTTAACGAAATAATTTGTAAGAACTTCGGAACACCCATTGTTTTTACAATTTGCTCCCATAATGATTGGTAAGACAAAGATTTTGGTAAGCTAACTCCAACGGTATTCTTCAAAAACAATATTAGCTGATTTTTACCACCAAATCTCCTGTATACGTACCTTTTGAAATCATCTACTTCTTTAGGCAACTTTTCTATTCTCTTTAAGGAAAAGGAGGATATAAAGCTAACATACTTATCTTAAGACAAGATATTATCTGTGTCTAGGAATAGAAATAACAGAAAAATAGAAGGAAGTATTGAAACTCTGCACCTATAACGGAACCTTCATTGTCTCGTATAAGCCACCCTCTCATTATTATTTTGACGTTCAACTTTCTATTCATATGCTTTCCGCTATCCTTTTATGTGTTTTACAGGCTCTGTGGTATCCACGACCTTCATGTAGCTAATGATGTCTCCACAACGAATGCTGTCACTCATCGTAGGGCTAAAAGGTCATAAAGCATTTTTATCTATGTCTGACCAAGCGTTATGTTGTCAAATCAAACCATGCTTAGACCGATTATAGCATTGTTCTTACTTTCCCCTATGATTGCAGAGCTTCTTTCGGGTTCTTCTCCTCCGTTAGAGTTCTTTAATCCAATAGTCTTTCTCCTTCTTGCTTCTCTCTATGGAAGCGGAGCGATCATAATTAGAGAGTTGACAAGGAGATGGAGGAAGGGATGGCCATCTATCTTGTTGCTAGGCGCCGCCTACGGAATAGTAGAAGAAGGGTTGATGGTCAAGAGCTTCTTTGATCCAAATTGGATGGATCTAGGAATACTAGGAACCTATGGCCGATATTATGGCGTGAACTGGGTATGGGCCGAGTGGTTGACCATATACCACTCCATCTTTAGCATAACCATACCCATACTGATAGTCGATCTGATTTATTTATCTCATAAAGAGACAAATTGGATTGGCAATAGAGCCTTGGTGGGCTTCTTCATCCTTCTCTCATCTGTAGTGCTCTTCGGTCATATCTTTCTAGCCCCTTATCCTCTATCTCTTGAACAGGTCTTTGGCTCAATAATAGTAATAGCTCTGCTAGTCTACATCGCAAGGAAGTTTCCCGTTCTGAAATCAAAGGAGAATAGAGTTAATGCATCTGCTTGGCTATTCTGGCTGATAGGCTTCTTTATGACACTAGCCTTCTTCATCATTTTTGGCGCCCTCCCTCACATCATTCCATTCCCCATATTTACCATGATCATAGGCGCCCTTGTAATCATGGGCTTTGCCCTCCTTATCGCTAGACTTTCCCGCAGAGGAATTAACGAAATGCAAAGTTATGGACTGGCAAGTGGCGCTTTGAGCTTCTTCATCGTTTTAGCTCCGATTCAGGAAATGGACAAGAGTAGAATAGACAACCCTGCCGGCATGACGTTAGTGGGACTGGCCTTCCTTCTTTTCCTCATCCTCATAGGTATTAAAGTGAGATCATGGGCTATTAAGAACTTGAATCAAATCCCTTTAAAGGGGACTCACTTGATAAGCCTACCCCGTCCAAGAAAGAGGGACATGAAATTAATTCCTTCCA
>Ga0315314_1003602_pt1 | contig 11999 bp, 11 predicted proteins | sample TDP9_MG_FD_203631 | JGI IMG/M metagenome (GOLD analysis project Ga0315314, IMG submission 203631) | Freshwater sediment microbial communities from Lake Towuti, South Sulawesi, Indonesia - TDP9 | ecosystem: Environmental > Aquatic > Freshwater > Lake > Sediment | place: Indonesia: South Sulawesi...
CTGTTATTAGTCCTTATTCAGGACAAGTTAAAGTATGGATTGTAAATCCCATTCCCATTCATGTATCGATTCTCGTTTTCCCGTTTTCTTCTTTTAAGTGAATAGCTTTCAAATAGCTATCAATATATTGTTTAGCTATCATCGTCCAATCATATTTTTGGACATTGACTAAGGCAGAGTCTCCCATCTTTTTTCTGAGGGCATCATCTTGCAACAATTTAATACACGCTTCCGCTATAGCTTTTGGTGAACGCGGCTCTATTAAAAAACTATAACTGGCATCATGCAAATCCCTGCTACCTGGTACATTCGTCACAATTAAAGGCAAGCCAGATGCAAGTGCTTCGATACTCGTGATGCCAAAACTCTCGATTAACGATGGACTCAAATATATGTCCGAAGACTTGTAAAGTTTTACTAATTCCTGTCTGTCCGATATCTGACCAGTAAGAATGAGTCTATCTCCAACACCAAGATGGGAGGCTAATTCTCTTAGTGGCTCAGTGTCTCTACCTACGATTACGTAACAAACATCAGGTATTTCCTGGGCTATTAATGGCAGCGCTTCAACAGCATATTTAAAACCTTTCTGGGCGTGATTACGTCCTACAGAGATTATCATTTTCGAATCAGCAGGAATACCGTATTTTTTTCTGGTTTCCATTGAATTAATACTTGCCGAAAACTCATCTGACCATACACCGCATGGAATTGATACAACCCGCTTTTCAAAGTAAGTTGGAGACACCAACTCCTTTAGATCCTCATCTATAGACTGACTAACCGAAGTAACTATTGTGAAGCTTTCCAAATTCTTAATAATTCTCTTTTCCCAACCTCTTTTCAACCGCATACCATATCCTATGTCGGGGAGTTTTTGAATATCTTGGCTCCACGGAGTTGCAACTACCGGAAGCTTAAGAAATCTATTAACGAATCTTACATAACATCCGGGATAATCAACAGAATGGCAGTGGATAATATCAATAGGTTGGGTCCTGTTCATAGAAATCAACTTTTTTAATATATCCAGGTGATAGTAACAAGTTTTAGCCCCGCCTCTAATCGAGAGTCCATACCTGACTACATCGTAGTCATGAACAAATCCTATTGAATTATCACCTTTGATGCGTGGAGCGAATATTGTAACCCTGTGTCCATTCGCAGTCATAGCTTGAGCTATACTATGCATAGCTATTTCCATTCCACCTACTTTAGGCAAAAAACTTGATGTTACCATTGCAATGTTTAATCTATCATCCATAGATATTTTCTCCTATTTATCAAGTCATTGAACCTAATCATAACCTCTTGCTCTTTTCCTTCGGTTATCGGATTTTTCACATTAAGGTAGTCTAATACATCCCGTATGGAATGCACAGGAATCTCCTCAAGTCTCTCTTGATCGGTAGGGGGTGAATTATCATATTTAACCCACTGAAAATGACCTGATATAGTGATTAACAACAAAATTACAGAAATAACTAACAGAAGCCGTGAAAAAATCAATTGATACTTGATTTCGCATCCCCTTTCTTTAGTCAATAAACTCTCTGCACCACAGTTCCAACATCAAAAGCGTCCATACCTGATATGAAAAATCTTGCTCTGCGTTAATATGCGATTTGACAAGCCATTCAATGAACTCTGGCCGAAAATAGCCGCGTTTCAGAGAACGCTCTGAAAGAAGAATGTCAGTGAGAAATGTCCTTAACTCATTTCTGAGCCACTGTCCCACTGGCACTTCAAAACCCATCTTTGAACGATAGAGGTTTTCGTCAGGAATAAAGCCATTCAGAGCTTTCTTGAGGAGATACTTATGTGTCTTCCCACGAAGCTTAAAATTCGAGGGCAAACAGGCAGCAAATTCCATCAGCGCAGGATCTAAAAAAGGTGACCGGACTTCCAATGAATTTGCCATACTGGTAATGTCTACCTTAACTAAAAAATCATAGGGTAAACTGGAGCAGGTATCCACATACAAAGCAGCATCAACAGCGTCCCAACCTGTGGTTCTTTGATACAGGTGTTCCCACCAAGAAAGACTATCTGTTGAAGAAAGCAATTGGCGGAATTCTTCAGAATATAGCTCAGCTTTTAGATTGGGACGAAAGGCACTCAACCAATACAGATGAAGCGCCCATCTTGGTAAATCCGCTATCCTTACAGAGCGTTTGACTTGCCGGATGCGTTCAGCGTGACGCCCAAATGCAGGCAAAAGGCTACAGAGCGGGTTGATGACGCCCTTCCTAAGAAAAGCGGGAATAATAGAATATCTGGCAGCAAGGGATAATCCGAAGTATCTATCATAGCCTGCAAACAACTCATCTCCTCCATCACCGCTTAAAGCAACCTTAACATGCTGACACGTCACCTGAGACACATAAAAGGTTGGAATCGCTGAGGAGTCCGCATACGGTTCCCCATAATGTCGCACCAATGTGGGCAGTACTTCCAACGCCTCGGGCTTCACAATAAATTCATGGTGGTCTGTGCCAAATCGTTTCGCTATAATACGCGCATACTCCAGTTCATTGTATGAGGTCTCCTCAAATCCTATAGAAAAAGTTTTGACCGGCTTATCCGAAATTTGACTCATTATTCCTACCACGGCGCTGGAATCAATTCCGCCACTAAGAAATGCGCCTAATGGCACATCACTTCTCATGCGAACTTTCACTGCTTCTGTGAGCAAGTCCAGGACATGCTCCGCGGCTTCTTCCTCCGGTATCCGATTTTTCGGGGTGAAGTTCAACTGCCAATATCGTACAATACGAATTTGCTCTTCCTGATAGATTAAAATATGCCCGGGCAAAAGCTTTTTAATCTCCTTAAAAGCAGTTAACGGTGCTGGGATATATGTGTGTGTAAGGTATTGGTCAATAGCGTTCACATCAACATCCCGGTTGATTATAGAATTCTGCAAGATGGCTTGAAATTCTGAGGCAAAGATGAATCGTCCATTTGAATGGGAATATAAGAGCGGCTTCTTGCCTACCCTATCCCGCGCCAGCAGAAGCTTCCGCTGGTTGCCATCCCAAAGCGCGAAGGCGAACATCCCTCGTAAAAAAGTAACACATTTATCCCCATATTGCTCGTATGCATGGACGATGACTTCTGTATCCGTATTCGTATAAAACCGATGTCCTGCTTCTTGTAATTGTTCACGGAGTTGCGGAAAGTTATAAATTTCACCGTTAAAGACAATCCAAATCGTTTTATCTTCATTATGGATAGGCTGTTGCCCACTAACCAGGTCAATAATCGCCAGTCGCTGATGCCCCAAACCCACGTTTTCGTAGACAAAATAGCCTTCACCATCGGGACCTCGGTGTCGAATGGCGTTTCCCATCTGCTTAAGTATTTGCAGATCAATAGCTTCACCTATTCTATTTATGATGCCTACAATTCCACACATTCGTTTGTCCCTTGCTATTTTCATCCACTTTACACTCTATCAGTGCAATTATACTGCCGGGTTAAGCGCGCCTCGCAATAACAGTATAATTCGATGTGAAAGCAGGATCTCTATGGGTTATATCCAGTATGACACACAAAATATTGATGAAAACAATAGTCAACAATACAAAAGGAGTAAATAAAACCTTTAGCGTTCCTAATATAACTTTCACAAAGTACCTTCGATCTACCTCAAAGAAATGATAAAACAAGTAGATATTTAACATTAATCCCATCAATGCATAGAACGACCCATTTTCTAACACTTCCACAATTTCAAAACCGTTCTTTTCCAATAAATATGTGATACCATATTTTGTATATCTATAGAAATCGTATGGTTCACCGTGTATCTGAGAAATCATTGGTGCTGTAAGTAATAAATAGCCACCGGGTTTGAGCACTCTATATATCTCAGAAATCACGCGGCTAGGTTCTGATAAGTGCTCCAAAACTTGTAATAGTGCTACCGATTGGACTGAAACTGATTTAATCGGAAGATTGTAACCATCCCCATAGATTGTTGGAGGAACAGAATGATGAATTGATCTGGTAACAGGATAATCCAATCCAATATATTTTTTACCAAAAAAATCGGCAAAATCCTGATTACCACATCCAATATCCAATAAAACACCTGATGAAAAATATTTTCTAGCAATTGAGAGATTTCTTATATAATACATCCAATATAGGTAATAAGGATGTAGGAGTGATTTGGGTATTCTTGCTAGCATTCCATGATATTTGATATACCATTTTCTAACAAAAGATTTGACTACGGAACGATATGTGTTACTTGTGCTCATCACTACAACCTGCCTTCAGGAATTTTATAATTATGCGCATTTGATATCCCACAACGCGTAACCCATCACGCCCTCCCTATTTTCATCATCAGCCATTTTAGAGGCGAGGGCATATTTATGTTACCTAATGTAGCTAAGTCATTTCGGTTGAATAACTTCAATCTCCTTATTAAATAATAATATTGAATCAACAAGACAACAAGGCCCCAAAATGGCCGTTTAAAACAAATCCAAAACAGAAATGCAGTAATAACTGGAGAGATTGCGAAAAGCACTTTGCGATGGTTTCTTATCCTCAACCGACGATTAATTAGTAACATACTCAGTCCAACATTGGTGACATTATTGGCTAAACTCGCCAGGGCACAACCTATAATACCAAATAAAGGAATTAGTATAAGATTGCCCGCTATATTCACCATCGCTGATAGCATACATATAAGTGATCCTAATAGTGTCAGCTTGTAGACGCTATATATGGGCCCGTAACCCATAATAATGACGCAGGCCAAACTATTAGCAATGAGTAGAACCCCGAAAGGAGCAATGGCAGAACGAAACTCCAATCCGAAGGCTATAGGTAATATGTACTGGCTGCAGAACATTACAACGCAGACGACCACTGACCATAGAAACACCAGATTTGGTAGTATACGAGTCAAATATCCGTCAATCAAATCCTTTCTACCTTTAACGTGGAAAGACACCAGCATTGGTAAAAGTACTGTGTAAGCTACTGTAGGCACTTGAAATATCATTCCTGACAATTGGCTCGCTAAGTAATAAACCCCAACTTCTGTGAAGGAAAGAAAATTTCTAATTATCATCACACTTAAGTATCCGCTGCTGAAAAATACAGACGCAGTCCCCAGAATTACCGGCCACGAAAATAAAAGCAAATCCTTAACAACCATTTTATCGAACCTTACTGGTACCAGTTTACGTGGACTTAAAAAGAGGAAAAATGCCAATGTCGATATGTAAGCGGCCAGAACGGAAACATATATTGCGCCAGCGAGATTCATCCGAGCCGTAGCAACAGCAATACTCAACCCAATGCTAAGTATGGCCTTTCCTATCACCTCCAACAACCCGACCTGCGCTATCCTCTTAGCAGCTTGAAGCGTATATCGCGCCTGGGAGAGAAACGCTATACCAACTGAGTAGACAAAAATAAGACAGGCCCCCCTGTCCACATTAATATATCCGTTTATGAAATGTCGGAGTATGTAACAGCCCAAGCCAATTGGAATCAGGTTTAGTACAAGCAAAAATAGCCTAGCCCAGAAAACTACGTTAACCTTGCCTGTTCGTACTAATTCTTCACATCCGAAACGAGCCAGGGATTCGACTGTCCAGTTGAGCCCTACCGCTAGTATTCCTGACGAAACCGCTAAGAAAAGAGCTAATGCTCCATAGCCCTCGGATCCAAGCACCCTTGTAAGTAGAAAAGTGTTAATAAATGACAAAATACCAACTCCTACATTGCTGACTAAGAGAGAAAAGTAGTTGGAAAAGGAATGTTTTATGTCATCATGATAACCTCCCAATTCCCAATCGCTCTGATTAGCTTTGCAGACTTGATGATTATTCAAAATTGCACCTTCTGCTTCCTATATCCCTTGCAACAAAGAGGAATTGACACGGACTCTACCTTTGCCTATTAAATAAGTAGCCACAAAGGCATGTCCTCGTTTCTCCTGTCTTAGTATCCCTTCCTCGGACTGTGTACCTCAACCCGCTTATCATCTGATTTCCACACTAATGCGCGAGGAACCATCTTTTTAGCCCCCCAGATCAGAATATCAGAATATAGAGAAGGATCTCTCCACAATCTTTTATGATGCAATCTCCATCTCCAACTAAATCTCATCATAGTTCTACTATTAATCTTATCACTCAGCTCTTCCATCGCATATATCATTCGCTCATAATCCTCTCTGTCAATGTTGTGAGAAAGGCAATTATTTCTTCTGAACATGGAATATAGCGACATATCTGTATCTGGAGTCAATAAACCTTTCGCAATTGCATAGTCATATAATTGCGTACCTGGAAAGGGAGAGAATATAGTAAACATTATAGTATCCGCTCCGATTTTTTGCATCAATCTCATGGTGAGTTGTAAATCCTCCAAAGTCTCTTGCGGAATACCAGCCATAAAGTATGCATGAACATGAATGCCAGCTTCTCTTACCAACCTGCACGCGCTTTGTGCCTGCTCAACGGTAATTCCTTTGTTCATCTCCTTGAGAATTCTATCGCTTCCACTTTCTATGCCAAACTCAAGCATAATACAACCTGCTTTTTTCATTATTTTCAGTATCTCACTATCTACATGGTTGACTCTAGCATTAGCTCGCCATGTTACTAGCGAAGATAGCCCCGTTTCTATGATATTTTCACACAGTTCAATCAGCCATTTGCGATTTGCCATAAACTCATCATCATTAAAATTGAAGTGATAAGTTCCATATCTATTCACCATCTCCCACATTTCCTTAACAACATGACCGGGAGAGTTGCGCCGCACTTTTCTCCCCCAAATGGCCTTTGAGCTACAAAAACTACAATTATACGCACATCCCCTAGAAGCGATTAAATGGCCACCGATGACATTTGGTTGATAAGAACTCTCGAATAAATCAAGATCACGAGCAGGAAATCCCAAATTATCGAGATTTTGTATAAATGCTCTTGGTTGATTTATGAAAACACGTCCACCTCTTTTAAAAGCTAGACCGTCTATATGTTGAAATTCACGTTCGCCTTGAGCTAGCATATTCACTAACTCCACGAGAGTTTCTTCCCCTTCTCCGATTACTACAAAATCGATATTTGGCTCTCTTAATACATCTTCAGGTACTACCGTAGGATGTGGGCCTCCCATAACTACTGGTAACATGGGATTGAGGTTCTTGGCGATTGAAGCAATTTTCAAAGCTGATCTATACGTTACGGTCGCGGAGCTAATTCCAACTATCGAGGGGTTATAATCTTTAAGAACCTGCTCCACTTCGCGCCAAACGTAATGCCCTGGATCCTCTAAAGCCATATGATATTTATCATCTTGTCTATACCTAATCTTATGCTCCCAACCACCAACTTGGACGCGTTGTGTCTCATGTTCTGCATTGTAAATCGCTACTGTAAAACCATTTGCTCTTAGGGCAGATGCCAAGTACCCCAATCCGAGGGGAAAATATGAATATCCCATTTGTTGCAGCCGATGATGAGGTGGATTCACAAGTAATATCTTCATTTCTTACCCTCTCTTTCGTTAATCCATTTAAAAAATCCGTTGACAGCTTTCGGGATTTAGCGCCTACTTTTTTACACTTGCTGGGAAACCCTATCCTAAGTAGACGATTACAAAATGGATGGCAAAGTGCTTTTGAATATATTCACAGAAGAATTCTTAAAACATAAATGCAATTAACTTCTGATACTCAACCACCACCTGCCTGGCGTCCCTTCTCCTTTTCCACCACCCTGATGGGTTGGAATCGTCGTAGCGGGTTGGGATAACCCTCACTTCGACTTCTTTGCCAAGTATAGAACGGAATATCAACTTCGCTCTCCTCGTATGATATTTCGACGTGACAACTAGTATCATCAGGTGGTGATAGGCGTCACGTCTGTCGTCCTTGATGTTTTCCAAAATCGGGCGAACAAACTCCGCCTCCCTCTCCGTGCCACTTTCATTATTTTCGACAGCGATGATGTTCTTCTCCGGAACCCCGAGCTTTTTCAATATAGCCCTGTTCACTTCAATGTCATCAGGCAGGTCTATACCGAGATTCTCCTCGACATATCTGTGTGATGTGGAAAGCTCCATCCGAAGCAAGATTATTCTTTGGGAAAGTCCCTGTTTGAAAAGTTCAGCAGCTTCAAGAACTCTATCTGGAACCGAACCAGAAAGGACGACAATCGCATCCGATTTCTCAGGGACGTCAGACACGACAAGGTAGCTCGCCATCCGGGGCAGAATAACTGCTGCTACCAAAAGAATAACGAATAGAAAGAACAGAACAACCCCGGTTATGATAAATACGGTGCGTTTCTTCAACTTACGAAACGCAGACATCCCAGATGGTTTCATAATTCCTGGTCTTAAAATCCGTTTAATCCTACCCCCACACTTAAGTGTGGGGCAAATAATCCGCTGACAGTGTTTAATCGAGCCTGAACTTGAGGTGAGAGAAGGCGGATTGGGCGAACATCTCTCTGCACCTTGAAAAGTTCGGTGAGTTCAATGTTGAGGGCCTCAAGAATTTTCTCAATCGTTTTTCGACCGAGATACTGCCAATTATCATGGTAAACATTGTTGAGCGTTTTTTTAGACAAACCCGTCATTTCTACGAGATGTGTCGGCTTGATTCCGCGCTGAACTAAAATTTCAGACAGGTTTGTTCTTAACTTAATCACGTTGCTATACCCCCTTTTGGCAAAACCCACAAGATATTACTCTGTCATAATTTTACAGTGTAATATGGCCACCCATCATGAGAATTCGCTCTAACCTTGTTGCGGAATTATATCCCCCGTGGAGTCTTTTGTCTTTGTCGCAATGACGCAGATGCCATACGCACTGTCATCTAAACCTCCGGAGAATACCGATTACTGATTACCTTCCCAACGGTAGATATCGTAGGGCTATCACTACTCACCAGCAAGAGCGATAATTAAAGGGTAGAGCAGCCACCCCGTCCATCAAATAATTCGACACTGCTTCACTCATTCCTTATCTTGGAGCGGATGGATGCCTACCTGCAACCACCGGCTGAGGCAAGCAGGTATAAACGATAATGCCGTCCACGCGAAGAAGGTCCTCGTCGAGGCTGACGAAGGCACTAACTCCTGCATCCAGCGCGATAGCGACGTGGTAGGCATCAGTCGGAAGCAAGGCGTAGGCTTCCATCAGTTGAAAAGCACGATTTTGAACCGTATCCGGAACCGGGAGCAAGAGCGTCAGGCGGTTCAGTTCGGCTCGGTTGACTTGCGCCTGGGGCATGGTAGCGATAACAATGTCGGAGCGATGACGGTAAACGTCACGCCAGTGTTGCCCAGTGCGCCTCGCTTCAGCAAGCAACGCGTCACGAATGAACACGAAGGCAAGTTCGTTATGAACGAAGTCGCTGCTGACAGAGAGAACTCGTTCTGTCTCCAAGCGATTGGCAAACTCAAGGCACTGCCGATGGTAAGCCTCGGTGTCATCAAAGTAAGCAGTGGCAAAACTGGAGTTCCAGTAGATGACACCCTCTAATCTGTCATGGAAGTTGCGACGTTCAGCGGGCATTGCGCCTCTCCTTCTCTGGTTCTTGCTGCATTTTCCAACGATGATACCGCTCCGTCGCTTCCTGTCTCCAGCGGCGGTAGCCTTCCAGGTCATTCTCTTTCCACTCACGCAACCAACCAGGCTTGTCTTCTTCCCACCTTGCCTCCACGACATCTGGGTCGGTGTGTATACTTCCCGCGGAGCGATTGAGCGCATCGCGCCACTCACGGACCATCTCGTCCGTGGGTGGGAAGCTCCAGCCACGCTTTTTCAGCAACTCCTCAATTTTCGGCGGGATTTCGATTTCCCGTCCGTTCCACATCGCTTTCATTGCTTTCACCTCCAACTGTTGTATGCATCACTATCACATGCCTTTACACCAACGATAGCTGCCAATGGCAGAATCGCATCGTGCTCCTTAAGTAGCTCTATCTGGAACCGAACCAGAAAGGATGACAATCGCATCCGATTTCTCAGGGACGTCAGACACGACAAGGTAGCTCGCCATCCGGGGCAGGATAACTGCTGCTACCAAAAGAATAACGAATATAAAGAACAGAACAACCCCGGTTATGATAAATACGGTGCGTTTCTTCAGCCTACGAAACGCAGACATCCCAGACGGCTTCATAATTCCTGGTCAACTCCATTGGAGTAGTAAAATAGTTGACGTCGTCATCACGAATAGCGAATTTCATTGAACCTGCTGAAAACCCCCTGTAATATAGACCTCAATGCATTGCTCAATTCGTTGATTTATGCGTCAGCGCGTACATATTGTTCACCAGCCTCAATCGAAGGAAACGTGTGATTTGTATTCATTCGACGTACAAACTTTCGTAAAAACCACTGTTTATTGTAGAGCGCAACGCTGCTCCAATGAAGTTCCTCTGAAAAGAAGATGATGAGACAATATCCTTTCCCATGAGCAGCGTCAGAGTAATCCAACCAGGTGACTCGCATGGTTTCTTCCTTCAATTTCTCAAGTTTGCCTTTAATCTGAGTTAAGCCTTCACACAAAGAGACTGCATCTACCCATTTCCCTGCTTCTATAGAAAACAGCCTTTCAAGAAATGCGCTGTTTTCTTCAAGTTCGACAAGGTCGGCTGTAATATCTGAAATTTTATTTTCTATATTCATTTGAATAGCTCCTTGAATCTTTCAAACTCCTCAGGCGTTATCGTCCGCCGCTCGCCTCGGCGGTTTACGAAGTAAACTGCTGAACGAAGTGAACACAATCTTTCCCTCATGTGCGCTTCGGCTACGTCGGAGGGTTGTGATATGTGTGCCGTCAGAATCAAAGATATGTTCACTTCGTTCACCGACGACTTCGTCTTACGGTTCGCGTCCTTTCGGCCCTCGAACCACTGGTTTACGAAGTAAACCAGTCCTCATATCTTCCATCTGGCTGAATGAATACGTTAGCTTGTCTGGCCCGTTGTGGCTTCGCGTAGTTTACTTCGTAAACCACCGTCATTGAATGCTGTCCCTACAGGCCTTCCTTCTGTTTCCCTTATTTGTGCATGGTAGGTTCTTCGACTTCGAGTCATTAGAGGCCGTGGTATCTCCTTAGGCAGTCTTAAAACGATTACGGAATTAATTCTTTTTTTTTACTCCGAAATCCGAAATCGGATCTTAACCCCTCCCAATTCTTACGATTGACGTCGTATCGCAGGCGAGAGGAATTGGCTCTACCGAATATTTATTGCAGGACACAACTTCTCTTTTCAGACTATAGATTCAACATTTAAAAAACAATCCGCTAAATCCGTTGTAGAAATCCGTTGACAGCTAATTTTCATCATCGTCGCTTGAATAATAATAAGACCTGTAGTAGTAATAATAGTAATAGTATGAACCATACTGCTTGGAATAATCGATATTGTTCAATACAGCGCCGATGATGTGGGCATCGACATTTTCAAGCAATTCCTTTCCTTGAAGAGCTATCTGACGTTTGGTTTTTCCTGAACGAACTACCATCAACGTCGCATCTACTTGGGTTGCAAGTATCATAGCGTCGGCTGCCGAGATCAAAGGGGGGGTGTCGAATAATACCATATCGTATTGCGAACTCAGGCTTTTTATCAACTGCTTCATTTTCTCAGATGATAGCAAGCCCTCTGGTCGAGAAACGTGGGTACCACAAGGGAGCAGATAAAGATTGTCTATACTGGTTTGTCGGATGAACGGCTCTCCTATAAGGTGCTCTCCTTGTGTCTCCACTGGCGGGGATAGAGTTTCCACCACAGTTTCGATGGAATTGTTTTCATCTTCCCCAGACTGAAGTCCGGGGCTAAGTAAATCCGTGAGTCCGGGCGACCGGTCTTGTTGAAAGAGTCGATGTATTCTTGGGCGCCTTAGGTCGGTATCTATCAAAAGCACCTTGCCGCCGCTTTGAGCCATGCTGATGGCTAAGTTCGTCACTGTAGAGGTCTTTCCCTCCAGTGGGG
>Ga0315314_1003603_pt1 | contig 11997 bp, 9 predicted proteins | sample TDP9_MG_FD_203631 | JGI IMG/M metagenome (GOLD analysis project Ga0315314, IMG submission 203631) | Freshwater sediment microbial communities from Lake Towuti, South Sulawesi, Indonesia - TDP9 | ecosystem: Environmental > Aquatic > Freshwater > Lake > Sediment | place: Indonesia: South Sulawesi...
GGCGCCACATCGTTCAAAAGTCTGGTGGAAGCAGAATTCATGCTAACCCGATGGTTGAAGGTCCAGAGTCCACCTCCCCCACCGCAGCATCGAGCCCGACCTCTGCTTAACGGCATTTCAACAAGCTGAAGGTTGGGCACGGCTTTCAACACGTTGCGGGGAGAATCATAAACATTGCTGTGTCTACCCAACGAGCAGGGATCATGGTACGTGACCTTCACGTTCAAGCCTTTCAGCTCTAGCGCTCCATCCTTCACTAAGCGTTCTACGAACTGTGACGTATGAAGCACTTCGCATGGCATTTGGACATCCAGAACCTTAGGATAAAGCGTTGTGAAGGTGTAGTAGCATCCAGCGCAAGGCGTAACAAGAACCTCAGCATCCGTTTCCTCTACTCTCTCAACGAGTCCAATGGCTAATTCCTTTGCCTCGTTCCACAATCCAGCGGCTAACAAAACGTAGCCACAGCATCCTTCCCTCTGACCCAGCATGGTAAAGTTAGCTTTGGCTTGACCCATGATGTTAGCGACCGCTTTAGCCACGCTCGGAGTACGCGTAGCCACCATGCAGCCAACCCAGTACAGAACCTCAGCCCTCTCCGGAAAACGTAATCTCGGGATTTCCCCCATCCAGGAAAGACGCCGTTTAATGGGCATTCCACTTGGATCTCCGGTCTTGAAGATGTTTTTAGCAGTTGTGTTGAATATGTTTGGGGTCAGCCCCTTTTCAGCAACGTGTCGTCTAGCAGTGATGATGGCTTCATGAACGTGTAAGTCTGGAAAGCATTGAGCGAAGCAGAGACCGCAGGTGCTGCAGGTGTATAAAACTTCGATGAGCCTCTTGGAAAGAGCCAGCTCATCCATGGATAGCCCCTTCATTAGGAGGATTCTCCCTTTAGAAGACCATGTCTCCACGCCGTTGAAAGAGGGGGATACGGTGCAGTATCCACTGCACGTCGCGCACTCTTGGCATCGGCTAGTTGGCTTGCTTAAAAAAAGGGTTTTTAAGGCTAGAGCAAAGTTTCTAAACGTGCCGTGTCCAGCCCTATGAATTTCCCTGATATCTTCAGCGATAAGCAGCTTTTCGACCTCTTCGAAAGCCGTAAGATCGGGCGGTGGAACATCGTCTACTATAACCACTCCAGTTCTAGTGGGTTCTAGAGTCTTCTGGGCGTCGATTTCTCCCCTTCGAATCACAGTGAAGCCCTCTTTCTCGGCTAAGTTCATCACCTGCTTCGCTTGTTCTGCTGAGCGTACCTTCACCACAGCATCTACTTTGGGGTACCGTTGTTCTCTGAAGATATGTTCAAAGGAGTATACGTAAAAGTCCTCGACGTCAGTTAACACATTCGCAGATCCCACAATTTGCTTAATCCCTTCAACAACGCTGGTCCTTAAGGTCATGACGAAAGCCAGCAAGCCAGCAAATTTCGAAACAATTTCAGAGTTTTCGTTACGGTTTTCTTAGCTCGTACATGATTTTGTCGCCGACGAGCTTCACTGGTGTAAGATTTAGGTTCATGCCTATCTTAACCTCGTTTTCTTTGATGTCCTTACTTATGGGTGCGAACACCATGGGTCCTTCTTCAAGCTGTGCTACAGCTAGGGTGTAGGGGACGTCGTACCGAAAGCTCACGGGGGCAAAGTGCACAGTTGTACACGTGACTAGCTTACATTTTCCACTTAACTCAACCCATTCCATTTCGTTGGACAGGCAGCTGTCGCAGTCTGCCCTCGGTGGGAAATGAAGTTTTTGACATTTTTTGCATCTCGTTCCCGCTATCTTTCCTTTTTCTAAATATTTCATAAAATCGCGAATTTTTGTTTCAGCCACGTAGCTGATCTTTCCAAACTTTTCGAAGCTCATAAGCCTCACCTTTAGACCTGGAGTATGGTCACGCTGCAGTACATTCCGATTCCGCCTAGATTGTGCGCCAGCCCGATTTTCGCTCCCTTCACTTGGGTTTCGCCTGCCTCTCCTCTCAGTTGCTGCACGAGGGTTCGGATCTGCGAGGCTCCAGTTGCACCCACAGGATGCCCCTTCGCTAATAGTCCTCCGTCGACGTTCACGGGTGTCTTTCCGCCGATGTGCGTTTGTTCCTCTTCTATCAGCTTTCCTCCCCAGCCCCTTTCGCAGAACCCTAAGTCTTCATAGTTTATGATTTCGGTGATGGTGAAGCAGTCGTGAACCTCCGCGACGTCGATATCTTTGGGCTCCACCCGTGCCATTTTATAGGCTTGTCTCGCCGCTTCCACCGCGCAAGTAAACGATGTGAGCAGCAAACCCCTACTAGTCAGCGTCATGGGGCTGGAACCAAGCCCCAACCCCGCAATCCAAACAGGGGTGTCAGTTATTTTTTTCGCTTTTTCTTCACTGGCTAAAATTATGCAAGCGGCGCCGTCGGCGTTAGCGCAACAATCCAGTTGCTTCAATGGACTCGCAATCATCCTTGAGCTCAAAACTTCCTCCATGGTCACCTCTGTTTGGAACATGGCCTTGGGGTTCTTTGCCCCGTAAAAATGATTTTTGACGGAGACTTTTGCGAGCTGTTCTTCGGTGGTTCTATATTTTTGCATGTGGGCTGTTGCGTACATGGCGAAGTAAGCGGGCATGGTGGGTCCAAAGGGCGATTCCCAGATCACATCCCCTGACCTTCCCATCACCTCTTGAATCTCGTCTGACCTTAACTCAGTCATTTTTTGAAAGCCGACAACTGCGACGATGTCGTGCAGTCCGGAACTTATCAAAGCCCATGCAGTTCTCACCCCTACCCCGCTAGAAGCGCAGACAGCCTCCACGTTGAAAGTTGGCTGGGGGTTTAAACTTAAATACTCGGCTATAACACCAGCCGGAGTTCTTTGCTTGTCATAATGCGTAGCCGAGCAAACCACTGACGCTTCGATTTCTCCTCGCATGATTTCAGCGTCATCCAAGGCTTCTTTAAAGGCTTCGAAGGCGATTTCACGAATAGACGCATCGGGCCTCCTACCGAATTTCGTTTGCCCCACACCCACAACGGCAACCCTTTTCATATTGGATTCCACGCTTTACCACAATTTATAACGGGAAAGGTTTTAATTATGTCTAAGTCGTCCTCTGCTTAAAGTAGGATACTACCTTCTCCGCATAAAGGTTGCATGTTTCCTTCATCATTTTAGGCGGAACGAAGAACGGCGTTATGAAGTGGCGAACCCCGGCCTCTACATATTTTTCTATCTTGCCGATGACGCCGTCGGGGGCTCCGAAGATGACAGGGGATTTATCTACGACCTCGTCGGGAATTTCTTGCGCTTTATGCAGTAGCGCATCGGCTGTTTCAGCGTTAAAGACGAGCTTGAACGTCATGTCAAACTCTTTGGTGGGAACCGGATATCCTAGTTTCTCGATGATTCTCGGTCTTGAAAGCAGGTAGAGCTTGGCTGGCAACAACACGAGTTGCCTCGCTGTGTCGTGATCGTTGGCTACAACCACGTAGAGGAATAGGCCGGGTTCGATCTCGGGCGGGTTGTCCCATCCCATTCCGTCCCAAAATCTTCCAGCCTTACTAGCCTTCTCTAAGACGTACTTTAAGCCTTCCTTATACTCTTCCGGTTGCATGGATGCGGGCACCCAACCGTCACCGCATTCAGCAGCCATCTTCATCGTTTTAGGCGAGTTTCCAGCAACGAAGATGGGAACGTGGGGTCTTTGAACGGGTTTGGGTTGTAGGAAAGCTTTTTCGAGCTTGTAATAGGGTCCTTCGTGGTTAACTTCCTCTTGAGCCCATAGTTTCTTCATGACCTGAATAGCGTCGATGGTTCTGGCGATGGGGCGGTCCCAAACTATTCCGTAGGGGTTAAGGTTCATGGCTTCTCCTATTCCTATTCCAAGGATGGCTCGACCATTTGAGAGGATGTCGCAGGTGGTGGCCATCTGGGCTAGGACCGCTGGATGATGCCTATACGTATCGCTAACACAGGTGCCCAGCCTTATTCGCTGTGTCCTCAACGCTACGGCGGAAAGAACAGTCCAAGCTTCAAGTGCGTCCCATCTCCGTATTCCAAAAGCCACTGTGTGGTCGGGCATCCAAAAGGAGTCAAAACCTTGCTGCTCGACGTAGACCGCCAGTTCACTAATCGTATCCCACGGATATGGAGGACACTCGTATCCAAACTTTATTTCATCTGAATCGATATTATGTATCGTAAACCGCCAAGCCTCCATCAAATCATGAACAGACACTCTACAAAACTTTTATGTTTACAGAAAGAGTTCTTAAACTATCTCGTCGAAAAATTCTTAAGATACCTCTTTAAACTAAGAGTTTAGAGTTATTTTGGACCGTGACATTAATGCAGATTAGTAAAGATGAATTAAGAGAATTGGAATCTAGAGGGCTTACGCCACGATGCTTACTGAAGCATCTTATAAAGGGTAAAAAATTATCTGAGAGTATTTATGAATGTTTGGTGAACCCACCGGAAGGACAAGGGCTCTCTCCGAAATATGCAGAAAGGCTCGTACAAAAATATTCCTATACGGTTGAGAGAATGTTAATGGCATTTACCAGTTCAATGATTCCGCTTTACGAAATAAGCAATGTCCTCGAAAAAACTATGCAACTAGATACAAACTGGATGATGAGTGTAGTATGTCTGGCAGCACAAGATGCCGCCTCCAAAAAGATAGCTGAAAAATTAGAAATTCCTTTAAAATTTATTGACCAAGAGGGAAGGACAATATACAAGTCTAGTATCAAACTCTTAGAGGACATTGCAACCAAACTTACAAGCAAAGGCGAAAAACCTTCCAAATTACGTGCCTCACTAAAAGTTGCTAAAGTATACTCTGAGGAATTTCGAAATAAAGTGATCCACGAAGGGGAGCCCATAGACTCAGAAACAGCCTCACATATATCCGAAGCTACAACATCTTTACTCAAAGAACTATTTCTAACTTCAAACCACGAACAGGTTTAACTTCGCCTATTCAAGCAATACGCATTCATAGTAAAGGCAAACAATCAAAGCATTAGAAGAGTTGCTCTTTACTTATCCACTCTGGGAACCATCGATAATGTTCCAGCGGTTTCGCTTCCTTCAGCCCTTTGTACGTCGCTTTTGCTAACGCGATGTTGCCACGTCTATCCTTGTACAGCTTAACTAGGCCCTTTTCCTCCAGCGATGTGAGCATTTTATTCAGCTGTTCGTCGCTTACGCCTACCAGCCTCTCTTTCATGTCCCCGCGGCTCATGTATAGTCCGGGGTTGACTCTGTAGTCTTCTGCCAGCATTTCAAGCACTGCCCTCTCAGTGATTTCAGTGACGGGTAACGGTTTGGCGGTGGAAATGGGTACCCCAAGCTTTGGGTGTATACGTCGGTGTGGCATCTTCAACTCTTCAGATAGGGCTCTTGTTCCAAAGCGATAGAGGACCATCCTCATGACTTCGCTGGTTCCAGCCCCTATTTCGTTCACCTTCGCGTCTCTCATGAATCCCTCAACTGGATAGAATCGTGTCCAGCCGTCCCCGCCCATAACCTGTATAGCGTCGATCATGAGCCTCTCGTAAGCCTCGGAGGTGAAGAGCTTGGCTAGAGCCGCCTCCAACACCGCTTCAGCGTTTATGTCCATAAGGTAGGCTGCGTAATACGTGAGTAAACGAGCGGTCCGCAGTCTCGAAATCATATCTGCAACCTTAAACTGGTTGACCTCCGCTTCGATGGTGGGTTCTCCAAACTGGATGCGTCTTTGCGCGTGGCTAACCGCGTATCGTATGGCTTCCCGCATCGGGCCTAGCATGCCGGCGGCGAAGAGGGTTCTCTCGAAGTTGAGTCCGTCAACGAGCACCTTCCAGCCGTCCCCCTCAGCTCCTATTCTGTTTTCTACGGGCACTCTTGCCTCATTAAAGTCTAGGAATCCGTTGGGGAGTCCAACCCACCCACCCAATTCACTTATCCTCTCAACCGTGAAGCCGGTCGTGCCCTTCTCCACGATGAAGGCGCTGAGATGATTATATCGGGCTTTATCTTCTGGGCGGTCGCTGGTTTTAGCGTATACGCAGTAGATGTCGGCCACGCCAGCGTTAGTTATGAATCTTTTCTTGCCGTTGAGCACATACTCATCGCCTTCGCGCCTCGCAATGGTTTCTATACTGGCAGCGTCTGAGCCGACACCGGGTTCTGTGATGCAGATGGCCCCTAGCTTGCCCCTCGCAATTTGAGGCAACCACTTTCTCTTTTGCTCCCCATTGCCAAACTTCAAGAGTTGCTCCATGCCGCCAAACATGGTTACTGAGTAGCTTCCTGTTAGAGCAGCGCATACACGACTGAGTTCCTCGGCTACGATACAACCGCCAACAACGCCAGCGCCTATGCCCCCATACTCCTCGGGAATCGGAACTCCAAACCATCCTCTTTCAGCCACCTCTTTCAAAAGGTCGGACGGAAACTCTCTCGTCCACATTATTTCCTCTCCTCTCGGTGTGTTCTCATCAGCGAACTTCTTGGCCTCCTCAGCCAGCCTCTTCTGTTTCTCATTCCACCAAGGATATGTTTCCATCATTTTCTTACACCACAGTTTATCAAGTAGATTCATAAGAACTTAAAACTTGCTAGATGCGGTTTTATGAGGATGGCATGTGAGGATTAAGGATTAAACAAGAAATTTAGACATCGGCTTATATGGTTTTAAAGCGTCTTCGAGAACCGCTATTCCTAGCCACGCATCCTTTTTACCACTCTAAGTGCATTCAACGTAGCCCACCTGCTGGGCTATCACTTTCAAGTAGCCAGCTTCTTGGATCAGCTTTCAAGACGCTTTTCCAGCCTGACACTTTTCTTCTTCTGACTTGTCCGTGATTTATAAGTAAGCGTAAAGGCTTTCTTGTTTAAACAAATGGTTAAGAACTACGTTTCTGTTGCTTTTCTGACAGCATTGGCGATAGCGTCGCTCACCTCTGTTGTTGGAGATTGACCGCCCAAATCATACGTTCTAACTTTTCCTTCGATTAACACGCGTTCAACTGCTCTCTCTATTTTTTTCGCCGCTCGTCTAGACGCCTCGTCGTTGTGAGTTTCCGCAATCCATTCCAGCATCATTTTAGCGGAGAGGATGGCGGCGATGGGGTTCGCCATTTTCTTTCCAGCGATGCGGGGAGCCGAGCCGTGTATAGGCTCAAACATGGCATGTTTGTCTCCGATGTTGCCTGCTGGAGCCATGCCCATCCCACCTTGGAGAACCGAGGCTAAGTCGGTGATGATGTCGCCGAACATGTTCGTGGTGACTATCACGTCGTAGAATTCTGGGCGGCGGAGTACCCATTGGGTAAAGGCGTCGACATAAGCGTAGTCTCTCTCGACCTCGGTATAATTTTTTGCAACGTCATCGTAAACTCTCCTAAAAAAGACGCATCCTCGCAAGACATTGCTCTTGTCCACGCAGGTTACTCGATGTTTGTTATCGAGCGGCGCACCCTTTCTGCGACGGCATAGTTCAAAGGCGTACTTAATGACCCTCTCTGCTCCTTTTCTCGTCACAACTCTCACATCCACTGCCAGCTCGGTTTCTCCCCCACGAGTGAGAACCCCTCGTATTTGTGAGTAAAGGTCTTCTGTGTTTTCCCTCACTATAACAAGGGCGATGTCATCAGGTTTTTTTCCAACAATGGGGCACTCAACACCTTGATACAGCTTTACTGGCCTCACGTTAGCGTATAGGTCAAGACCAAAACGCATCCCAAAAACGACGTCACCGCCTACCATACTTCCATCAGGTTTAACGGCGTTAGGCAAGCCTACTGCTCCAAATAAGACAGCCGTTGACTCCTTGCATGCTTGAAACGCCTCCGGCGGCCACTCCTCCCTTTTTCCCGTTTTTAGCCAGTGGTGGGCGCCACACTCGAATTCATGGAATTCTAATGCAAGACCCGTTGCAGATTCTTCCGCGGCCTTAAGGACCTTTACCGCTTCCGGCACCACCTCAGCGCCAACGCCGTCGCCGGGCAAAACAACGATCTTATACTTTCGAGGCACGATGTTTCCTCCATCCACAAAATTCACGTATTATATCTTACCATTATAAGATAATAAATATGGCGACCATTAGACCTTTCAAACAGAAGAATATAAAAAATTAAATGTCACTATGTTGTACTACTAATGCAGGGATCTAAATGAGTGAAAAAATTAAATCGATAATAAGAGAATATGAGAAATCTTGGGGATACGTTCCGGACTGGGTTCAAATGCTTGCTAAATATTCTCCTCAAGCTTTGGAGGGACATTACACAATAAGGTCACAAGCTCTTACTGATGGAGCATTGACTAGAAAAGTAAAGGAGTTGATGCTTGTAGGGATAAATGCTGCACGTGGCTTTCAAACTCCGATGATAGCTCACATTAGGGGCGCACTGGATGCGGGTGCTACTGAAGAAGAGATACATGAAACACTATTAGTCGCTGTTGCGACGGCGGGTATTCCTGCCTATATTGAAGGAGTAAAAGCGTTAAAAACCGTTCAGGCAGAAAAGAAAAAGTCTTCCCAAAAATGACGAAAAATTATCCTTTAATCATTTAAGCGCTTTAACTCTTTTATACCCAATTCCCCCATGCGAAGTGCCTATTAATGTAAAGCCATCAGAAAAAAGTACATTAATCTTCCATCTATAGTTTCGAATGGTCTTAGAAACATTTTGGTGAATCAGAATATCACTACAGAAACGCGGGTTAAAGAAAAAATCGAGAAATTCAGTTAAGAGAAAACCGAAGTTAGAAAGCTGAAAGAGTAAATTAAAATATAGGCTCAATTTATTTTATCTGGAGGCTTATTTAATTGGGAAAATCAGTTAGGATTGTAGACACCACTTTCCGAGATGCCCATCAATCATTAATGGCTACAAGGATGAGCACTGACCACATGCTCCCGATAGCAGAGAAGATTGATCAAGTAGGATTTTTCTCTCTCGAAGTTTGGGGTGGAGCCACTTTCGATGTCTGCATACGATACTTAGGTGAGGACCCATGGGAGAGACTGCGTTCGTTAAAGAAACGTATACGAAAAACTCCGTTGCAGATGTTACTTAGAGGACAAAATGTAGTAGGCTACAGAAATTATCCTGATGATGTCGTTATAAAGTTCGTTGAAAAAGCGTTCGAAAATGGCATGGACATATTTCGCATTTTTGATGCCCTTAATGATGTTCGAAATATGGAAACAGCTATCAAAACGGCTAAAAGGGTTGGTGCTCATGTACAAGGCTGTATAATTACTACCATTAGCCCCGTGCACACGCCAGAATATTACATAGAAATCGCAAAGCGCTTGGTTGAGTTAGAATGCGATTCTCTATGCCTCAAGGATTCAGCTGGAATGATGATGCCACAAGTTGCCTATGACATTTTATCGTCATTTAGAAAAGAATTTGGATCCTTACCCATCGATCTTCACTGCCATTCTACTAGCGGCATGGCGCTAATGGCATATTTGAGGGCTTGTGACGTTGGCGTTGACATATTAGATACGGCTTTTTCTCCGCTGGCAGGAGGCACATCTCAACCGCCTGTTGAAACGGTTGTAGCGGCCTTGAAAAATACGCCGTATGACACTGGACTGGACTTGGAGTTACTAGTCGAAATAGCCGAATACTTTTGGGGATTGCGGGAAAAATATTTTGATCGGCTTCATCTTATAAGTCCTGAGGCGGAAAGAGTGGACGTGTCTGTACTAATTCATAAAATTCCAGGAGGAATGTATTCTAACCTCATTTCCCAGTTGAAAGAGCAAAACGCATTAGACAAGTTAAAAGAAATTTTAGAAGAGGTGCCAAGAATTTATAAAGAAGTAGGCTACCCACCTTTGGTAACTCCAGCTAGCCAATTCGTGGGAACACAAGCGGTCTTAAACGTGCTTTCCGGCGAGAGATACAAAATGGTGATTAAGGAACTGAAAGACTACGTGAAAGGATTGTATGGTAAACCTCCAGCACCTATCGATGATGAGATTCGAAAGAAGATAATTGGAGACGAGGAGGTCATAACCTGTCGCCCAGCAGATTTGCTGAAGCCGGAGCTTGGAGCAGTTCCGAAGGAGGTAGAACCATTCATTGAAAGCGAGGAAGACATACTCACATATGTCCTTTTCCCAAAAACGGCTCCAGAATTCTTTAAAAAGCGGGAGCTGAAGCGTCAAGAAAAAGTTGGCGAACTTCTTGTTCCAGAAAGGCAGGAATTGGAGGAGATTGCCGCCTTGTCAACCGCCATAGCTACATATTTAACCAGAGCACGTGAAGCTATAGTTGTGGTTCCCGTGAGGAAATTGGAAAAACCTCCCGTCTGGAGCATGGCGGGTAGACAAGAATTAATGAGATACGGACGGTTGAGATGAGATGCCTACAACGAAGGAACACGACTTCATCATTGATGGCAGACCATACAAGGTGGAACTTATTAGATGCGATAAGGGGCTTCCATTTTTAGTAAAGGTTAACGACAAGCTTTTTGAAGCGAAGTTTGTAAGCGAGTTTGAACGTGCTAAACCATTTTCGATCGAGGTTCATGGAAAACGGTATGAGGTGGAGTTAGGAAAGATAGATGAAGGGTCGCCTTTTTCTATTAAAGTCAACAGCGTACCCTTTCAAGTAGAGTTAGGAACCGTGGGGAGGATCGCCCCACGAACTCCCGAGTCACCTCCCTTAAAAGCGATCCAGAAACCTTTAGAGAGAATGGTGGAAGAGGGGGCAGTTTTCGCTCCGATGACTGGCAAGATCATTTCAGTAAGGGTTCAGAAAGGGGATTCTGTAAAAGTGGGCGATGTCCTCTGTGTTTTAGAGGCAATGAAAATGGAAAACGAAATCATTGCTCAGAAAGCAGGTGTGGTTCAAGAGGTTATGGTTTCTGAAGGAATGTCCGTAAATGAGGGAGAACCCTTGATCGTGGTAAAGTAGATGTCGTTGGAATATTAAGGGAGGTTAGGTTCCACCGAATCCACTTTTCATTTTTAAGCACAGCAGTGATATGAAAATCTAAATACATTAATAAGAAAACCTTGTGCAAATATTATTTAACTCTCTAGAAGGGGAGTGAAATGAAATCTGTTATTGAGCAGATGCACGTGTTCTTTGACCCGCGGTCAGTTGCGGTTGTGGGTGCGTCTCGTAAGATAATGAAGGCGGGACATGTCATTTTTAAAAACTTTGTTGATAATAAGCGGAGGGGCATATTCAAAGGAGATCTTTATCCTGTTAATCCGCACGAGGACTATATTCTTGGGTTTAAGTGCTACCCATCGATTACGGAAATCATCGGGAGCGTTGAACTGATCGTGGTGGTGGTTCCCGCCGAGGTGGTTCCTGGAGTTATGGGGGAGGCGGCTGGTAAGGGTGTGAAGGCGGCGGTGATAATTAGTGGTGGTTTTGGTGAGGTTGGAAACCGTGAGCTAGAGGATCGGGTGAAGACGATCGCTAAGAACGCGGGGATACGGATATTGGGACCTAACTGTTTAGGCGTTTACGACTCCCACACTGGTGTGGACATGCTTTTCCTTCCCGAAACGAAGGTTCTCACCACTGGAGACGAGGTGGTGGCTACTCCTCGCCCGATGTCGGGTGACATAGCCATTGTTACTCAAAGCGGCGCTTTCGGGGCTTCAGCCCTCGATTATTTGACTGGTAGACAGCTAGGGGTGAGCAAGTTTGTGAGTTTTGGGAACAAGTGTGATGTGGACGAGTCGGAGATGCTTCGCTACCTTTTGCACGATGAGAAGACACGAGTTATCCTCTTGTACGCTGAGGGAATAGAAGCGGGGAGGGACTTTATGGAAGTGGCGAGGCAAGTCACTAAGGTAAAGACTGTGGTTGCTTTAAAATCGGGTAAGACGACGGCTGGAGCCCGAGCGGCGATGTCTCACACGGGGGCCATTGCTGGTTCTGATAAGATTTATGACGCTGTTTTTATGCAGGTTGGCGTCGTGAGGGTTCGGGATATGGAGGAGTTTTTTGATGTAGGGAAGGCTCTGGCTTTTCAG
>Ga0315314_1003604_pt1 | contig 11996 bp, 14 predicted proteins | sample TDP9_MG_FD_203631 | JGI IMG/M metagenome (GOLD analysis project Ga0315314, IMG submission 203631) | Freshwater sediment microbial communities from Lake Towuti, South Sulawesi, Indonesia - TDP9 | ecosystem: Environmental > Aquatic > Freshwater > Lake > Sediment | place: Indonesia: South Sulawesi...
GCTGATGTCCCTGTACTCACTTGGTAGATCAACGTACCTCCATTCGACCTCGACCGGATTGATGTAGGGAACTACGTCTGGGTCTTCTTCTGATCTGTACTCTATCTGCTCGATGAATAGGGCTTCGCATATCTCCCCTATCTTCTTCTTATCCGCGCCTGGGCTTGCTGTCATTCCAAGTATGATAGGCCATGATGCTTCCTCAACATACTTCTTCGCTACATCGGTGTACGCATACTCCTTCCTCGCTCTATGGCATTCATCGAAGACGAGGAGGCTGAAGCCCTTTAATGATAGGTTTCCGCTTTCAAGGTCGTTCTTGACGACTTGAGGCGTCGCAAATATTATTCGAGCCTTCCCATCCCAGATCTGCTTCCTATACGCGGAAGGGGTCTTCCCAGTCAATGCCACAGCATCTTCGTCCGAAAGCTGCAAGATGCTCATGTAGGTCTCTCTATGCTGTAGGACGAGAGGCTTCGTAGGAGCCATAACTAGGACTCGCATCCGCTTATGGTTGTAGAGGAAATGGGCTGCAGTTAATGCTGAGATTATTGTCTTGCCTAAAGCGGTCGGCAGAACCACGAGTGTATTCTTCTTGCAAGCCTTCTCTGCTATGGCTTGCTGATATAGTCTAGCCTCAACCTTGTTAGGCCAAACCAGGGGAGCTTTAACATATCTTTGCTCGATGTACCTTTGAAGCGACATCTGATAGTTCAGCCGACTAAATCTCGATTATCTCGGGTTCGCGTTCTTCTTTCTTGACCGGCTTTGGGCCTAGGCTGTCTATGCTCTTGAGTAGGGAGGTAAGCCTCTCGTCTTCAATTAGCTTCTTGTACTCAGCCAACTCCGGGGAGGACCTTAGGAGAATACCTCTCTTCCTAGTAGGCCTACCAGCTTCATCCGTGGGATTCAACTCAACAGCCAACCTAGCCGGACTACCCTTGAAGGGGGGCATCTTAAGCACGAAGACTCCTGGAACGGAAGTAGGCTTCCTCTCCCAATCCTTACCTGACTTAAGGAAGTCAGCAAGCTTAGCCTCCAAGCTCGAACACCAGTCTCATAATCGCCATGTGAGCTCAAAAGCCTTTGTCTCAGCTATGACTACCTTCAAACTGGGCGAAGCATTCATCCTTGGAGAGTTGATGGGTCTAAGGGTTCGTCTTTTTGGATTTTGGTTTTGACGGCTCCTGCAACTATGTCTGCTACCTGAATTGGCTTTGACTCGTGGAATCTTAACGGTGCAAAGAGCCGGGCTTTCATGTCGTCCATTTTGTCTTGCTGGAGTTTGAACGGATAGTTTGAATGCTTTTGGTTTTGTGGTGTATAGTTTGGCTCGGAGATGGGTTTATAAATTATTACTGTTATAGTAATTTTTCATGTCATACTACGAGCTGTGGAACGTGTTGTGGAACTGGAAGAAGGAGTTCAGTGCGCGAGAGTTCAGCTCTACTTTCGTCAGTCCAGATCCTAATAAAGTGTTGCATGATATGGCCCGGAAAGGATTGTTGGATAATGTTGGTTGGGGGCGATATAAAGTGAATTCTCCCGAGGAGTACTTGGCCAAGAAAACGAACATCTCTGAAGGGTACGAGTTGGTGAAGCAGACAGGTATGAAATACGCTTTCACAGGTCCTGACGCTGTGTTCTTCTGGACAAAGGGTGGATATCAGGCGGATAGGTTCTTCGGCTTCTATCCGATCCATGTATTGGTGAAAAAGACCGATTTGACTAATTGGAAGGATTTCTTCAGGTCGAACGGAAAAATCTTCTACGTGAAAGATGAGCCTGTCAAGCAGACTTTGTTTGGCGTGTTCTACGTGTTGTATCCTAGAGTTGATTTTGAGATTGAGAGGGTTGAAGGGTTCAATGTTGTCCCTTTGAAGGAGGCTGTCGTCTTCTGTAAGAGGGAGATCTACTCCTATGAGCCTGCTTTGGAAATGTTGAATGAGATGTACAATTTGGGCTTGAAGGTTAGGTACAAGGAAGCTGAGACGAATTTCTGAGCTGATTTTATGAAGCTTCTTGAAAGAGAGAACGAGATACTGAGAATAATCCGCAGGCTAAGAGAGGAAGACTTAGATTTCGTGGTTGTTGGAGGATACGCCGTAAGTGGGTTGGCGAGACATCGGTTTTCCGTTGACTGCGATATAGTTGTGCCTCAGGAACATAGAGGAAAATCTGAGAAGGTTTTGGAAAACGAGGGATTTACTAAGCATGTTCAAAAGGCTGGGTTTGACTCGGTCTATGGCGGCCAGTTCATAAGTTATGTGAAGAATGTAAATGAGCTGCCTGTGGCTGTTGATCTTCTTGTCGGAAGCTTAGTTTGTAGAGCAACCGGAGCCTCTTGGAGTTTTGAGTATATATGGAAGTTCTCTGTGGTTGCGAACATTCTCGGCTATGGTTTTTCGGTTGAGTGTCGTATTCCTGAAAGGGAGCTGCTTATTGCTTTCAAGCTGCATTCGGCTAGAAGGGCTGACGTAAGGGATTTTGTTCTGCTCAGAGAGAATGCAGATAGAAACAAGATGTTGACGCATTTGGGGAGAGGTGATGAGCCAAAGTTGAAGGGTCAAATCAATGTGGTCTTGAAAGCTCTTGAAGACAAGCACTTGGTTGATTCACTTAAAGGAGCTTTTGCTATGGACGCTGCGGTTACTAAGCTCATTGAGAACGCAAAAGAAGATTTGCAAAACGTAGTCAAGAGACTAGAACTAGCATTTTGAGTCCATTTGGCTATACGGCTGAGAAGCTGTATTGTTTGGTTGTTCAAGATCAATATTGCCGAAGAGGCGGTGATTCAATGTTTAGCTTTGGCTGGATTGATTTGAGTTTTTAGTAGTTTTCCCCTTCCGTGTATATACTATAGACCGATTGAAACCCCAAGCGACTAGGCAATACTGAACCTCTTGTAGATCTCCTCAACTTCTTCGGTTACATTGAATTTCTTGGCGCGTTTGCGCAAGTAACTCCAATCGATCTCCTTGAATCGACGAGAAATCATTCTCTCCAGATCCTTGTAGTCTTGAGGTTCTCCGCTTGCGATCTTCATCACAATTAGGTCTTCCAAGGATACGCACCATATCTTTCCTCTACCCGGTAGGAGCTTCTGTTCGCGTCTCCTGTTGAGAACGTCAGGATCCCAATTGAAACCCTTCGGATGAAGCACTAGGTCAATGATTGTCCTATTTCGCAGGTCTATGAATCTCAAAGAGGCGATGCTCTTCAACTCCTCCATCGTAGGGCGACTAGAGGATAGTAAGAAGTTTTCTCTCTCGATTTCTTGGAGAAATTCTGTGAACCTGATGACGAGGGCTTTGGGATCAACTGCGAAGTCTAAATCCTGTGTAAACCTTGGTTCACCATAGAACCCTATGGGTATTCCTCCGATCATTACGTAGTCGATCCCCAGTTCACTGAGGATTTTCAGGAACCTGTGGGCGCTGATCTTGAGCCGTGTCAGTTGAGGAAAACGCTCAGCCAAAACCTATGCCGACCTTGAAAATTGACCGAGTTCAAGAACTCTTTCTAATGAGAAATGAAAATTCAGTCCTGATCTTTCTACAGCCACGCTCTCATTCCTGAGCCTTTTGACCTCTTGTTCATCCAGTGAGTTGAGCCATTTGAAGAAGTCGGCCTTCCTCCGAGCCTCAGCACTATCAACTGGACCCAGATAGCGTTTGCGAACATTTCTCGTTTTGCAGTCGTACGTGCACAAATAATAGTACAAAGCATCGCCAGAACCACGCCTCTCTACTCTAACGAAGCCCATCATTCCATCGACCTCCTCGACCTATGCCCTAGTAGTGACAACCCTACATACGTTCTATGCACAATTATTGTACATATAAACGTAGCTGCTTCGAGACGCGGTGCAAGGAACAGTCTAAACCTCATGATGACGACGCTTCTGATACATGGTTCTTGCCCTAACCTTTTCTAGGAGCTCTTCTTCCTTGATGGTCTGATCTTGATCCTTGATAGCGTCAAAGCAAATATTGACGCATGCATCAATCATGCTTATCGACAGGTTCACCTTTTCTTCTGGCTTCAACTTTTTAAGGACCAAGCAAACCAACCAGTATTCTAAGTGATGCTTTAGCCTTAAGAGTCATTCCTGACTTGAGAAAATCGGCAAGCTTGGCCTCCAGAATAAAACGTCATGAATGAGGCAGGACTACGGATAGGTCTATTTGGATGAGTTGGTGTTCTTCGTTTAATCAGTGACCTGCCAAGCTTTCTCGATTCTTCTAGCTCGATAGATCCGCCATTTGAAATGGCGTATAGGATGTGCAAGGAATCTCTCTCCCTGCTCATACGCTCTAGTTAGATATCTTTCTCTAGATAGGAGCGCCTCTTTCACCTCGTGCAGCTCATGTTTAGGAGAAAAGAAGACGTACAACGGAATTCCAATCAAGAGAAGAATACAGGAAGTCAAGATTTGATAGAGGCCGACCTGAGTCATTAGTATGAAGGAGAATGCCATTCCAAAGATGGGAACGATCTTCTTGCCCCGAAGCCTCATCGATGACTTCGGGTACTTTCTTACCAGTAGGATGGTCGAAGCAGAAGTTGCAAGATAGGCGAAGGATAGAAGGAAGACTGAGGCGCTGATTAGCTCCGTCAACGTGCCAATAGCACTTGCAATAAAAGCTGTGGAACAGATCAAAGCGAGACCGATATATGGGGTGCGGAAGGAATTGTGTAGCTTGCTGAATATCCTAGGGAGTAGGCCGTCTGCAGACATAGCGTAAGCCAATCTCGAAGTCCCTAGTGTTCCAGATTCGTCGGCGCCAGTAATTGACACAAGTGCCCCAGCACCGATTATGAGACTTCCGATCAACTGTAAAGTGGAGGAGGAGCTGAATATCCTTGCTCCCGCAGTCAACAATGGAGCCGAAGAAGAAGCAAGCACTTGCTGATCTACAACTCCGATTATCGCAAAGTTGGTGGTGAGATAGAAGACGATGACGATCAACAAGCCCACCGCTATCGCCTTTGGAATGGTCTTCTCGGGATTTTGGATCTCGTCGGCCGGCAAGGTGGAGAGTTCAAACCCGGCGTAAGCCCAGAAGATAAGTACAAGAGCAATGCCGAAATTGCTCAACTCGCCTCTCACGAAAGGTTGAAAGTTGGAGAAGGCGGCTTCAGGGTTCCAACCTATGAATAGGAGCCCCGCGACTGTGAGGAGGACGAGTGGACCCAGCTTCCCTATTGTGAGCAAGTCGTTGAACCTTCCTGCTCCTTTGACACCGAGGACATTGGTTGCGAAGATGATCGTGATGAACACCCCTTTCAATAGAGTTTGAGATAGATAATCAAGCCCTGGAAGAAAGAATAGGAAGTATTGAGTGAAGGCGACTGGAAATACGGCTAGAGATACCCATTCAGCCAACAGAAGCGACCAACCCACAATGAAACCTTTGAACGGACCGGCCACTTCACTTGCATAGGAGTATGGTCCACCAACCCGTGGAAGCATGGTAGCGCAGTATGAGAAGCATAGGGCGATGACAGTCGCCATCAAACCCGCCACCACCCACAGCATCAGAGAGACGGGCCCGACAAGCCGTGCACCGAGAGCAGCAGCCACATAGATGTCAGCACCGATAATTGAGCCGACGACGAGGCTTGTCACGTCGAAGGTGTTCAACTGCCTTCTTAGCTCTACCCTGCTCGGCATGCACATCCCTCAAGTTACGTAGATTATTCCAGTCTTCCGATAAGAGTTCATCAGAGATATCAAGATTGAACTTCGCCAAGTCTACGTTTTGGAAAACTAGCCAGCCGAAGAACGATAGAACCGGAAGCAAGGACTGAAAACGCGCGTTCTAAAATTTTTCTTTTCCGCGCGTTTTGTAGAGAGACTTCTCTGTGAGATGTTATTATTCAATCGAACTTTATCCTGAGCTATCTAACTATTTCTTGGATGAACCGCTCGGAAGCTCAGATGAAGCCCGCAGGGAAGGTATCTTGAACCTTCTCAACACGGAGCTGTCGCAGAGCTTCAAGTTGGAAGGCGTCTTTACTCAAATCCAGTTAGCAAGGCGATCCCTTCGCCCTACGTGATTACGTAATACTGAAATTCTTGTAGATCTCCTCGACCTCCTCGGTTAGATTGAATTTTCTAGCGCGTTTACGCAAGTAACCCCAATCGATCTCTTTGTCATTTTCCTCATTATAGTCAGCCTCTTGACCCTCCATCCTTTCTCGTCTCTCGTTAGTCCATACTTCTTTACATATTGATCGAAGGTGCTTTCAATCGTTCTGTAGAACCCAACCGGCTAGCAGACCCAGATAGGCGTCTTTTTGGCGGTTTTCCATAAAATGTCAATTTGTTCCATAATTCTTAAATTTTCCCGTATTGATCCAATTGTCGGTGAAAGAATGTCGGTGGTGAAGGTGGATTCGCAAAGGCGGATATACATCCCGAAGGAGATTCCGTTTGATGCTGAGACAGCGATAATAATACCGCAAGGAAGCTCGTATCTGCTAGTGCCCGTTCCTAGAAAACCGATCGAGATAGATGTAAAGGTTTCAACATCTGATTTGAAGAGAAGAGCTGAAGAAAAAGCGAAGGCGGATGCTGTGGAGAGGGCGGTGAGAAGAAGCCGATTGTAGGTGCTTGAACATGCTATTGGAATCGGACGTCCTAATTGCTTACTTTAAGAAGGAAGACTGGCTGAAGAAAACCGCTGAAAAGATTATAGAGGGAATAGAGAAGAGACGACTGGAAAATGTTCAGATCTCAACAGAGGTCTTCCACGAGCTTTACTATGTCTTCTCAGATTACGCTCCAGCCCACGTCATTATGGCGAATGAGGCACGCCTAGCAACCATAAAGAATCTTGAATTTATTGAAGCTCGACCGGAGACCTACATCTCAAGCATAAATATCATGGAGACCTATAAGCTCACGTCGATTTTCGACGCCATATACGCAGCTACAGCTCTAGGAGTAGATGTTCCAGATCGCACAATAATTTCGACCGAGCACATATATGATAAGATCAAAGGAATTAGAAGGGTTGAGCCGAGAGAGCTACAGTTCTAGATCACTGATGTGGCAGTTGGAGTTTGCCCCAGTAAGAGGGAATTGAAAGCGCACGCGCTCCGGGTCGTAGACTGGAATGCTGAGTGAACAAGAGCTTCTCCGCCCCAACAAATTCAGGCGAATAATAAGTGGCGTCTTTTACAATTTTTCTATGGTATCTATGATTTTGGCATAGCTCTCTATGCTGCATCTCCAGCCTTCAAAAATCATCTCGTTTATAGCTTGTTTGGCTCTTTCTTTTGCAATCAGCCCTTGTACGACAGCTGTCATCAAAATGTATGGTGTACCTACATAGGATATTCCATAGATTCTCGCGGTTTTTCTAGCCACTTCATCGTCTACGACCGCCATTCCATCACGTTCTCTGGCAATGACTAGAACTTCTGCATCGGTCATGTGAAGCCCTTTTGTTTTCAATATGCTTGCTAAGAATTTTTGGTTCTTAGGCTCACTTACTTTGAATACGTTGTTCTTGAACATCTTCTCCAAAATGATAGCGTCTGGAACGCCTTTGCGCTTTCCTTCGTCCACAACTTCTCTCTTAACTTCCGGTGATGTCAGCTTTTCATCTTTCAAGTCCTCAAAAACCTTGCTCAACCCTACTTTGGTTATGTAGATTAATGGCGTAGCATTAAGAACGAGTGGTTTCACCTAGGCTTCACTGCCGACGCTGCCTTTATTTCTTTCTCTATTTCTTCAGGCGTATACCTAACCCACTCTACATTACGCTGTTTCACCAAATCAGCGAACTCCCAAAGGGAAAGCTTAGCTATTTCTGCAGCCTTAGCGAACGTCACTTTCCCATCTCGTAACAACTCTAAGGCAGTTTGTTTTCTCCACTCTACGATTCCCATTTCAAGGAGGGTTCTAACAACGGTAGCCTTATCCAACTTTTCACGCTCAACCACTTCGAGAATTTCCTTCTCGATTTCCTCTGGTATCCTCACCGCAAGAGGTTTAAGAGTCAATTGAGTCGCCGTATACGAATGATATCATATGCATACATAAATACATTGCAAAGCTCCCTCGATCGGCCTGTCTTTCTTCTCATCCAAGCAAAATTAAGAACACAGATGCAAGGCAAAAATCTCAGTAACAGGGAAATGAAATCAACGTTAGCTTCTTGCCGGTGATGAGCCTTTTGAATCGGAATGATGGATTCCTTTACGAATCCACTCCGTTGACGCTCACGGACCGTTCTCAGCACATGAGTCCCACCTTATAAATGAGGAATAGCCTGAAAGAGAAGACCTTGTTGACGAGAATTATGGCGGCAAGATGAGTCAGAATCTATCATTCAATTCGCTTTCGACTCTACTATAGACTGATTGAAAAGGTACGGTAATACGAGCGAATAGATGAATCCAATTCTCGTGGTCTTATCTTACTTTGACGAGCGGCACTCCAGTCTCCTTGAATTCTTCATCTCTACCAGTGATCAACTTCGCTTTTCCTAGGATCTCTAGCGCTCTTCTAGCTTCACGCAGTCATCTTGATGAGACGTTGGGATTAACGCCTTGAAATCAGCCTCCAAGACCCCCCTCCCCCGGTTTTAATGTAAATTGACGCATAGCTTCTGATTCCCGATAGGAATATTTCGGGGCTGAAAATATTCTTGAGTATTCTTTACCTCTCCTTAGCCTTCCTCCCCCAAAACCTTGCTCTCCTCAGTCAAACCCAGCAATCCTTTGAGAAAGAACTGCCCAACCTTCATAGCGTTTTCAGGTAGCTTCTCTCTTAGGAGAATGTTCGCGCTAGCTATTGCCGCCGCCTACATGAATGGATTTGCGCAGCGTGTATGCCAATGGAGAGTCTCTCTAGGATTCTTCGGATCATACACATCCTGTTTTCCGGAGGTTACAATGTCGGAGCCCGGCATGTATGCTGGAGTAATGCCATAGTAAGCCTAAGCGATGAAGCTCAATTCCACCAATAGGAATAGATGTTTGATAACGGGCAATCTATATTCGCAAGTTTCCGATTACGTCTAAACCTTGAACGCCAGTTATGCCGCGGTTATCATCTCTTCAATATGCTCTATTGATGTCTCTTCCTTCTTGAATAGGCCCATATTCTTACCGTGGCTTAGAACCACTATCTTGTCCGCTACCGGGTATACGTGATGGAGATTATGAGTGATGAATACGCTTGATATCCCCTGCTCCCTCAGCTCTTTTATGAACTGTAATACCCTTGCAGATTCCTTTACCGAGAGGTTGTTCGTCGGCTCATCTAGTATGAGTAGCTTTGTCTTGAAATACATGGCTCTTGCTATCGCAACGCCTTGTCTTTCACCGCCAGAAAGATTTTCAACGATTGTATCTGGATCGGTTATGAATAGCCCTATATCGCTCAACGCCTTAACGGATTCTTCTCTCATTCTTCCTAGATCAAGCAACCTTGCGAAGCCGACCTGTCTCTCGAGCTCTCTACCCATGAATATGTTTCTAGCTATACTCATCAATGACACAAGCGCTATGTCTTGATGTATCGTTTCTATTCCAAGCCTCATAGCATCCTTTGGAGATGAAAATCTTATCTCTCTCTCTTCAAAGAATATTTTCCCTTCATCTGGAGGATAAATGCCCGCTAATATCTTCATAAGAGTCGATTTACCCGCTCCATTATCCCCGACGAGCCCAACTACTTCACCGGAATTCACAGTGAAGTCTACTCCTCTAAGAGCGTAGACTTTGCCAAACCACTTGTGTATGTCCAGCATACTGACAATAGAAGTATTCTCAGGCATCTCTAGCCTCTAACCCCAATCGCTTTCCTCTGGATGTACAAGTTTGCGATCACAGCCAATATTATTACCACTCCTATGTAAAGCCTAAAGTAGTAAGATGGAGCTCTAATTATTATCAGACCGTTCTCTATTATTCTGCTTAAGTACTCCCCTATGACTGTTCCAATGACCGTTCCCGATCCTCCGAAGAGCGAGCTTCCCCCTATCACAGCCGCTGCTATGGCATCGAACTCTAGTCCATCACCCTGATTCGGCATAGCTTGGGACAGCCTTGTAGACTGTATAATACCTCCGAAACCAGCTGTCAGAGAGCTTAGCATAAAACATACTATCTTAACCATGCTAGTGTTTATGCCCATAGCTCTCGCCGCCTCTTTCTTACCTCCTGTAGAGCACATCCAGTTGCCAAATTTATGTCTCTCAAGAATTATGAAAAAGATGATAGTTATGGCAAAGAACCATAATTCTTGCATATATACAAACGTGGTTACGCGATGTACCACCAAGTTCATGAATTCCGGGGGCATGTAGAAGTATTTCGGTAGACCGCCTGTTACCGCGAGTGATACTCCCCTCCAAATCAGCATGCCTCCTAGCGTGGTTATGAATGAAGGTATAGCGGCCTTGACAGTTATTACACCGTGGGTAATACCGATTAGACAACATACCATAAGAGTGAGGAGGATGCTAAGCCACGGATTGATGCCCATCTCCATCATAACGGCTGCGAACATTGGGGCTAAACCAAATACTGAACCCACAGACAGGTCGAATTCTCCAGCTATCATGAGCATAGTAACTCCCAAAGCGGGGATGCCTAGTTCAGGCGATATCTTGAGCAAAACGTCTACGTTGGCGTTGCTAAGAAATTTTTGCTGAATTGAAAAAAAGAAGAGGATTGTGGTTGCAAGTATTACTGATACGCTAACCTCTTTTTTCTGAAGTAGATTGCTGACTAAGGTGCGCGCGTTCATGAGCTGAGCGCCTAGTCCAAGATGGGCTCAAACCGCTACCTATACCCTTTCTTCGATAGCTCTGCTACTGTCGCTACATTGCTCTTATCGACTAGCGCGTTTCCAGTATTTACGTCCCAAGCGCCAAGTGCATACTTCTTCATCATCGTAAGCTGTACCATCGGCAGGAAGCCTTGTAGATATGGTTGCTGATCGATAGCGAGGGTCGTGTAGCCCGACTTTATTCCATCAATCACCAATGGTACTAGATCGAAGGTCCCAATGGCTACTTCTCCAGGAGGTTTGCCCATCGCCTCAAGCACTTTCCCTGCAATAGGTGACGTATAGCCGACGCTCAACACAGCCTTGGTCTCCGGATGCGCTTGAAGGTACGCTGAAGTATTCGATTCCACGACTGCAAGATCGAAGCTGACATCAAGCCTATCGTAAGTACATTTGTATTCCTTCAGGAATTGCGCGATTCCTTTAGCTCGCTCTTCAGCCCAGACCATGCCGGGTCCTTCTATTAGTATCAAAGCATGACTTCCTGATGGGAAGTACTTGCTCAGGCTCTTCGCTAGGAAATATCCTGCATAGTCAAGGTCTTGTCCTATAAAGCAGAGTCCTCCCGCCTTTATTCTGTCCTCCGCATTCGGAGCATCTATGTTGTGAACCAGCACAGGAATTCCTGCATCGGTGGCTTTCTTAACTATGGGTAGAAGTTCCGTGTAAGCGATTGGCACAACAATTCCATCGGGCTTTTCGGCTATGGTTGTTTCAAAGGCGCTCGCCTCCATAGCGAGATCTCCTTCTTTCTTGGGCCTTATCATGACCGAGTCGCAGCCTAAGACTGCCGCCGCCTCCTTCATTCCGAGCATTACAGAATTCCAGAATACGTTTTCTTCGCCACCGTGAGTAACGTAGGTGAAACGCAAACCTTTACCGAATTCTGCACCCGGTGTAGGGGTTGCGGTCGGCGTCGCTGTCACTGTAACGGTCTTAGCAGCCTCCGTAACAGTTGTCGTCACAGTTCTGCCTGCAGGTGCTGTCGTCGTACCGGCATAGTAGCCAACGGCAGCCACTACCGCCGCCGCTACGACAGCGCCTCCATACTTCAGATAACTCCGCCTTTCAACTTTCTCTTTTTCTGACATCGGGATTCTCCCCGCAAGACTGTCATACCTACAAGTTTAAGAGCTTTTCTCCAAGTGTTATGAAGAGCATCTAAGGTCCACAATTCGATATT
>Ga0315314_1003605_pt1 | contig 11996 bp, 6 predicted proteins | sample TDP9_MG_FD_203631 | JGI IMG/M metagenome (GOLD analysis project Ga0315314, IMG submission 203631) | Freshwater sediment microbial communities from Lake Towuti, South Sulawesi, Indonesia - TDP9 | ecosystem: Environmental > Aquatic > Freshwater > Lake > Sediment | place: Indonesia: South Sulawesi...
TGACCGCACCCCCGAGCGGCGCGCGGGCAACAGGGAGTCCATCACTTCCGAGGAGACGGGCATGGATCGGGTCCGCACTGGCATCGAGGGTCTGGATCAACTGCTATATGGCGGGTTCCTGAGAGGGGATGCCGCGCTCGTCGCGGGCGCGCCTGGCACCGGCAAGACCACCATGGGGATGCAGTTCCTCTACAACGGCATCACCAAGTGCCAGGAGCCGGGTCTGCTGGTCACTTTTGAGGAGTTCCCTGAGCGCATCTACCGCGATGCCGCCGGCCTCGGCTGGGACTTCCCCGCGCTGGAGAAACAGGGCAAGCTGAGGGTCTTCTTCACCTCCCCGGAAGTGCTCCAGCAGGACGTGGTGCGGGACAAGGGACTGGTGAGGGAGATGCTCGCGGAGGTGGGCGCCCGCCGCGTGGTGGTGGACAGCATCACCAACCTTCACAGCGTGTGCGAGAACCAGACTCAGTTCCGGGAGGCCGTCTACGGGTTGGTCAACGCCTTGCGGCGCGACCAACTGACTCCCATGCTCATTCAGGAGCTGCGGGAGCAGGAGGAGATCGGGAGCGGTCCCGAGGAGTTCGTGGCCGACGCGATGATCCGCCTCACCCGGGCCCAGGTGGGGGATCGCACGGTGCGCTTCCTGGAGGTGATCAAGAGCCGCGGGTCACCGCATGTCAGCACTCGCAGCTTCTACTACTTCGGCGGGGGCGGCCTCACCGTGCTGCCGCCCTTCCAGGCCCCGTTCTTCCGCTTCGAGGAATCGGCCTCCACCGGCATCCCCGAGCTCGATGATCTGACCGGCGGAGGCATCCCCTATGGCGCCTTCTATCTGATGGAGATTGACTCCGACATCAACCAGGATATCTTCGACGCAGGGTTCGCGATCGAGGCGCTCAAGAGCGGCGATGTCTATGTCAGGATCGGCGGGGCCAGCGACCCCAGGTCTCGCTGGCGGGCGCTGATGCGCATGGCCGGCGAGGAGGAGCGGCTCCAGCGCGCGGTGGACAGCGGGCAGGTCATTCTCCTGTGGTCTGGCCCTGGCAGTTGCGACAGCGCTCCGGTCAGCCCGGAGGAGTGCCGTGTGCAGGTGGAGCGCATCTGCGGCCAGGCCGGCAGCAAGGCCGTGCGCATCCAGGTGAACATCTCCCAGCTCTATGCATCGCTGCCCCGCATGGGAGACTATCGGCCCCTCTCGCATCTCGCCGGCGCCTGCCGCAAGGGGCGCTCGGTGGTGGTGGGAACGGTCAGTCCTCGGGCCGTGACCCCGGACGAGCTGGAGAAGCTGCGCGCCACCGCCGACGGCATCATACGGGTGTGGACCGAGAACGGCTACGCATTCATCCAGGCCCTGAAGACGGTCAACTCCGCCCGCACACCGGTGTACGTCGTCCGCCAGGTGCCGCACCCTCCGTTCGTGGAGATCGTCGCTCCCTAGCCGGTCGGCTCTGCTCCTCGCGCGCGGGGCGTGATCGCGGCCCTCCTGGTCGCGCGTACTCCGGATTCTTGACTTCCGGGTAGGGAAGGGCTAGAATCCGAGGGTCAGCTTCGTCGGGGGAGCCAGCTCCGCGCGCGAGCGCGCTTAGAGCCGGGCGGCCTGTCCGCAGTGGCGGGCGGGCCGTTCCCGCGATGGAGGAAGGGAAAGGCCATGGGCAGACTGGGCGGGAGGATCGAGGCGCGACTCTGCCGGCGCGCGCTTGTCGTGGGCATGGGCGCGCTCCTGGTCTGGCTGGTCGGCGGGTGCGGGAGCAGGCAGGGCGAGCCGCAGCGCCAAGTGGTGGCGCGGGTGAATGGCCAGTCCATCACCAAACAGGAGCTCTACGACTTCCTGGAGACCGTGGACAACGGCGATGCCGCCCGCCGCGCCCTCGACGCTCTGATCGTGCGCCAGCTCATCCGCCAGGACGCGGAGAAGAAGAGCATCAAGGTGTCGGCGGAGGACATCGAGGCCCGCATGGAGGGCATGAGAGACTACGTGCTGGCCACCACGGGCAAGGACTTCGATGCCTGGCTCAGCGACACCGGGCAGATCAGGTCCGATCTCGACGCCCGCCTCAGCCTCCAGATCCTCACCTCCAGACTGGTGATCCCAGACCGAGACCGCAGGGAGTTCTTCGAGACCAACAAGACGCGGCTCAACGATCTTCCCCACAACAACGAGTCGGTCATCTACCGGCAGATCGTGGTGCCGAGCAAGGAGGAGGCAGAGGCGATCCGCAAGCAACTGGCGGCGGACAAGAGCATGAGCTTCGCCAAGCTTGCGGAGGAGAAGTCCCTGGACCCCATGACCCGCAGTCGCGGCGGCATGGTGGGCTGGGCGAGCAAGGGCAAGATGACCCCTCCTGACCCGGAGCTGGAGAAGGTGCTCTTCTCCCTGAAGGCAGGAGAGATTAGCCAGGTCCTGCCGGTTCCGGGCGGCGTCACGGCCTCGGCCCCGGCCGGGCAGAAGGCCCCGGAGCGATGGCGGATCGTGAAGGTGGAGAAGCACATCGCGCCCCACGAGATCACCCTGGAGGACAATCAGGATGTGATTGAGGAGTGGATGCTCAGCGATCCCCGCTTCCAGATGCAGCTCCAGCAATTCTTCACCAATCTCAGGGCGCAGGGCAAGGTGGAGATCGTGGACGCGCGCTACAAGCTGCTCTCCGAGATATACGAGAAGAGCCAGCAGACCCCGCAGACGACCATGCCGCCGGCCCCGCTTCCTTCAGAGGCCCCTCGGACCGCGCCCTCGCGCAGGCCAGGCCGGCGGGGCGGGTAGCGCGGAGGGGCATCGCGGCCTGCGGAAGGTAGCGGGCCAGGCAGCACCTCGGGCCCCGCGATTCGGGCGATGACCAAGCGCAGAGGAATGGAGACGAAGGCTGGGCAAGTGGCGGCTGGCCCAGGGGTAGGGGAGGCGTTCGGGGACCTGGTCGGGATCATGGCCAGGCTCCGCGGCAGAGAGGGCTGCCCGTGGGACCGCGAGCAGGACCATCGCTCGCTCCGGCAGTGCCTGCTGGAAGAGACCTATGAGGTGCTGGAGGCGATTGACGGCGGCGATCCGGCCGCCCTCTGCCAGGAGCTGGGCGACCTGCTGCTGCAGATCATCTTCCACGCCCAGCTCGCCGGCGAGGCGGGGCAGTTCGACATCGCGGAGGTGATGCAGGGCCTGCGCGAGAAGCTGGTGAAGCGCCACCCGCATGTCTTCGGCGGCAAGGTGATCGAGACGGCCGAGGGCGTGCTCGCGGAGTGGCACGGCATCAAGCAGGAAGAGACGAACCAGACGCCGGCGGAGCAGGTGGGCACAGTGCCCAGGAGCCTGCCGGCGCTGGTGCGCGCCGAGAAGGTGCAGCGGCGCGCGGCGCGCGCCGGCCGGCGGCACTCGCCCGAGGATGCCCGCGCGGCGGCGGAACGCTGGCTTGGCGCCCTCGCACAGGCAGGTGGCCAGGCGGAGGCAGAGCGTGCCATCGGCGAGCTGCTGTTCGCGGTCGCCGACCTCGCCCGCGGCCGCCAGGTGGACGCGGAGCAGGCGCTGCGGGAACGGGTGGCGCGCTTTGTGAGGGAGTTCCGTCCGTCGGGCAGGGGTTAGGCGCTCCGGTCGTGAGCAGCCGCCCGGAACACAGGGAATCGCGCCATGCCGGTGGACGCTCTGGGCGCTTGCCGTCGCCGACGGAGCGCTCCGGCGGCTGTCACGGATGTCAGCGACCCAGCGCGGCGTCTCCGGGACGGGTTGACAGCCAGCGGATGGCTGATAGGGGCGACCCCTTGGGCGAGCCCCGGGCAAGCCTCCGCGGCCTGCCCTGAGGCAGTCGAACGGGTCACCCGTTGTCGGCGAAGGCGGTGGCAGCCTGCAGAGGGGCTCCCCTGCGGCAGCGGGTCGCCATGGGGCAAGGGAACGCGCAGTGTGAGTGTCACCTGAATGAAGGAGAGTTTGATGGCGTCAAAGGCAGCAAAGAAGCGAGTCTATCTCTTCCCCGAGGGCAACAAGGACATGAAAGACTCGCTCGGCGGCAAGGGGGCCAACCTCGCCGAGATGAGCAACCTGGGGCTTCCTGTCCCGCCCGGCTTCACCATCACCACCGAGACCTGCATGGAGTACCTGAAGCTGGACCGCCTTCCCGACGGACTCATGGAGGAGGTGAAGGCCGCCCTCGGACAGGTGGAGCGGGAGACCGGGAAGGGGTTTGGCGATCCTGCCAATCCGCTGCTCGTCTCCGTGCGCTCCGGCGCCAAGATGTCCATGCCCGGGATGATGGACACCATCCTCAACCTGGGGCTGAATGACGACACCGTGCAGGGGCTGGTCAAACTGACCGGCAACGAGCGCTTCGTCTATGACGCCTACCGGCGCTTCATCGTGATGTTCTCCTCGGTGGCTCTGCGGCTGGAGCGCGAGCACTTCGAGAAGATGATGGAAGCGATGAAGAAGAGGCGCCGTGTCACCCAGGACACCGAGCTGACCGCCGCCGACCTCAGGGAACTGGTGGCCCGGTTCAAGGCCTTCTTCCGCAAGCAGATGAAGCGCGACTTCCCCTCCGACCCCATGGAGCAGCTCCAGACTGCCATCCTCGCGGTCTTCAACTCCTGGAACATCCCCCGCGCGGTGGCCTATCGGAACTTCTACAAGATCCCCCACGACCTGGGCACCGCGGTCAACGTGCAGACCATGGTGTTCGGGAACATGGGTAACGACTCCGGCACCGGGGTCGCCTTCACGCGCGACGTGGCCACCGGCGAGAAGGTCATCTATGGCGAGTATCTGATGAACGCGCAGGGCGAGGATGTGGTGGCCGGAGTGCGCACCCCTATCAAGATCGCGAGGTTGAGGCAGCAGAGCCCGGCCATCTACCGGGAGTTCGTGGACCTCGCCACCAGGATTGAGCGGCACTACCGGGACGCCATGGATATCGAGTTCACCATCGAGCGGGGCCAGCTCTACATCCTGCAGTGCCGGGTGGGCAAGCGCACCGCCCGCGCCGCGGTCCGCATCGCGGTGGAGATGGTGGGCGAGGACCTGATCACCCGGGAAGAAGCAATCATGCGGGTGGAGCCGGACCAGATCAACCAGCTTCTGCTGCCCGGCTTCGATCCCCGGGAGAAAGAGCGGGCGGTGAAGGAAGGGCGCCTGCTGGCCAAGGGGCTCAACGCCTCCCCGGGCGCGGCCTCTGGCGCTGCCGTGTTCGACGCCGATCGGGCGGCCGAGCTGGGGCCGAAGGCCCCGGTGGTGCTGGTGCGCCCGGAGACCACTCCCGACGACGTGCACGGCATGTTGGCCTCCAAGGGCATCCTCACCGCGCGGGGCGGCGCCACCAGCCACGCCGCGGTGGTGGCGCGGGGCCTAGGCCTGCCCTGTGTCGCCGGGTGCGAGGCGATCAGCGTGGACGAGGGCGCTCGCCGGCTATCCGTGAACGGCAAGGCGCTGAAGGAAACGGAGCCGATCTCCATTGACGGGACCACCGGAGAGGTGTTCGCCGGCCTCATCCCCACCATCGAGCCGAACCTGGAGAAGGAGAAGGAGCTGAAGGCGCTGCTGGGATGGGCCGACGAGATGCGCCGCCTGGAGGTGTGGGCCAACGCCGACTATCCCCGTGATGCCAAGCGGGCCCGCGGCTTCGGCGCCCAGGGCATCGGGCTGTGCCGTACTGAGCACATGTTCATGGAGCCAGAGCGCCTGCCTGTGGTCCAGCGCATGATCCTGGCGAAGACGCCGAAGGAGCGCAAGGCCGCCCTGGACGAGCTGCTGCCGTTCCAGCGCAAAGACTTCGTGGGCATCCTCCGCGCCATGGATGGGCTGCCGGTGGTGATCCGGCTGATTGACCCGCCCTTGCACGAGTTCCTGCCCGACCACACCGAGCTGGTGAAGCAAGTGACGGAGCTGGAGTGCCGGGCGCCGGGATCGCCCAAGCTGAAGCGACTGCGCACGCTGCTGGCGGCGGTGGAGAGCATGAAGGAGATGAACCCCATGCTCGGGCTGCGCGGCTGCCGGCTGAGCATCGTGATGCCGGAGATCGTGGAGATGCAGACCCGGGCGATCCTGGAGGCCGCTTGCCAGTGCGCCAAGCAGGGGGTGGACGTACACGTGAAGATCATGATCCCCCTGGTCGGCCACATCAATGAGCTGAAGTGGATTCGGGAGCGCCTGGAGCCGGTCGCCCAGGCGGTGATGAAGAGAAAGGGCGTCACCACTGACTACAAGTTCGGGACCATGATCGAGATCCCGCGCGCCGCGCTCACCGCGGACGAGGTGGCCACCGAGGCCGAGTTCTTCTCCTTCGGCACCAACGACCTGACGCAGACCTGCTTCGGCTTCTCCCGGGACGACGCGGAGGGCAAGTTCCTGCTCCGCTATGTGGACGACAAGATCCTCCCCGACAACCCGTTCCAGACCCTGGACCAGACCGGCGTGGGCGAGCTGATGAAGACCGCGGTGTCTCTGGGCCGCAAGACCAGGCGAGACATCGAGCTAGGAATCTGCGGGGAACATGGGGGCGACCCGCGCTCGGTGGAGTTCTGCCACCGCATCGGCCTCGACTATGTGAGCTGTTCCCCCTTCCGCGTCCCCATCGCTCGCCTCGCCGCCGCCCAAGCGGTGGTGGCGGACAAGGTGAGCAAGAGCGATTCGCGGTAGCGTCACGCGAAAGGCGGGCAGGAGACGAACTCCTGCACAATGTCAGATGGTACGGCAGGTCGGGCGAGAGCCCGACCTGCCATCATTGCGCCTCACACCACCTCGCGCAGACCCATCTCACAATCGCCCCGGCTCTGTGGAACAAGTCCTCTGCATCGTCTCCATTTCGGATGAGAGAAGCGGGGAAACATAAGGCCTCCTGTCGCCAGGCCGGTTTTCCCCGCTTCTCGCACATAGGCAACAGATGATGGCGGCGACGCAGATCCCTTGCCCCCCTGTCAGGCCCGCATGCCGCCCTCGCGGCCGCGGCGCATCATGCGCCCGCGGGGGCCGCGGCGCTCGGGGCCCTGCCTCAGCTCCGGCGGAGTTCCCTGGGGGAGGGCCGACTGAAGAGCGCGCACCAGCTCTACCCGCGCCCCGCCGTCTTGCGCGGTGATAGTCACGGTGCGCACCTCTTCCTCGTTCCCCACCGCCAGCACCAGGCGCTTGCCGGACTTGCCCTCGACCACCTCAGGCCGCGGGTTTCCGGGGAGCTTGGCGGTGTACTCACCGGCCGCCTGCTCGGGGGAGCGCCGCGTCGTCAGGGTGACGGAGGCATAGCTGAGGACCACCCTCCCATCCTCAGCGGTGACGGTGTAGCGCAGGCCGCCCACCAGCTTTGCGCCCTCCGGCAGAGGGAGCATCACATCCTGCGCGGTAGCCGATGGCTCATACTCGACCACCACCGGCGCCCAGTTGATGGTCATGTTCTCGCGCTTGGCGGAGAGGGAGGAAGCGGAGCAGAGCACCGGCAGCAGGGCAAGCAGCAGGCCGAGGGCGGCCACGCGGAGCAAGGATCCTCTGCGGTTGGTCTGGCCGTGGGTCATCACTGGCTCCTGGCCCGCCTGGTCAATCGAGGTAGTCCCGCAGCCTCCGGCTGCGGCTGGGGTGCTTGAGCTTCTTGAGCGCCTTCGCTTCGATCTGGCGGATCCGCTCTCGCGTGACCTTGAAGATGTGCCCCACCTCCTCCAAGGTGCGCTGGTAGCCGTCGTCGAGGCCGAAGCGGAGCTTGAGGACGTCTCGTTCCCGCTCGGTGAGGGTATCGAGCACGGACTCGAGCTGCTCCCGCAGCACCAGGGTGGAGGCGGCGTCGGCCGGGGAGACCGCCTCTTGATCCTCGATGAAGTCACCGAGGTGGGAGTTCTCCTCTTCTCCGATGGGGGTCTCCAGGGAAAGCGGCTCGGGGGCGATCCGGAAGATCTCCATCACCCGCTGCACCGCTCTGGCGCGTTCCTCGGGGGTGACCAGGGGACCCTCCATCTGCTCGGCGATCTCCTCCATGGTCGGCTCCCGCCCCAGCTCCTGGTGAAGGTGGCGAGAGACCTTCACCAGCTTGTTGATAGTCTCCACCATGTGCACAGGGATGCGGATGGTGCGGCCCTGGTCGGCGATGGCGCGCGTGATCGCCTGCCTGATCCACCAGGTGGCATAGGTGGAGAACTTGAAGCGCTTGCGGTAGTCGAACTTCTCCACCGCGCGGATGAGGCCGATGTTGCCCTCCTGGATGAGGTCGAGGAAGGACATGCCGCGGCCGCTGTACTTCTTGGCGATGCTCACCACCAGCCGCAGGTTGGCCTCGATCAGCCGGTGCTTGGCGGCGCGGCCCTCGGCAAGGAGGCGATGGGCCCAGTCGAGGATCTCCCGCACTCTCTCCGGCGGCGTTTCTGTTGCCCGCGCGATGTCCCGCGGAGTGGGGTCCCTGGGCGGAGTGCCCACCTTCCGGCTCTCGGCGGTGAGCACACGCAGATAGCGCCGCAGTTGCGCGGCGGAGAGGCCGAGGATGGCCGGCGCGTCATAGCGCCCGACGGTGTCCTCGTCCTCCACCGGAGGCGCCTCCTCTTCGCTGCGCGCCTCCGCGCGGAACTGCTCCCACACACTGCGCAGGAACAGGTCGTGCCGGACCCGCCGCAGTTGCAGCCGCCGGATCAGCTTCCGAAGCAGCGCGCTTCGCCCCCGCGACTCCTCCAGCGCACGATGCAGCTCCGCCTTGCCGATGCGGCTTCCCTCCTCTTCCGGCGCGGCGTAGTCCCGCAAGAGGAGCATATGCTTCGTCCGGAGCTCGCCTACTCTGTGCTTGAGGTAGTTCTGCACCTCCTGGTGCACCTGCTCGGGCCGCACGGCGGCCTCGGAGCCGGCGGCGTGCGCCAGGCGCCTCATGCTCTGGTCAACGACTTCGATCTCTCCTCGCAGCGCAGCATCGGAAGCGCTCCCGATCGCTTCCGTGATGTCCCCGAACTTGGGTTCCCGGCCCAGCACGTTGATGCTGTAGCCCCACACCGCCTGCAGCTTGGAGAGGATGGTGGCGCGCTCCAGGCGCTTGGCCAGCTCCACCTCCTCCTCCGGGGTGAGCAACTGCACGCGGCCGATCTCTCGCAGGTACATCCGTACAGAATCGTCGGGCGGAATGCCCTCGACCGCGGGGCTCTCCTCCTCAGGCAAGGCCACCACTGTGCGCGCGCTGGTGCGGCGGACTCCCGCCCGCTCGCTAGGCTCCCGGCCCGGCTCCTCCCCCGCCTCCACGACGCGGATCCCTTCGTCTCCCATGGCCTGTAGGATGTCGCCGAGCTGCTCGGCGTCGAACTGCTCTTCCCCCAACGCGTCGTTGACCTCCGCGTAGGTGAGCACGCCCCCCTTTCGGCGGCCCTGCTCGACCAGCTTCTGCACCTCTTCGGTCTGCTTCATGTCCCGACGTACCGACATGCTCGCTGCACCTGCCAGCTCGCCCCTACGCTGCCGATCAGGCCTGCCAGTTCACTTCTCCGCCTACTGGCCGGCCTCGCCACCATGTCTTCTACATACCTACCCTTGGCGCCTGCCTTCTCTTCCCCGCTACGGCTCCCCGGTGGCCTCCCCTTGCGACAGCGCCCCCCCCCAGCCGGTCCTGCCAGCCGACCTGACACCGTCCACCATCGTCTCCGGCTACGTTCTCGACCGGTGCCGTCTACTCCTCGCCGACGATTCTGCGGCCGGCCAGCTCGGACCGCCGACGCCGGCAGTCAGCCAACTCCTGCAGGACAGCGGCCTCCTCCTCGGCCGATCCCGCCGCTTGCAGACGCTGGGCCAGCGTCGCCTCCTGGCGGAGCAGCCGTTCCTCCAGCAGGCGGTGGACGCTTCGGTCCACCTCCTCCTCCGTGCGCTCGGAGACCGGCGCCACCGCCAACTGGGCCAGCAGGCCCCGCGCCTGAGGCTCGATTTCGGCCAGCATGGCAGCCGGAGTCACCGGCTCTCCTCGCTCCACCAGGCGTCGGATGGCGGCGAAGACATTGCTCTCGTGCTCGGCCTCAAAATCCCGCGGCTCAAGACTCGAGAGGTAGCGGGCCGCAAGCTGCGGTTGCTGCACGAAGGCCGCGAGGACAGATGCCTGGGCCCGCCTCCGCGCAGTCGGCAGCAAACTCCCCGCTTGCTGCGCGATCGCTTTCCCACGACTGCGCCCAGCGTCTCCCTCCATCCTGCGCAGCTCAATGCTCAGCGCCTGCAGGAGCTCGCCCTCCAGAGCGCGACGGTCCGCAACGCTGCCGCCGGCCTGCTCAGCGATCAGCAGTAGGTGGTCCCGCAGCCACTGCTTGACGTATGCGCGTTCCGGACCCGGAGGCACGCGAATGAGTGCAGACACTGCCTCCCGTAGGGCATCCGCCAGCGCGAGACCGTCCTTGCCAGCCGCACGTCCGAGGATTCGGGCGATCTCCCATTGCATCATGGGAGTTGCGCGGTCGATCAGAGTGCGCAGTGCATCGGCGCCGCTTCGACGCACCAACGCGTCTGGGTCGAAGCCCTGCGGCAACTCCGCGACGGCCACCAGAAGGCGCCATTGGTCAAAGGGTTCTCTGGCTCTTGTGCCAGCAGTAGTGCCTGCCGAGTCAGCGTCGAGCGCGAGGACGATCCGGGTCACGCCTCTGCGCCTGAGCATCTCCACGTGCTCGCTGGTGAGCGCGGTGCCCATAGTGGCCACGGTCTCACCGAATCCTGCGTCATGGCAGGCGATGGCATCCAGATAGCCCTCCACCACGATGGCCCGCCCGGCCTCCCCCATCGCCTTCCTGGCGCGATCAAACGCGTAGAGCGTCCGGCCTTTCTGGAAGAGCGCGGTCTCCGGCGAGTTCAGGTACTTGGGCTGCTGGTCATCTTGCATCGCCCGGCCCCCGAAGGCGATCACGCGGCCGCTGGCATCCCAGATCGGGAATATGATCCGGCCGCGAAACCGATCCCAGCAGCGGCCCTCCTGGGCTACCGCGAGTCCGGCGCCGGCGATCTCTTCCTCGCTGTATCCGCGTTTCGCCATCGCCTTCAGCAGCGCGTCCCAGGTCGGCGGCGCATACCCCAGTCGGAAGTCCTTGATCGTCTGGGCGGACAGCCCGCGCTTCGCGAGGTAGTCCCGCGCGGGGCGGGCGGCCTCCGCGCGCAGGCAACACTCGAAGAAGCTGGCCGCCTCCTCATGCAGGGCGAGGAGGCGCTCCCTCTGTCTCTGTCGTGCGGCCTCCGCGGGGCGCCGGGGCTGCACCCCCAGGCGGCGGGCGAGCAGTGCGGCCGCCTCCGCGAAGGTGACCTTCTCGATCATCTCCACGAACCGGAAGAGGTCGCCGCCGGCCTGGCAGCCGAAGCAGTACCACAGCCCGGTCTCCGGGTCGAGGGTGAAGGAAGGGGTGCGCTCCTGGTGGAACGGGCAGAGCCCGGTCAGCCGCCGCCCGGCCTTCCGCAGCGCGACGTGGGCGGACACGATCTCCACCACGTCCGCGCGTCGGCGGAGCTCCTCTAGGTCATAGGCGCCGGGGGAACTCGCACTACCTGGTGATGTAGACGCTGCGCCCACTGTCACTCCCTTGAGAGGCTGATTCCGCCCCGGCGCCTGAGATCCCTGCGCTGTGTCCCGCGTGACGTGACTTCAGAGCCCGAGGGCCTGGCGCATCTGGGAGTCACATCACAGGTGAGGGATTCGGCGGCCCCACGCAGAAGGAAACAGGGGACTGAGGTGGTCCGATGGAACTCGTTGGGAAACGCATCGCCATCCTCATCGCTGACGGCTATCACGAACACGAGCTGGTCTTCCCCTACTATCGCCTCAAGGAAGCAGGCGCAGAGGTGGTCGTGGCCGGGCCGGAGGCGGGCGCGACGGTCTATGGCGAGGGCCGGCACGGCCTGGACGGCCTGCCCTTCGAGACCACCGCCGCCCTCGCGGAGCTGAGAGCAGATGACCTCGATGCCCTCCACCTCCCGGGCGGCATCTACGGGCCGCTGGCCCTGAGGGATCGGGAGGACGTGTGCGCGTTGGTCCGCGACATGGTGGCGCGCAGCAAGATCGTCGGGGCCATCTGCCACGCACCGTGGATCCTGGTCTCCGCAGGGGTGGTGCGCG